>JAEEGG010020367.1_pt1 | contig 13269 bp, 7 predicted proteins | sample 9134161 | NCBI WGS metagenome assembly JAEEGG01 (sample SAMN16246543, study PRJNA631951) | gut metagenome | biome: gut microbiome; feature: rumen; material: CR-attached | host: Bos | place: Iran: Karaj | collected 2018-10 | reverse complement strand
TGTAGATTCCTCCCACGTTCCAACGGAATCCTTTGTATCTCATTTCGTAGTCTGTTCCTCCTGTGATGTCCTGTCGTGTCTCAGGACGATCCGTAATCTTATATGAATAGTCCAGTCCCGCATTCAGAGCCAATTGCTCAATGGGGGCATAGGTAAATTTCTGTCCGATCATGTTAGAACGATAGCCTGTGAAGAAGGGGGCTATCGTCTGTTGGGTCTCAGTATCTGAGCCCTTTACATATTCTAAGTCATTGATGCGATAGCTGTCAGCCTGATCGTGTGAAAACGAGGTATAAGAGCCGAAACCGTTCTTATAGATATCGAGCGTTACATTCTCCGTGAGTTGTCCATGACCTGACACACGGGTGTCGCTGGCGACGCTGATGAGATTCTGTGTTGGCTGGTCTGTAATGATATTGATGACGCCTGCGATGGCATCTGACCCATAGAGAGAGGAGGCTGCTCCGTCGAGCACCTCAATACGTTTTACCCTCGACATGTTGATACGGTTCAGATCGACATTGTTCGAGATATCGCCTGACAACTTCTGCCCGTTGATGAGAATGAGGATATACTTATTCCCAAGACCGTTGAGGCGTAGGAAAGTTCCCATGGAGTTGGGCGACATGGATACCTGCGGCATCATACGTGTCAATGCACCGTCGAAGGTACTGATGCCCTGTTCACGGATCTCCTGATTGGAGAGCACATGTACAGGTGTAGCTGTGCTTTTCAAGCGTTGGTGATGGCCTGATCCAGTTACAACCACTGGGTTCAGGTTATACGTTCGATCAACCGCAGAAGAATCCTTCCGCTCCATCTTGTGAACTTGCGGGAAAGCGGCACTCCCCGAAAGGAGTGCCACCAAAAGAGTTATAAGTTTCTTGTTCATTAATAAAAGAGAGTATGATATTTATTCTGGATTCTTCGAGTGGTAGTAGTCGAGCGGATCACCGTTGATGGCATCCTGCGTATGGTTCATCCAGATCTGGCGGATGGTAGGCAGTTCGAGTAGCCCCTTCTCAATCATGGTTTCGTCATTGCATTCATAGCCCAGATGGCCGAAATACTTCTTCCAAGATGTATCCTCTACCTCACCCTCCTCATTCGGAGTGAACTTCTCGCCATCCCAGTTTTCATCGTCGTCGCCAGCCATATCGTTGTGACCATGATCACCGTCGATAGACATCAGTGGAGCACAGTATACAATGCCGTTCTTGAAGCCGGCATTCTGCATACGGGCATAAACATGGGTCTTGAAGTTCTTCATCATATCGACCGTTCCAACGAAGTATTTCTTGTTGTACTTCTGCAGAGCTGTCTCCAACTCTGTATAACGTATGTTCGCCTTGTAAGTATCGTAACTGTCAGGGTTACCATGTCCCATAAAGGCTACTACACCCTTGGCAACATTCTCCTTGAACAGCTCGTTGAGCTCCTTGGCAACAGCAGGAACATCCTCTTCAGCACTCTGTAGCAGGGGCACGCCAAGTTTCAATGCCACCTTTGACAGATACTCATCGTCAAGGTCACCATTGGCATTATTGGCAAAATCCTTGATATAGTTGATTACACGGGTGTACTCCTCACCAGGGATCACCTGCAGCGACTGAACCACGATCTCGTCATACTTCACACCATCAGCAGCAAATGCGTTGAGCCAGAAAGGAGGAGCGTAATAGTTGCGCTTAATACCATTCTCGCCAGCAGCAGCACGGTTGATACAGATGGCTGATGAATAGCTTAGAAACACGTCATAACCAGAGAAGGCTTTCTGATAGGCCTTGATAGTCTCGTCGAAAGCATCGAAACCCTGTTCCCAGGTACAGCCGAAAGCCACAAGCAGAATGACCTTGTCTTCCTTCTTGTTGGCTTTTACATTATCTGTAACTGCTTTCTGATACTGCGACCAGTTGTTGTCCTGAACTACAGGAACCTCTACTGGAACTTCCACGATTTTCTCTACTGGAACTTCTACAATTTTCTCTACTTCCTTCTCCTTTTCACAGGAAGCGAGACCAACGGTGAAGCAAACAGCTGCGAATGCCAACACAAAATTCTTAATCTTCTTCATTGTTATTTGTTTTAAAATTAGACTTATTGTTAGTAAACTTAAGTTTCTTTCCTTGTGCAAAACGGATAGTCAACGTACCATAGATAGTACGTCCAGGTGTGGTAGTGCCCAGATGCAGACCATGATAGGTGCGATCCACGTAGTTAAAGATATTATCGATTCCTGCCTCCAAACGGAACAGCCACTTCTTGCTGACGGGGAATTCATGGTTCGTGGACAGTCGCCAGATCTGATAGCCCTTGCCGTCGCCGTTAATCTGATAATAGCGTTTGCTCGACATACGGCCATAGAGTCCCACGCCCATGTGATAGACTGACGAGAAGTCGTGGTTCCAGGTAGCAAACCAACTGCCCTTATGATGGGCCATACCATCGATGACGACATCCACAAGTTTGTCGTGGTTGGTATCATACTTCTTGGCATCAGTGTCCAGATAGCTGTAGCTGCCACCTAACATCCATTCACGATTGAGGCGATAGCGTATACTAACGTCTACACCCTTGGTCTTTGCCGTTTCCAGATTCTGGTACTGACGCGTCTTCCTGGGGTCGTATTTCACAATATATTCGGCTGGCGCCTGACTGTTGGGGATGGTCACCAATGTGATCATGTCCTTCACCTTATTTATATAGCCCGTCACTGTGACGTTCAGTCCCTGCCAGTTATACTCTCCGCTGACAGCATAATAGTTAGATGTCTGCGGCTTCAGACCTTCGTTACCCAGATATAGATAGGTACCGTTCATGTATTTCACATAACGATAATACAGTTCCTTGGGTGTGGGTGTCTTGAAACCCTGACTCCAGGTGGCACGTAGGCGGATATTATCGCCCAGCGAGAGCATACCTGAGATCTTTGGAGACAGGTTCAAGCCATACTGGCCGTTGTTGTTCAGTCGCAGACCTCCAGTCATGTTCATCGCTACCTTTGGACTAAAAGCATAGCGGAACTCATCTTGCACGTAGACAGCCTCCGTGTTATCCCTTGCCACACCACCATCCACGCGCATCGGGGCCTCCAGATAGTCGTAGCGCCACTCCACTCCTGCACTCAGACGGTTGTCATAAGGCAGGGTGAAGATACCTTTCAGATGGGCCATGATACGTCGCTGGTCACTCTGCAGTTCCTCATCACCAGGGAAATAGGGATAATATGGCGTGAAATTGCCATGCGGATCGTAGCCATCCGTCAGGGTGGTATCCGTATAATTATAATAGTACGCGTGACGATCCCAGTTCACATCGAGTGTCACCTGGTCTGTCTTTTTCAGCTTCCAGATACCTCCGGCAGCCAGACTTTGATTGCGATATGCCATATCATAAGTCTTCACATCTACGGCTGCATACTTGCCACAGGGACGATAAATACGTTTCCAGTAGGTACTTCCCTCGGCATAGAACTCCAGATTCTTCATGGGCTCGTAGGTAAGACGTTCAGAAACCTGCCAATTGGTATGACGATTGACCGTCATGTTGCGCGAGTCCTCAATCAGGAACTCCGTCTGTTTGGGATCCTCGGTGGCCGTATTCTGCCAACCATCAGAGTGCTGAAGCTGAAAATTCGTGTAACTCTTAAATTTGCCAATGGCAAATCCCAGTCCGTTATGCTGGCGTAGATCACCGTAACTGCCACCACGGGTGCTGTTCTCCACCAGTAGCCCCTCATTGTGTTTCTTTGTGATGACATTGATGACACCAGCAATGGCATCAGAACCATAGAGCGCACTCGACGCACCCTTTACAATCTCGATCTTCTCGATGTTCTGTGGGTCGATGAGGCTCAAGTCGTTCTGGCCACCCACATCACCATGGATGCGCTTGCCGTCGATAAGAACCAGGATATAGTCGTTGCCCAGACCATTCAACTGCATCTGCGAACCCATATCATCCTGGTTGAAGGCAAACGAGGCCGTCAGTCCTGCGAGGATATCCTCCAAACTGCGCCCACCGTAGTCCTTCAGCATACGATGGGTGATGACCTCTGTCTGCACAGGAGCATTCTTCAAGAGGTGCTGAGTGCCGGTACCCGTCACCACCACTTCTTGCAGACTGTCCTGACGCCAGATATCGTTCTGGGCAGACATACTAACAGCCAAGAGCCAACAGCTAATAGCTAATCCTTTTCTCATCGTTTACACTTTTCCGCAACGCTAACTCCTGAGCGCACGTCTTTTAGTCTTTTGGCAGGTCTTGACGCTTTGCGTCGAGTCCTCCCTTGTCTTGGCAGAACTCAAGCAAGGTTGGTTCTACTCTCGACTTCGGTAGGTCTTCTGACTTTCCCCAGTCTGCTTTACCTTCCCGAGACGTCTCAGTGGCGTTATACAAGCAGGCCTTTCCAAGGGGGATTACAGCTGCAGGAACAGTTCCGGACTCTCACCGGATTCCCTTTCGTCGTGGTGACATCGGCCACCAGATTGCCTATTTGGGGGGCAAAGATAGAAAAAAAGTGAGGAAAAAACAAATTTTTCCTCACTTATTATCATTCTGATGGTAAAATTATCGTCTCAGGATGAGATACTCGTATGGATTAAGGGTGATTTCTTGCTCCAAATCTATATCTCTGTTGTTCAACTCGTCGAGACCTTCACGCTTTACCCAACTCTCTGGCAAGGCAACAGTGGCAGACTCATTCCTCACGTTGACCATTACCAGGAAACGCTCAGCAGCATCCGTTTTCTCAAACACCAGCACATCTTTATCGGGATAAGTCGTCAGCGTGCCCTTCCTCAGAGCCGGATGATTGTTGTAGAGCTTGATCAAGGCCTGGTACTCTTTGTAGATCTGGGGCTTAGCTGTCCAATCTACGGGTACATACTTGAAGAAATTGATAGGCTCAGGATAACCCACCTCCTGGGAACCGTAAATCAGTGCACCACCATGAAGGAAAATGGAGGCAACGTAAGCTGCCATAGCACCACGGTCGCTGCCAAACTCCACACAGGGAGTTGCTTCTGTCGAGTGGTCGTGGTTTGTCGTAAAACGCAGTTTCACCTTTCCTTCTGGCAGACTGTCATACTCTGCCTTGTCTGCCTTAATGAGGTCTTCTGCCGAGGCACCCTTCCACACTTTTACCAACTCGTCCTTATAGTCCCAGCCATAATTCATGTCGAAGCCGCCAACGGTGAAGTTGTCAACATTCTTTCCCTCGGCGAGCATCACGATTTTGCGCTCTCCTGCAGCAGCACGCAATTGGTCGATGGCATCCTTCCAGAAATCTGCAGGTACGCCATCAGCTACGTCACAGCGGAAGCCGTCAATACCTACCTCGACAATCCAGAACTTCATTGCATCGATCATCGCAGCGCGCATGTCCTTGTTGTCATAGTTCAGATCGGCCACATCTTCCCAGTTCCATGGTTGTGGACAGATAATCGTATCGGCTTTTTCGTCACGCGTATACCAATCTGGATGTTCCTTCACCCAAGGATGGTCCCATGCCGTATGGTTAGCCACCCAGTCGAGGATAATGCCCATGCCATGCTCATGGCACACCTGAGCCAGATTCTTGAAATCTTCAATGGTTCCAAACTCTGGAGCAATAGCTTTGTAGTCACTGATACAATAGGGCGAGTTCTTGCCCTTTTCAATACCGATAGGATAAATGGGCATAACCCACATCACGTTAACACCCAAGTCGCGGATCGAATCGATGCGAGCAGCTACGGCATTGAGTGAATTCTCAGGGGCAAAAACACGGGGATTCACCTGATACATAGCAATGTCATCAACTGCGGGCAACTCGAATGTCACCTCCTTTGTCTCTTGTGTTGGTTTGCAGGAAACCACTGCGGCCAGAATACTGACGGATAAAAGTAATTTCTTCATGAATTGTTGTCTTATGAGTTTCAAATGCTGGTGCAAAGATACGAAAAAAGCCGCTTGGAAAACATCCAAGCGGCTCTCTTTCTGTGGGTTACATTGTGCAACCGTTTGCCCGCTTACTCGATAGTCAGCTTGTGAGCACCATTGTAAGAGAGGTAGAGCTTGAAGGTGTGGGTGCCAGCATCGATAGAGAGGTTTGAACCATCCTGTGTCAGCCCCTTGACATTACCACCCCAGTTAATATCCCAGCCATGGTTTGCACGGAACTTGTACTCGCCAGATACCTCGTCGGTGGTTACCTCCCAGCAGCCAGCCTCAGCATTGTAAGTCATCTCGACATCACCACTCCAATCATTGAAGCCACCAATGATGCTGACGCTTTCAATCTTGGTAAGCTTGTAGTTGAGCGCTCCTGCGTCGAGGAAGATCTCATAGAAGCCTTCGCCTGGATCAGGACAGTTAGGACCACCTGCATCTGTCAAGGTTCCACTGGTGGTAGTCCCACTGACATACTCAAGGTCATTGTCCCAGTCGTCGGCATTGGGCTTGAACTTGAACTCACCATTCAGATAATAATAGCCCTTGTACTTACCATCATTGTCAGGACCCACGAGGGCGTGTGAGGTACCCCAACCACTCTCGTTGCCAATCTCATAGAAGTAGTCGCCAAAGCTGAGGCCTGCACCACTCCATGTCTGGTTCATCATGTCGAACTGGATGCGATAGAACTTAGCTCCCTTGACGTAAGCAACCTTCAGATTACCACCAGCATTGTTGGTTGCGAAGGCGCCTTCCTTGTCAGAAGCTGTGAGACACTTGCTCCAGTCACCACCAAGGCCAGACTTAGGTGTTACCTTGAACTCGATGTCACCAGTTACCTTGTCGCCAGGAATCATGACAGTGAAGATGGAGTTCTCGTATGGATCGTCTCCACCATTGCTGAGCTCATAGTCCGTATTGGTATTGTCCCAACCGTTTACGGTACCTGTGATGTAGTATGCTTCCTCAATGACAGGTGCGTTAGGCGTAGCTGTCAGCGTGGTGTTGCCTGTTGTAGCAATAGCAACACCATTGACGTTGACATAGGCTGTCACCTTGAGGGGGATTGTACGTGCCACAGGGCGGCGGCCCCAGAGGAAGTTAACTGCACTCTCAACCTCACTGGTTTTAGCATAGCAGTTCTCATCGATAGTGATAGCTTGCTCTTTGCTGCCATCTTCGTTGGTGATGACGGCAGTGTACTTCGCATCTGCTCCCTCAGGATTAGAAACGGAGGCATTGAACAGCTTCACAGTCTCATCGGTAATCGTAGCGAAGTCGATGGCTGCAGCAGGCGATACGCTGATGCTGGCGCTCACGGGCTCCTCAGGACCATTCTGGAAGGGCTGTGCCCAATCTTTATAATCGTCAGTACAACCTGCCATCAGCAGAGCCATACTCATTATGGATAATATCTTCTTCATAATGCAAAGATGTTTTAGTTTTCAATAAACATGAACTGACCTGTGATATCATTCAGGAATACCTTGTAAGAGCCAGCCTTGTAAGGAATGTTGGGGCCGTTCTGAGTACCTTGTCCATAGGGGAAGTCGGCAGCACCCCAGTTGAAGTCCCAACCTCCGTCGGCAGCAAACTTCATTTCGCCATCACCACCAGCCTGGAAGGTAGCTGTCCATGCGTGGTTCTCACCACCATAGGTGTCGAAGCCTGTCATGAGGTTGGCATTGACATCCCAATCGTTGTAACCACCAGGCATACCCATAGAGGTAAATGCGCGTGGAGCACCATCGTAAGGCTCAACGGTGAGCACATAGTTCTTCGTATCGAGTTTCACGGTGTAGTAACCGTCAGATGCTACGGTGATGTTACCAGAACCGCCGTCGTTCATGACGTAGCCTGCATCGCCTGCACCCCACTGATCATCCCACTTTCCTGGAATCTTAATGAGCTTGAAGCCCTTGCCGCCTGGGAAGAAGCCAGTGTAGCTGATCACACCCTTGCCAGTTACCTTGTCGTAAGTCTCGCCACCAATGGTCAACAGTGGGAAGATAGCGGTACCAATACCTGCTTCAGAGTTGTTCCAAGAACCGTCACCAATGCACTCTCCTACGAGATACCAAAGCTCAGGAGCTGCGTCGGACAACAGGATGAAGTAAGGATTAACCGTTACGTTTACTACATTAGAGTAAATGGTAGAAGCACCAGCTATAGAAGCTGCGGCACGTACATAGATTGATTGTGAGGCAGGTACGTTACCCTCCTGCCAGCCTGCGATCTGTACAAGGTTACGATCAAGCGAAGTAGCGTCCATAGCACCCTTGCCTCCCACGAGACCTGAAGCAATGATAGCATAGTCGGGGATGGTCATTCCGCTCTCATCGGCATTAGCCTCATCGGTAGAAACCGTGAAGTTACCAGAGATTGACACCTGGAGGTCATAGCTGGCCTCAACAGGGAAGCCATAGTCGGGCTGTGACCAGGTGAAAGGCAGCTCTGTGGAGTTCGCCAGGTTAATGGCCTGTGCGGCATATCCGGGTTCGTTGAGCACAAACGTCGATGGCTGCTTCAGCGTCGGGTTGGAGTCATTGTCGTCGGAACAAGCAGCGAACAGCCCCACGCTACACATTAGCAGCAATGTTGATTTCAATATATTCTTCATTTTCGTATACTTTTTTACTTTTATACTTTTTTACCTTACTTCCATTCCCTTAGTTGGCATAGCCAGGATTCTGAGTCAGATTGGGGTTAGCATTCAGATCAGTACTTGGAATGGCGAAGAGATTCTTGTAAGACTCGAAGTTGCGGCCTGCATAAGAACCACCCTTCCACTGCCAGGTGTAGTCAGTACTGCCTCCGAACTTGCCGAAGCGGATGAGGTCCATACGGCGACGACCCTCATAGTAGAACTCACGGCACCACTCGTCGCAAATCTCGTCGAGGGTATAGCTGTCCTTCGTTGTAGCATTGGCACGGAGACGGAGCTGATTGATGGCTGCTGCAGCTGTACTCTGAGCAACGCCACCTCCAAGACGAGCCTGAGCCTCAGCGTATGTCAGATAAGCTTCAGCTACACGGAGCATGAAGAAGTCGGCATCGGGGAACTGTGCACTGCTGGTAGAGGCACCTGTAGAGGTAAAGTTATTGAACTTAGCCACAGCAAAGCCATTCTTAAAGGCACTGACATCCTCATTGTTAATAGTACGTCCACGAGAGTCGATGATGGCACGGTCGTCACCAGCAGCCTTCGCAAAGTCCTTTGGTCCTGCCTCAGGAGCATTTCCCTTGGGGAACCACTTGGCAATCAGTTCAGGACGTGCACGGTTACCACCCCAAGTCTCTGTAGTACCGTTGGAGTCGGTCATATCAGCATCGTGTGTAGAAGCAATCAGGAAGAGGGAAGTACCCCAAGAGGTCGTACGAACACCATCCTGCAGAATGGGGAAGATTGCTTCGTAGGCGGCAGATGTCTCACCATTGTCAGCCATAAACAGCATCTGGTAAGCGCTCCAAGAGTCTGTGCCAGTCATGTTCAGCTTGTAACTTGAGTTCATGACCTGCTCAGCATACTGGGCAGCCTTATCATAACGGGCAGTACCAGTGTAAACCTCTGAATTCAGATAGAGACGAGCCAGCAACATCCAAGCTGCAGCTTTGTCAACACGGCCATAGTTAGGATCAGATGATTTCTTGGCAATGGCAGCGCTCAACTGAGGCTCGATCTCGAGAAGCTCACTTTCAACAAAGTTGAACATTTCTGAGCGAGAGTACTGCTCTGGTTTATCAGAGGTAATACCTGTGACGAAGGGCACATTGCCCCAACCATCCATCAACAGGAAGTAGTCAAAAGCACGGATGAAGCGAACCTCAGCCGTCATGGTTGCGTCCTTGTCACCAAACTCCTGCAGATACTGATTGCAGAAAGAGATACCTGTATAGAGGCGATAGTAGTAGCCACGGAGCATCGGGTGAGATGCATCGTAGGTGTTGTAGCAGAAGTTTGCAATACCTTCGTCACCCCATCCACAGATTGACTCGTCAGTGGTGAGCTCATTGGCATTCCACATCTGGCGTACGAATCCTGATGTACCACCGTCGATACCGTCGACGTCGCAGTCACCATTAGCACCGCCATTACCTGCAACGGCAATATTGGCATAGCACTTGTTGAAAAGTGCCTCAGGCTGGATATTTGTTTCCAGGTTCGGATCGATTGGCGTTACATCCAGGTCCTTCGTGCAGGAATCCAGTCCTACTGCCAGGAAGAGGGCAGCTGCCGGAATGATATTTTTGATATATGTTTTCATTTTACCTTGTTTTATTATTTAGAAGTTCAGATTCAAACCGAGGATGAATGAGATAGGACGGGGATAGAGATTGTTGTCAATACCGCCGAACACTTCTGGATCGATACCCTTATACTTGGTGATGCAGAATACATTGGAAGCAGTAGCGTAGATACGACCTGCAATTCCCTTGTAGTTGCCACCCTTGAAGAGTTTGTCGAAGCTGTAACCCAGTGTGATGTTATCGCACTTCAGGAACGAACCATTCTGTACCCAGTGATCAGAAAGCTTGGCCTCCAGATCATAGGTCTGCCAGTTATAGTCAAGTGCAGCAACAGGACGGTTGCCGTAGAAGTTGTTACCACCAGAGTAAAGCTCTGCAGCACTCATGTTGACATTACCTGACATCAGGTTGTTGAATACATAGTTGCCGATGCTGGCACGAAGCGTGAAGCCGAAGTCCCATGTCTTGTACTCCAGGCGTGAGCTCAGACCCATTGTCACAGGAGCCATCGGGCTCTTGTAGAAGTACTTGTCTGACTCTGTGATGACACCATCGCCGTTACGATCGACTACCAGTCCCTCGATGGGCTTGCCAGCCTGGTCGTAAACCTGCTGATATACATAGTAGGAGTTGGCAGGATGGCCTACAGCGTGAGCCTGTGCGTAAACACCAGTACCACCACCGATACCACCAGTGGCAACTGGCTGTCCGTCACCTGTCAGCTCAGTGATTTCATTCTTGTTATAGGTGAAGTTGTAGTCGAGGGTCCAGTACCAGTCTTCTGCCTGGATGGGCTTCAGGCCGATAGTAACCTCAACACCCTTGTTCTCCATCGAACCGATGTTTGTCATGACGCGGTTCTTGAAGTTGGTACCAGCAGCCATATCCGACTCGTTGAGCAGATCGGTGGTCTTACGATAGTAAACATCCACACCTACGGTGAAACGCTGGTTCCAAGCACCAAAATCGAAACCTACGTTATAGGTATCGGTCGTCTCCCACTTCAGCTCTGGATCATAAGCCACAGGACGTGCCAATGTACCATTACCAGCCACGTCGTAGTAGCTACCAACACCAGTGTTCATACTATAGATGGCGAAATAATTGTAGTCGCCGATACCATCCTGCTGACCTGTCTTACCATAGCTCAGACGCAGTTTCAGGTCTGAGAGCCAGCCGACGTTCTTGAGGAACTTCTCTTCGCTCATCTTATAAGCCAAAGCTGCTGAGGGGAAGAGTGACCAGTGATCCTTGAAACGTGAAGAACCATCGTCGCGGAGGGTAGCTGTAATATAGTAACGGTCCATGAGGATATAGTTCAAACGTCCGAAGAACGATACAAGGTAGTTCTCTGTCTTGTAATTATAGATCGACCAGTCATGATACTTGCCAGGATTTTCAAGGTTTGTCTTGGGATAGCCACCCCAATAGCTGTTCTGCTGCTTGCGCCAGAAGTGCTGCCACTCATAACCAGCCATGATATCGAAGTGGTGAACCTTGGCGAAATCCTTATAGTACTGGGCATAGGTTGAGAGTGTCAGGTTGCGCTTGGTGATCTTGTCCCATCCGTGTGAGCCATAATAGATGGCTGCAGGAGATGAGCTCTCAACGTCAGTCCACTGCTTGCCTTCAGAGATGTCGGCACCCAAAGTCAGGTGGAGGCGCAGATCCTCGAAACCATGGATCTTATAGTCGATATCAGCATTGCCGATGAACGAACGGCTGATGGCACGGTCATCATTCAGGTTGAGCAATGCCACGGGGTTTGCTGTTGCATTACGGTTGTAGGTGTTCGGCCATGAGGGGTCGTTCAGTGACTCTCCAGGAACCTTCCACTCCGTATAGCCACCGAAGTTAGCGGCGTCAGCCGATGTGGTGTCGTAGATAGGCTTTGTAGGATCGTATGCCAGTGCAGCACCGATGGCACCCGTATTGGCATATTGTGTCTTAGCCCACATGCCCTTGGCATTGAGGTTCAGAACCAGATGGTCGTTGAGCAATGAGGGATTCAGGTTTATGGCAGCTGTGTAACGCTTGAAGTCGGAAGTCTTCAGGATACCCTGCTGATCCGTATAACCAAGAGAGAAACGATAAGGGAGAACGCCTGCGGCACCTGCCAACGTCACGTTGTGATCGTGGCTCCAGGCAGTGCGATAGATCTCATTCTGCCAGTCGGTATTGTCTTCGCCTAAGGCAGCCATGGCAGCCTCTTCACGTGCATTACCCTTGTAAAGCTGTGTTGCGAAGGCACGATACTGGTCACCGTCCATCACCTCGATCAGCTTCTTCTTCTTACTCATCGTCACGCTTCCTGAGTAAGACACCTGAGGTGCAGAACCCTTACGGCCCTTCTTCGTGGTGATGATGATAACACCGTTAGAACCACGGCTACCATAGATGGCAGTTGCAGAGGCATCCTTCAGTACGTTAAACGACTCGATATCCTGCGGGTTAACCATCGAGAGGGGGTTGGCAAGACCTTTCACACCGTTGTTGTCCATAGGCACACCGTCGATCACGATCAGTGGGCTGTTAGAGGCGTTCAGTGATGAACCACCACGAATACGGATGGTAGAACCACCACCAGGGGTACCGCCATCGCTCGTCACGTTCACACCGGCGATCTTACCCTGCATCATGTCCTGAGCATTTACCACGAGACCTTTATTCTTCGTGTCTGGCTTCAGAGCCGTGACAGATCCCGTTAAGTCGCTTTTCTTCACTGCACCATAACCGATTACCACCACTTCGTTGAGCACGGCGGCGTCATCCTGCAGTACGATTTCCAAAGTAGGCGCTGCCGTCACCGTCTGCGGCTGATAGCCGATATAGGTGATGGTGATGTTTGCACCCTGATTAGCTTTCAAGACGAAATTACCGTCGAAATCAGTCACTGTTGCGGTCTGTGTGCCGTCAACGCGAACTGTTGCGCCGATAATGGGTTCGCCTGTAGCATCTTCCACATGTCCTTTGACATCAATCTGAGCAAAGGCACTTACCGATAAGAGCAGCCCGAATATAAGGCCAAGCATCCTAAGCGGAAATTGAATGTTTACCTGCTTCATCATTACTTTAATTAGAGTTAAT
>JAEEGG010020366.1_pt1 | contig 13270 bp, 16 predicted proteins | sample 9134161 | NCBI WGS metagenome assembly JAEEGG01 (sample SAMN16246543, study PRJNA631951) | gut metagenome | biome: gut microbiome; feature: rumen; material: CR-attached | host: Bos | place: Iran: Karaj | collected 2018-10 | reverse complement strand
CTTGTGGAATGACCTCATTTATCGCATTAGAGCCAAAGGAGAACATAAACATAACCGGCGATGTGTTCCTGAATCACTCTACCCGGAACTCACAATAGGTCAGTATGAAACTCTTATTGATGAACAGCTGGAACTAGAAAAAGCGCATCCCAGTTTAGACCCCAAGAAACAAACATACCATCCTATTTCAGGTTTCATCTGCGGTCTTAATGATTCTGATTCCAAAGTGGACCAAGATTTCCTGTCTGATTTTACGGAATTTCTACTTGACCCTGATGACAATCCCAGCGACTGTGACAAATGGTTAAAGGGACTGATATTTGATTTCAGATTTGCCGACCAATCGCATTTCAAGTCCATTCTTAATACCATATGGAGCGGATACACAATGAAATCCATTCCGGGATGGTGGAGAGGATTGGGAAAGGAAAAACAGAATGTAGTCCTCGTCGAACTCTACTCAGCCACGAATCGGAAAACCCCACGCTATGCCATCGGAGTTGAAACACTTCTTGATTACGGCACTCTTGGTAAATACAAAGACGAATCCGAAAAGTTAAAGGCGCTCTTTTCTGGGAATGACACGGAGGTTTATCACGCCTTACTCAAATTTAGGCGCTCCGATACCGGCATTACAGCAACGGAGCAGATTTTCAAAAGGTTGTCTTGATTCCAGCGGCTTCTTTGTGGTATTCTATTTTAAAGCTTGGTTGACCGCAAACATGGCCTTTTTTCGGCTTTGGGAGCAATGGGTCCCAGGCTTTTTTGTTTTCAGATTTACGCCTTAAAACTGCGGTCTTCATCAATCTCGAAAACTCTCCTCTTTTTCTTCAATATTTTTTCATTAAATCGTTTTCGGCCTTGTATTTTACGGAAAAATCTGGTATAATATTCTCATCGTTTTTTGGGAATAGGAGGTCATTATGGATGAATTGGTTAAAGTTGATGATTCTGGCGCTGTTGTTCCGGTCTCTTCTGGTATTACACTTTCAGATTTTGCAGACCGTTGGATTAGGTATCTCGATGTCGCGCCCCGTTCCGTACAAACTTACTCCACTAACTTAAAGCAATTCCTCCTCTGGCTGGCGAAAAATGGAATCAATCAGCCAACCCGTGAGGACATCATAGTGTTTCGGGATTCGCTCAAAGCCACCCATCGCCCCAGCACGATACAAGGATACATGGCGGCAATCAGGTTGTTTTTCCAATTTCTCGAAATGTCCGGCATCTACAAAAATGTCGCCCTGCATATAAAGTCACCTAAACTTGACAGGGGACACAAGCACGATTATCTCACTTCCGACCAATCCAAAGAGCTACTTTCTACATGCGACCAACCAGATAACACCGAACAATCACTTCGAGACAAGGCAATCCTTTCGGTTCTTTTGACTACCGGAATTCGGACATGCTCTGTTATCAATGCCGATATTCAGGACATAGGCACGGTTGGAGATTGCACCGTCCTCTACTATCTTGGAAAGGGGCATACCGAAAAGAATGTGTTTGTAAAATTGACTCCGCCAGTCGAACACGCAATCCGGCAATATCTTCATGTAAGGGGAGCGGTTAAAGACACAGACCCTCTTTTCGCATCCTTGTCAAATAGAGATAAAGGCAACCGACTCACTACTCGTTCCCTCCGGCGTATGATTAAAACCAGATTGAGAAAAATTGGAATAGACAACCGGCGTGTCTCGGCCCATTCTCTTCGACATACAGCCGCAACGCTCAATCTTCTTCAGGGCGGAACTTTGGAAGAAACTAAAGACCTTCTCGGACATTGTAACATCGAAACCACGCTCATCTACTCCCATTTGCGTGAGAGAGTCCAAAACAAATCCGAGGAGCGCATCTCCAACCTTCTTTTCTCATAGACCAAACGAAAGGAATCGCAACACCCCAAGTCCAAAACCAAAATCAAATAAAACGAGAGCGACCAGTCCACCTCCAACTGGCCGCTCTTTTCTTTTATCGTTTCTGGTTCCGATTTTGGGGTCAAAAAACGCGCGAATGACCGATAATATGAATTAGCGGTCATCAAAAATCGCCCCCTGAATTTGCGTCTAAAATCAAAATTCAGAAGTCGATTTTTTCATCCTCGTCCTTACTGTCCTCCTCCTTTTCGTAATTTTGGGTGTTGCGATGAGATTGTCTTTCGTTATCGTGTTCAAATTCCGTTCGATTTTAGACAATGAAGTACCGCATGACTTTAACATCGCATTCAACTCTACCATTCTCGCACGGACATCATTCAATTTCGATTTCAGGTTGGTGATGGTAGTTCTCGCTTTTTGGATTTTCGCGTATGTTTGGGACTTTCGACCAACTTTAACTCTCATGGTTTTCTCCTTAATGATGAAAAAAAGGCCGGGAGCAAAGATGTCCCGGCCCGATTGGATTGATTACAACTCGTCGATGATGCGTTCAATCTCCGTGTGGTCAACTGATTGAGCTGGTTCCGGCACTTGTTCGGATAGTGGCGGGATGGCCTTTGTCAATAAGTCTCTTTTTTGGTCCATTCCCTGACCACGCCCATAAAGACGAATCATGTCTTTGTTTGACCAGCCAAGAATCGAACATATCAGTGAATCCTTCTCGGTGGTGTTTGTCAGGAAAGTGGTACAAGATTTACGAAAACCATGCATAGAGGCCCTGCCTGAGCGGTTGTCTGCGATTCCGGCCTTTTTGAACAGTTTCTTTATATCTCTGGCTAATTCGGCCTGACCGGTACGATTTGCAGAGCGTCTCATTTCGTAGCTGTGTTCACGCTCGATGACTTTCCCCCTCTTATTGTATTGTTCGTGTAAGCGCGGAAAAACCCATTCGCTCTTTGACTCCGCTCTCCGCCTTTGCACGATTTCTGCGATTTCTGGCATTATTGGAAGGGTAAGGGGGTCCACAATCTTTCTCTTGGTTTTGGGCGGAACATGGTAAAACCAATCCGGGCTTTCAAAGTCTCTCCAATTAAGACTGCACAACGAACCGACTCTTTGCCCATAATACCAAGCAAAGGCCACCGCGTCATAAAGCTCCAAGAGTGTCTCACGGTCCAAAACATTAGAACGAGCAAGTTTGTCTTTTGTCGGCCACTCCTCAGCCTCTTTAAGAATAGTCGCCCTGAACCGTCTTGCTTCATCCAGAGTCAATGCACGGGATTTGTCTTCTGGCCTTTTCTCCTTGGTTTGGGGTTTGATGCCTGTTTTCCACGGATTGTCTTTCCCCCGGAAAACCACATCCCAGATGCCCTTCAAAACTCGGCTGTCCCTATTGCCGGATACTTTTTCCCTCGCGACATCATCGGTGTATTGTTCGCACATCTCCAGAGTAATTTCGTCTGCATACTCGATACTTTTCGGCAGTTTTTTCCTCCAGCGATTGAAGATTTGCTTGTAATCGTCCATTGAGGCGGCTGAAATTGCCCTGTCATTTTTTTCATAGATGTCCCAAATTTGGTCGATTTTTATTTTTTGGGGCTGTTCCTCGCCCTCAAATTGGCTGAGCGCGTAGAAAAGCCAGTTGGCTTTCAATACTGCTTGATTCCGGTCCTCCGTCTCTAAATTCAGACAGCAGTATTTCCCATCCCGCCCTTTACAACGATAATAGAATGGGCCGGATTTTGAAACATCCGCATTCACATATTTCCCACTTGCTGTTCTGCGGTAAAGTGTTCCGACAAGGGGATACGCCTTTTGCGGCTTCTTAATGTTGAATTTCATAGTAAAAAACTCCTTGGTTCTCCAGATAGTAATTAATATAGCGTTCAGGCGAAAAAAACCGACCCGCAGTTTTTGCTTTTTGAATTTCCTCCTCGATTGCCGGTTTCGTTTTGATGTCCATAGCGCAAGTTGAAATCGCTTATTGCTGACATGTCCTCGGCGGCGTAGTGGTTATGGATTCGGTTATGCGTCATCCCTCGAAAAGGATGCGCCCCTACTGTTATGTCCTGATGATTTTTCATGGTTGGTATTTTCTCCATGATGAATAATATAGCGACTCGACAAGTGAAATTTGGTGAACGGGAGAGTTTTTTCATGGTTGCTATATTATTTATTGACAAAATCTATTTCCCGACAGGCTACCATTGTGCAGATTCGATTTTCCGAAGATGGTGGTCTATGTCCGTTTTTTAATTTGTTCTAAAACACTGGACCACAGGAATATCGATACTATTATAGCCAAAAACGGGGAAATCGTAAACAAGTTTTTCGGCGTTTTGTTTCGATTTTGATTTTTCATAACTCATTGAAAACAAGTAATGTATGAAAGAAAAAACTTTTGATTTAAATTTGGGAAGGGGCCGAAATCGTAAACAATTTTCGGGAGGCGTCGAGAAAAAGCGAATTTACAATGTTGCAATATAGGAATCTATGGAATAGGTGTGCAACAGTTAGAAGTTAGTAACATCTGCGATGGCGCTTATCGCTGGTCTGGCAATGGCCGTCGAAAGCACGAACATCGTCGGGTATATGGACAAGGAACTCGGCAACAGCGAGTACACTTGGGCTTGCTCGACTTTTACAGGAATCGGTGGTCCGTCCGTAAGCTTCACTTTGGGGCAGTTTATCCCGAACGCCAACTTCGCAGGATTTGAAGACAACATCACCTTCTGCGATGCGGAAGGCAACTGGGAAGACCAGCTCACCTATGTGTCGGCGGCGTTCCTTGCGGACAACGAACTCGACCCTAACGACTACGAGGTTGGTTGGTATGCGCTTGACGACGATTCGATTTCGGAGAATCTCAACGCAACATCTGTTCCGGCAGGCAAGGCCTTCTGCGCTTATTCAGGCTATGATGATGTAACCATCACCATCCCCAGCCCGCTACCTTGATTTCCCTCACCCACTCTTTTATTTAGGAGAAACTGAACTATGAAGAAGTCACTACTCATGATTGCGGCAGTCGCCCTTGCAGGCGTTGCCTCTGCGGCTACTGTCACTTGGCAGTCCGGCAAGCTCTATGTCCCGAATTCGGATGGTGGCAACAGCTCCACGCTCGCGAAGGGGACTGTGCATGCGGCCTATTACCTTATTTCAGCCGCTGATTACGAGTCTCTTTCCGGCAAGACATCTGAAGAAATTCAGAGCGAAATGTCCGGCAAGACGGCCGCTTACGAAACAGATTCCGCCCCCGCCACGAGCACGGCGAACTGGAAGTGGACAGACGCCGAAGCCGGGAAGAGCTACTATGTGGCCGCTGTTTACACGACAACGGTTGATGGTAATGCCGCAGTTCTTGCCAATGTGGCTACAGCATCTGTCGGTTCTGCAGGTTCGCCTGTAACGGTACAGAACATCGGCGCTGGCGTTTCCGGTGGCTGGACGGTTGCCGTTCCCGAACCCACGACTGTCGCCCTGCTCGCCCTCGGCCTCGCGGCCCTCGGCCTCAAGCGCAAGGTTGCCTAATCGCATGGCAATCGCGAACTAGTTCATTAACCGAGACTCCCAAGGTGCGCACCTTGGGAGTTTCACTTTCTAAAACCGATTCCATATAACAGGGCGTGTTCATGTCCCCCATCGTTACAACATCGTCAAAAAAGGAGAAGACAAGAATCAATCCGCTTGTCCCCGTCATTGCGGTTGTCATTTCCGTCCTTGTGTTCCTTTTGGTTCGCAAGCCCTCTTCCAATCCGACTCCTCCGGCCATTACATCTCCTGGAACTGAAGAGACCAAACCAACCCCTTCGACTCCGACGCCTTCCAAGACAACGGACAATTCCAAAGCGTCGCCAACTCCAGCAGACAAGGTCAATGATGTCGCCGTTGTTGCCGGTGAACCGATAATGCAAGATGGTCAGGATGCCGAGCCTAAAGCAACTGAAACGAACGCGATTCCCGAAAAGGTGGCAGTTGAAGAAAACAAACCGAAACCGATGCCGTTCGGTGTTCTTTCCAAGCAGTATTTTGACAATCCGGTCGAAAACCGCCTCGAAAAACTTGGCATTCCGGGAAGGGGCGTGGCAATGGTTCTGCCAAACAAACTATCCCAGGAAGAGATACTGGCTATTCTCCGCCGACCAATCCAAATCAACGAGGACGATGACGAGGAGACGGTCGCCGCCAAGGAGCGCACGGCGGAGATGAAGACCGCCGCGCTTGAATACATCGAGGCTGGTGGAACATACGATGAGTTTGTCGCGGAAATGGTCAAGACATCCAACGAAGAGGCGGAGATGAAGAAGACGGCCCGCACGGAGATGATGCGGATTCTCAGGCAAGAGGGCTACGAGGCCGCCGAAGCATATTTGGAGCAGGTCAATCCCACGCTGAAGGAGGCGGGTCTCAAGGAAATGAAGATTCCGCTCCCGTTCCGCGTAAAGCACCAGAAAGAACTTGAACGCGCCGCTCAAGGTAACTAGCGTCAGAAAGGAACATGAACATGAAGAACTCGACTATCCTCGCCGCCATTCTCGCAACCGCAATGTCGTTTGCTCAGGATGCATCCCAGACCGCAACCCCAAAAGAGGCCGCACCGCACAAGTCCCTGAAGGAGGCCATAGGCGGATTTGTCATTCAGCCGCTCACCACGGATGCAAAATACATCACCGTCGTCGATACGCGAAAGGAAAAGGATGATGGCGCGGACAAGTTCGTCGCCAAGGTTTCCGCACTAATGCATCTGGCCACGCGCATTGGCGAGGCCAAGGAGGGGGATATTGTCATCAGGCTTGTTGACGAGGGCGATTCAGTCGTCTTTCTTGACAAGGCCGAGGCAACAGTTGTCGCGGGAGACAATGCGGAAGCGACGGCCTCGAAGTTGATGGCCGCTCTCATCCGCATCATTGGAATTAAAGAGGACAAGTTCGGTCCGCAGGTCATGGGCACGGCGATGTCCCAGGCCAAGGCAATGGGTATTGGTTTGGTGCGCCGCACCACTTACAAGAAGGCCTGTGAAGAAGGCTGGGCACCGCCCCCCGCCGATGAATTTCAAAAGGCAGTGGCTGAAAAGGTCACGGCAAAGAAGGCCGCCACCAACGCCCCAGCGGCCACTCCCCCGGCGAAGTAGCGCGTTGAATTGCTTCGTCGTCCGCCACTCCAAAAAACAATTGTCGGCAAAGCATTTTTGTTGAAGGGCAATCAAGGGGAAAATCCTGATCGGGAGCAATACTTGCTCCCGATTCTTTATTTCTTCCCTCTCCGATTGAATGGAAAGATTGCCGATGTCTTCCCGTCAGCGGCTCGGATGAACGCATGTGACAACGCGCCAACGATTCATTTTCCATATCGGAAAGTCTTGTTTTTCACGGCGCGTTATGCAATCAAGCTTGAGACACCAGAACCCGGCACCTTATCGCTTGTTTTGGTCGGCATCGCAGGGTTGTTGCTTAAACGGCGTCATCTGGATAGAAGGGAACCAGTCACGGGTAATGAAGACCAAGTCTTATCCCGCGCCTGATTTCCGACCATGAAAAACGCCTTATGGCCGAAAAAGCCTCCGTCACAAAAGCCCCGGCCACTCCCCCGACTAAGTAGGTGTGAACGGCTGGCCTGTACGGTTTGCCATCACAACTTGTTAGAGCAAAACGAGCGGTACGGAAACGATTAGGCCGTTCCTGAAAAAACTTATCCTTGCCACGGCCTTCCCGCCCGTGGTATCATCATTGACATGGAAGAGAAACAGACAGAAGACGGAAATGCCCTGATTCCCGCTATGGGAGGCGACGAGGCGATACGGTCACGCATCTTTACGGTGCGTGGCAGACAAGTTATGCTCGCACCCGACTTGGCCGACCTCTACCAAGTTCCGACCAGCGCCTTCAACCAAGCCGTCAAGCGCAACATTGAGAGATTCCCTGAAGGATTCCGCTTCCAGTTGACCAAAAAGGAACTGGAAGAGGTTATCACAATTTGTGACAACCCCGACCGCCTCCGTTTTTCGCCTCGGACGCCATTCGCATTCACGGAACAGGGTGTCGCCATGTTGTCCGGCATCCTGAACAGCGCCGTAGCCGTACAGGCAAGCATCCGAATAATGAACGCCTTTGTCGCCATGCGCCATGCACTTCTTTCAATGGCTCCCATGCTGGCGAGAATTGAGTCTGCGGAAAGGCGTCAGATAACGGACCAGGCTCGTAACGAAAAGCGCTTCGACACCATCTTCAAGGCGATGGCGGGAGGCGAGTTCCCTCCTCAAAAAATCTTCTTCGAGGGCGAGGTTTTCGACGCCGACGCATTTATATCCAAGCACATTCTCTCGGCGACCAAATCCATCCTACTCATAGACAACTGGGTAGACATCGGGACTCTGGAGAAACTGTCGCGAAAGGCATCCGGCGTGACCCTTGAAATCGTAACCTCGAAAAAGGGCAACAAGATAAAGACCACCGACATCGCCTCATTCACCAAGCAGTACGGGGGTCTTACGATACGGGAGACGAAAGCTTTCCATGACCGGTTCCTCATCATCGACGGCGCGAAGCTCTACCATGTCGGCGCGTCACTGAAAGATTTGGGAAACAAGTGCTTTGCCATCACCACCCTAGATGCCACTCTCATTCCCGACATTCTTGCCCATCTGTAGCGCATAGACGGAACAGTTTTGGCAGAGACTTCGGTCCGAGTCACCCATAGGCGGGGATAGTTCCCCGCCATTTTTGTGCTGAAAAAAAGTAATGGCGGGAATCGCTTCCCGCCATCAGCGGAGACTTCTCCGCTTGCCGGTGACTCCGGTTGTTTGCCTTTGTCACTTAATATTCTCTCAAATTACGCTTCCCGTTGCAAGCGTTATTTTCGAAGTGCAATTGGTGTAGAACCTAGTATCAGACACCCCTAGCGCACCGCGATGTCTGCGGAGCTGGTCCAGAGGCCGTGGATGTTGCAGTAGGCGACGGCGTGAAGAGTGCCGGACTTCGCCAGCTTGACACGGAAGCGCGCGGAAGGGGCCGTGTGCGCGGGACCCTCGTTCGCGACGGCCCCTTGGCCGTGCGCGCCGAACTCGACCTTGCCGAGCTCTATAGAGAGTGGCGACCCCTCCGGGGCGTAGTGCAGAGCTATCCAGACGATGTGGTGCTCGACGGTGTTGGGGTGCGGGATCTCCTGCCCTACGGACACGTCGACGTCGATCCACTCCCCGGCCTTCGCCTCCGCGGGGGCCGTGATGGCGGGCACATGCTTCTCCAGCTTCCAGTCCGCCGACCTTACCAGTTCGCTCAAATCCTTAGCCATGTCGTATTCTCCTTTTCCTCTCAATGGTACCAGACACCCGAACCGCAGTCAAGCTCATAACAACGGGAACCAGAAGCCGGTGCCCGACACCTAATGAGGCGAGTGTCTGACACCGGCAAAATGACCGGAAAAGATGTGAAATTGTAGGGTTTTTGTAGGGTTCAGACCCTACAAAAACCCTACAATTTTAAAAAACCTCTTCACCCATTCCGCGCAACCTCAGCATTCTACACCATTTCGCTAGCGGAAAGAAGTTAGTAACAGCAGCTTGCGCGCTAGTGGCGGCATCAGCGATGGCCGTCGAGAGTGCAAACATTGTCGGATACTACGAGCGTGAAACAACTGGGGCCTATGCCGGTTTTTCCGCAGGCTTTCAGAAAGTAGGCGGTGGCACAACGCATCTTAGCGATGTCATCGACACTTCCTTGCTGGGGGCCTATGCCAGCGATGTCATGGTATACGACAATGACGATGGAACATTCACCCAGTGGATATGGGACGGGTCGGCCTTTACGGATTGGACGGATACCACGGATCCAGTTCTCGCCCCTGGAACGGGTTATCTCTCCATGATTGACGCCGATGTGCAGGTTAGTGGTGAAGTGGTCAATCCTACCACACTTACATTTGATCATGTAGTTCCTGCTGGCTACTCTTTCATAGGGAGTGCTTTTCCCGTCGCACTTCTCCAGAGCAATTGCAACTTTGGGACGGTCTTAGCCCCATACGGCAATGACATTCAGGTTTATGATCCCGATGACGGTTCGTTCACGCAATGGATCTGGGATGGTACTGGTTTTACAGATTGGACTGACTATCTTCCAGACACTATCGCACAGCAAGGGGAGGCCGTCCTCTTCGGCAATATGTCGGGCGATGATCAGACGATCACCGAGGACATTAACCCCAAGAACTAGGGCAACAACTTACTTAAGGAGTACAAACAATGAACAAGACCCTGCTAACTGCATTCGCGGCGACCATAATGGCTTCCGCTAGTTTTGCTACGCAACTCAACTGGGCGATTACCGCCGCCAACAAAGGTCCTGACGGAAATGCCCTTTCGGGAGCCGCCGTAGCCCTTGTGAAGGCAACTGGAGATGCTTCCGCCATTTCCTATTCAGCCGACTCGGGTCTCTCCGGTGCCGAACTGATTACAGTTGGGACATTGAACAGTGATGGCAAGTTCGCCTCCCCAATGGCAGTCATGCTGAGTGGCGATGGCGAATGGGGAACCGATACCTATGTGGGTACGGATTTTGATGGCCACTCCACATCCGTAACTTCGCAAGGTACTGGTGCTTCCAACAAGACCACATACTATACGCTTGTTTTCGACTCGTCTGATCCTTCAACGGGTAATTACACGGTACTTGCGGCGTCTGCCGCCACGCAGGTCGCAACAACCACTACGAAAACGGCGGCAACGGCGTTTGGTACTGCTACTTCTGCGAGTTCCACTTGGCTACCAGTTTCACCTGTTCCCGAACCCACAACGGTTGCCCTTCTCGCCCTTGGCCTCGCGGCTTTCGGCCTGAAGCGTAAGGTTGCCTGATCGCATGGTGAACCTGTAAACTAGTTTACTAACCCAGAAGCCCCGGAACTGCGCATTCCGGGGCTTCATTCTTAAAAAGCAAATGACCGTAATTACAACCTCAAATAAACAACGCCGCTCACCTCGCAACGGCATTCTGATTGCGTTGCTGGCAGTGGTCGCAATCATAGGCACCGTGCTTTTCATGGTGTCCCGTACTTCCAAACCGCATCAGCCCGCTCCACCCCCTGTCTCTGACGGTGGAACAAGCGAAACTCGTAAGCCGGGAAAAGCCCCCGCAAAGAGTCCTGAAGAAACGGCCAAACCACCAACTACGGAAAATCAGTTGGACGCACCTATAACCGAACAACCGATAACGGAATCCGACAAGACTTCTGTATCACCTCAAAACACTAGACCGAAGACGCCTGAGGAACTCGGACTTCCCATCTATAATAAAGAGGAAAAGCAGAAGATTCGGAAGTCTTTTGACACAAACACCGAACGAATCATTTCTGGATATGCCAATACGAAACGAGGATATGCCCCACCACCCTTGCTGAATCTTCCAATAGGGGAGAACCTCATGGAAATTCTTGACCGGGACATTGTAATCTACGACGACGACGACGAGAAAGTCCAGAAGGCCAAAGAGAACTGCGCCGCGCTGAAGGAGGAGCTTAAGAAGTACATTGCCGATGGAGGGACACCCGAAAACTTCCTTTCTTGGTATCACAACGAGCTTTCAAAGGACTTCAACACATGGAAGGAATCCCAGATGTACATCGTTGACCTCATGAAGCAGGGCATGGTAACGGAGGCGGAAGAGTACATGGCAAAGGCGAACGAGGCGCTTGAAAAGGCCGGGATTCGCACTGTGACGATACCAGAGAATCTTCGCAAACTCGGAGAGAGCAAACTCAGGGAACTACAGGAGAGGGGACAATGAAGAACGGAATCGAACTACGCATTGTGGCGCTGGCGGTCGGACTGCTTGCCATTGAGATGGTTAAAGGCGCGGAACCGCCGAAACCCATACCAATGACCACCGAACAGCGGGAGAAAATGCTTCGTGAAACCGGTGGCCCGATTATGACGCCTGAAAAGGGGCCGTGGATAGCGGTTGTGAACGCCCAGTCGAAAATTGGCCGGGAAACCTATGACAAAGAGATTGAACACGCGAAGAATGTTTTCAAGTTCTCCTTCCACACATCCTCCACGACAAACGAGTGGCGCAAATCCGCCCGTTCGGAAGTTATGTCGGGAGCGGCCTTCGCTGTTGTCGTCGGGGACATAGAGGGAGAATCCTCCCTTGTTGTGCTTCCGACAGAGCAGATCGCCCTTGTCAATGTGGCCGCTCTTGCCTCACCTGACGAGGGAGTCTTCAACGACCGATTCCACAAGGAGTTCCTTCGCGGTCTTGCCTATTTGTTCGGGATTGGAAACTCCGCCTCGCCCATGAGCATAATGAAGCCGGTCAAATCGGTCGCGGAACTGGACACTCTTCCAGCCAAGCATCTTGGCCCGGACTCCCTTTCCCTTTCAATGCGTCTGGCGCAGGATCGTGGAATGACCGTCCTTCGCAAAGTGCCTTATATTCTAGCCGTGAAGCAGGGCTGGGCACCAGCTCCGACCAATGACATTCAGCAAGCCGTCTGGGACCGCGTCATGGCGGAAAAGGCCAGTGCCACAAACGCCACATCCAAGGCATCTGCACCGGCGAAGTAAGGGGCTTTTGGGGCTTTGCCTTCCCTTTTTATGGTATTTTGGCCATGCGAAAAGCCCCTATAGTTTTCCTTGCGATTTGTCTTCCATTTGCTGGACTTGGCACTAGTATCTTTTGGGATACCGGTTCCTTGTCACATCAAGGAAGCAGTTGGGACGGCACCAAGGAAAGTTATTTCTGGTCTCTTTACATGGGCGACTGGGATGGTGGCGGGGAAGCGGCCTACATGAGCATTGGGTTTCATGTGGCGAATCAGGACGGTCTTCTCACCATTTCCGCCGGTGACATGGATTTGGCTTTCGGTAAATGGGCGAAACGATGTTCAAGTGATGACCTAATCACCATAGACACCGTAAAGCAAGGCTACTTCCAGACGAACACGGGGGAAGGGGACAATCACGATTCCAGTTTCCTGATTTCAAAGAATGGGCGTTGCACATTCGGCTACGCGGTGGAAAGTTATGGCGATGAAAATGGCGTCGGGGCCGGTGAGTGGGTCTATGGATGGGTGACATTCATCTTCTCCGACGGCATTCCATATCCAAGTAGTGGATGCTATGTTTTCGGCGCGGACGGCATATACGCTAGGTCATCTGCTTACATCCCCCGCACACTACAGCCAGCCCAGACGCCTGAACCCGGCACATTTTCCCTCTTTTTGGTCGGCATCGTCGGCTTGATGCTTAAAAGGAGATGCCGACCATGAGCGCCGCCTATCATATTTCTGGCTGGTGGTTGCTCTTCATGGTCGTTGTTTTTGCCGTTCCTCTTTGCATCTTCCTCCATGAGCGGCGCTGGTTATTGCCAGAATATCAGGAGGAACGATGAGAAAAGGTCTGTACA
>JAEEGG010020365.1_pt1 | contig 13270 bp, 12 predicted proteins | sample 9134161 | NCBI WGS metagenome assembly JAEEGG01 (sample SAMN16246543, study PRJNA631951) | gut metagenome | biome: gut microbiome; feature: rumen; material: CR-attached | host: Bos | place: Iran: Karaj | collected 2018-10 | reverse complement strand
GGGGCGCTCCCGGCTGTTGGTCTGCGAAATATCGAAGACCTTTTTTACATTGAAGCTGGTGCCGGTGCTGCCGTCCTCCTTCGTGTACTCCTTGCCGGGTTCCAGAATGGAGATGGCGCTCTCGCCCTTCTCGACGCGCACATTGGCGTCCTTCCAGGTGTCGAAGTCAGCCAGGCGGGTCGCCTCCGGCATCTGCGCCGTGATCAGGAGAGCGTTATTGACGGAGTAGCGGTCGAATCGGGCCTGCACATCCAGATAGGTCTGGAACAGCTCGCCGCTGCCTTTGATCTCTTCGGCGGTGTTTTCAAGGAGCGTGTAAACATCGTTCCGTTCCTGCTGCTTTCTCGCCCTGTACTCATCCATATCAAAGGGCGAGAGTTCCGGCTGCTCCGCTTTCTCCTGAGCAACCTCTTCAAACAGATCATCAAAGCTTTGCATGGGTTATTTCTCCTCTCTTCGTTTGGATTTCTTTTTCTTCCTTCCGGGGTCTCGATGCTCCAAGGGCTGCCGGGTCCTGCTGTCGCTGCTTCTGCGCTGGCTCTCCAGTTCCTCGCGGATTTCCTTCATCTGCTGACGGACGGAGGGCCGCCGATTGGGATCATCACTTTCTCGGCTTTGCGACGCGGTTGCTTGTCCCGGACTTTTGGGCTTTGAGGAAGGCGCGGACCGAGAGGATTTCTCCGTCCGGCCCATAGTAGGGTTTTCCGTCTGCATCTCTTCCCGCGTGGGATTGGCCATCAGTGCATCAAGAAAAATGTCCTCCTTGCTGCGCTCCGGTCGGGTAATTTCCGGCTCTTCCTTCTCCTCCGCACGGGATGCCCGCGCCCGCTCGATCTCGCTTCGGACGGAAGCCATATCCATCGTGGTGAGCTGGAAGCGTTCAAAGATGCGGTTTACTTTGCTGGCATCCTCGGCTCGGACCATCACATCGGTGATGCCGTCGGTGGCGTCCCGGTCTTTGAGCACACAGTAGAGAACGCCATACTTCTTTGCTTCCTTGCAGAATTTCACCAGGTCCTGATCCTTTACGGCGAACACCTTGAGTTCTTTTCCGCTTCGAAGCATGTTGGTCAGCCGGGTCTTGCCCTTGGTCTTCTTCTGGTCCTTCAAAACGGCATAGAGCAACAGCGCGATCTCCTTCGCGCCCGCGCCGGTGATCTTGGCGGCGACCTCAACGCCTTCCAAGCTCATCCTCACGACCTGCTCCGCCGCTTCCCCTGAGTAGCTCATCGTCTCTCTCCTCCTCTCTGTGTTGGATTTCCTGCTGATCTAACAGCCACTCCAGTTCCTCCCGCGTTTGGGCGGAACGGAGCTCTATATCCTCACATAAGCTCATCTCCTTTCGCAGCTCCCGGAGCTGCTTCGTTATATCTGAAATCTGTCCTTTGACAGCTTCAGCCTGTATGGGGTCGTGCTGGCGTTTGAGGCAGCGCATCTGATTTCGCAGTTCTGAGCGTTTGGCCTCCAACTCTGCAACACGGCCAGAGAGTTCCGCCTTATGCTTCTGCATATCCTCATAATTGGCGATCTGGTACTTGCCCAAAAGCCTCGTCTCTGCGTCCAACCTGTCCAGCTTGGTCAGATCCTCGCGCATAAAAAAAGACACCCGCTGTACGGATGCCGGATGCGATTCGATGATATGAAGCTCATAGCAGTACCGGAGATAGAGCCGATACAGATATGGCTTTTTTCGCTGATAAACTGGAGGCGGGTTTTCTACGCGGTAGTGGTTGACCTGATCCTGCTCTTCCTCCTGAAACGGAAACTCCCCATAAAGGTTCTTCCGGATGCGCTTGTCGATCTCGTCCAGGTCATAGCCGGGGCCGAGCTTGTGAAAGCGGAAGAAGCCCTTTGCGCCTGGTGGCTTCAAGGCCGGATGCTCCAGCCAGTCGCCATCCTGCTTGTAGAGCTTCAGCTCATAGCCCGCGCCCTCCAGAAACGTGAAGAACTCCTCGCGGGTCACGCTGGCGGCGATGGCGCGGTCGATGTCTTCACGGATCATGCTGCGATAGGTCGGCTTTCCATTTTTCTCCGCAGCATATTCTCCATAGTTTTTACCTCGACCAGATGGGTTCTCTATTACTGACAGCCTGTATTTGCGGCAAAGTGCATCCGACATTTCCCTCATCGCCTGATAGTCTGCCTGAGTATTATCGAAATGATGCCCATCCGTCACAGAGACTGAGTTCAGGACAAAATGATTATGATAATGCCCTGTATTGCAGTGTGTAGCAACAACTACCTGAAAATCCTCACCCCATAGTTTTGTAGCAAGCTCGACACCGATGGCATGTGCTGTCTCAGCATCAACCTCATCTGACTTGAAGGACTGATAGCCGTGGAAGCATTGACGCCCATCTGTCTTCTTCCAGAAATCTTTGACTTCCATAAACTCCTGGGCTGCGGTTTCCTCTGAGTTGCAGTTTATACAGGTGACATAGGAGCGTCTTTCAGTTTTTATCTCATCTGCGGCATATTCAATTACGCCGCTGATTTTATGAAGTGCTGCCATCGCCTCAGCGCCCTTCTCCACGGTTTTCTCCGGATTTCTGGCATAGTCGATAACGACAGACGGGTTTCTGCTGATCGGCCATATTGAAGTAACGGCCATTTTTAGCGACTAGTTACGGTAAATGCATTCAGAATGGCTTTTGATGCTGCGTGGTTTTCCTCCAGAGCACTACGGAGTTTCGGAACATCGACCAGCCCCTGAGAGTTTGCTACTTTCAAAATCTGGTCGATATTATAGCCGACTCTCCGCACATCACGCAGGAGTATCGGCACGTCAGCAGGAGGAGCCTCCTTAACCTCTGAGCCGTTAAGAATTGTCCGGCAGTAGCCCTCACGGGACATTCCGGCTTTCCTGGCTTTCTTGGTCAAAGCATCAAGCTCTGTGCGAGTAAAGCGAAGCATCATGCCGCACGGTCTTTTCATCGTAAGTCTTCATCCTCTCTTTCATCTCGGTTGATTTGAACAAGGCACATGGTTACGACGCCGATAATGCCGCCGACCATGATGCCAATGATAAATGAAATCATGCTGTCCTCCTTCAGGTGGTGTAAATGGGGTTTTAGGGGGTTCAGCCCCTAACAAGCGGTCGAGTGATATCACGAGACGTTGCTTGTCAAGATTGCGTCATCCCTCCTGCCCCCTTGATGTGAGATGGGCACGCGCCCTGTGGAGGAACGGCCTCCGTCCGTAAGGTGGGCATCAGGATGACGTATTCTTCCAATGCGTGGTCGATCATACGGGAAAATCGAACAGTGGCCACTAATCGAAAAAAAGTGGCCACTGTCTTCAAAAACAAGTCTCAACGGGAAAATGATGGCCACTATTCGCTTAGAAAGTGGCCATTTCCGCCAGTTGATCTAAGAAATCCAGCGGGGACACTTCCTCTTCATCGCTGCTTTGAGAAACCGGCTGAGAGTACGGCTCATTCACGCAGAATTGGATTTGCTGAAGCTCTTCGTGGACTACCTTTCGGATGTCTCGCAGCAGTTTCTCGTGTTTGCCCGCTTCATACTTCTCCTCCACATACTGAAGCATAGCGGCCTTGAACACTTTGCTCATTGGTTCTCCCGCATACAGCAGATAATCGAGGATACGTCTATCATCTTCCCTGTCCGGGTTCAATACGACCTTAATACGCTGTGAGTTCACGGTCTTCCTCCGACCTTTTTCAGACGGTCAAATGCGAGTTGCTCATAACCCCTGGCATTGGCATGGATGTCATCGAAGATGGTCACTCTCTCGTGGTCGTAGATTCCGAAGTTGCGAATCAGACAACTTCCGCCGCCCATGATAAAGAGGCTCATAGTCTTCTCATCATAGCCGTATTCTCGGAATCGACGGAACAAGCTCTCGGTGTATTCCCTAGCTGCAACCACAAGAGTATCCAGATAACCGCTGTCGATTTTTGCTACCCCGGAACGAATAATGCGCTCAATAATGGAATCATCCACTTTGGCCCCGTGATGCTGGTTTGCCAGAGCCGTGCGCATAGCTATAGCGCAGTCTTTGACACCGCAGGCTTCGGTAGTCATAGTCCTCATGTCCACCTTGCGGTCTACGACACGAAAAAGGTTGACCGTTCCATTTCCAATGTCCGCGCAGATATTTACATCACGGAAGTCATTGATACGCTCCGCGATGGCTGCGTACCCCTGCGGAAATACCATTACATCCGCGATCTCGATCTGATAATCGGTGCCCCGGAAGTTAAAAGACAGTTTTCTGTTTCTCAGCAGGTATTCCCGATAAGTTGCCTGCTGCTTTACGAACCAGGTCAACGGAAGTCCGACAGCCAGTAGGATCTTTGCCGTAGTAAGATGCTGCGTGTTCATTTCTCTGGCAATCGCAGCAAGAGTGAGAACATAGTAGTCCTCATCCACGATCTTCTGGCTGGTAAACTCCTTGTGTCCGCTGCCGATCACATAGAAGCGCCCATTATAAACTAAGAGATTCTCCGTAAAAAACGGCTTCTCGTCATAGACAGACAGGCCAGTAGGAAACGAGCAGTTCGCTGTCTTCATGTTACCATAGCCTGCATCGACCGCCACAATCAGCGTATCACCGTAGGCCCTCATGCTGTCCTCCTCCCTTCTATTCAGCCGGTAACTCAGTCCTCGTCTTCAATCTCGCCATTTCCGCCGCCGAAGACTTCATGCACGGCACGGTTGAGAATGTGACCGAGAATGTCATCCGGAGCATCCGTGGAACGAATGAGCTTTACGAGGCCGGTCATAAGCTCATCCCCCTTGTCGTCTTCTTCCTCCTCATCGGTCACAACGATGGGTCTAACGCGGATCACATCGGCATCGGTGAAATCCAGCACGTCGCTGTTGAAATACATTTCCTTCGCCAGCGCCTCCGCAGCTTCGGGCGAGATCGCCTTGATAGCAACTTCCTTGTGCGAGGTTGCCTCCAGAATGATGGTGTAAGACTTCAACTCCTGCTCAGTAGCATTCTCGGGAATTGCCTTCTCTGCTTCGAGTTCCAAGGCAGAGAACTCGACGTCACCAGAGTCCCAATAATCTGCATCGAAGCCTACTTCCTCGCCGGCGTCAATCATGGCCTTAACCTTGTTGATTGCGTCAGACTCGTTTTCACCAGACACGTTGATTTCTGCAACTGCCGGGGTAGAAGCAAAAACAAGAAACTTCTTCATCTTAGTATTCCTCCTCATCTTTCCTGTTCTTTTTCTTTTGGGGTGTAGGGAATTGCCATGATTTCTCCGCCCATGCGGATAAAGTTCTCCGGAAGACGGTACTTTTCCTGATACCGTTTGAGCTGCTCATCGCTCAAGCTCCCAAAGCTCTCACCGGAGCAATCGCAAATGAAGCAGGGCCCGGCGATGATGTCGAGGATCTCGCGGCTCTGTTCCTTCATATAACAGCGCTCGATCTTCCAGCCATCCGTACCGCCTTTCTCAGCAGCGAGGTATCGTTCTAGGCGCACCATCGGGTCGCTGCCGTCGATGGCAGAGGCATAGATGGAGTATCCGCCCATGTTGGGGATGAAAGCTTTATTATCGCTGCTGATCGCATAGGTCCGAGATTCCACAGGATATGGCTCGTTGAAGCTGTCCTCTGAGATGACCACATAGCCAGTCACATGCTTCCCGTCGCCCCGGCGCTCCGCTTCCCTGAACTTCGAGACCATCTCGCCGTAGCTCATGTCCACCTCAGTTTCCTCGGCGCGGATGGCGCGGTTCAGTGCCATGCCGTTGATCTTGCCTTCCTCATTGCAGACGATGCAGACCTCTTCCTCAAAGGGATAGAAAGCCTCGATGTCTCCGCCGACAACGGCCTGCATCTTCTCCAACGAGCGCCCGATCTCCGTGACACGGGCCAGTTTGCCGGGTTCCAGCAAAACCACGCGAATGGTGTCCTCCGGCTCCTGTCTTGCTGCCTTCGCGTCGAAATCGACCTTCTTGAAGCCGATGCTGTCGCAGTAGTAGAAGCCCGGTTCCACTGCCGGTACATTGAGACCAACGTAGTCATGAGCTGTGAACTCAGTATTCTGTTCCCGGAGCATATCTTGGTCCGCTGCATAGGAGGGGTAGTCCGTATAACGCTCCTTGCGGAATTCGGTCTCAATGATGCCGACGAGCTTGGGCGCTTCCACGACCTCCACCACATCGGATACGGACAGAGACCGTCCTTTGTAGTCCTCCGGATGGTCCAGGTTGAACATTTGGAACACATCCTCCAGGCCAGCGCAGTCCACCTCGCCTTCGTAAACCTTGTCATAGAGAGTGCTGTTGATCTCCTTGCTGCCCTGATACTGTTCCAGCAGTTCCAGACCTTCAAAGGCGATTCGCTTGGTATCACGCTCCATGTTGATCTGATAGATTTTGATCTTCATCGCGCTCGTTCCTCCTTTCCGCGATGTCGATTGATTCTCTGCACCAGGTACTCGTTCACATCCTTTGCATCCGGCGCTGGGCTGTCGATGACTCTGTACTTATCACCCAGGCCGCCGATGATGCCCTGCGCGGCTCCGCGCCCGATCTCATCGTTGTCCAGATGGAGCACCAATGCTTTTGTGTTCGGATGCTCTGACAGGAACCGCTCCAAAGCCACCGGCACCACGTTCTCACGTTTCGTCGCAAATACGCCGGCGAGAGAGAGCAACGGGGCCTGCTGCCAGTTCCGTCCTGTCATTTTCAGCAAAGTAGCATAGCTCATGGCGTCGATGGCGCTCTCAAACAGGTGAACACTCTCCGCTGCGGGATCGTCGGCTAGGAGAAAGGAAAAGTGCTTGTCGCTGCCGCTGGCCTCGCCCTTATACATTCCAATTGTTCCGCGCAGAGCGGCATAACGGGCGGTTCCGGAGCTGTCATAGCCGACGAACACGGCGTTGCGGTATCGCTTAGATTCGTAGAGCAGTCCATGAGCAATGCAGTATTCGATGATCTCCCGGTCGATTCCACGCCCCATCAGGTATTGCACGACTGCATCGTTGTTGCCGTTACGTTCCGGCAGTAGCAGGTTGCGCTCCAGAATTGGCTTTGGGGCATAAAAAACAGGCGGCTGAACTGCCGCCTTGCCGACGATGGTCTCTACCGCATCAGGAAAAGAAACGCCCTGGACTTTGATAAGATAGTCCAGAGCCGTTGTGCCTCCGATACCGCGGGAGAACCAATGCCATTTGCCGTTTGAGATTTTCAGGCTGTCATGCTGTCTGGTGCAGTAGGTGCCGCCGGAGAGCTTGACCAACTCATCCGGCTGATAGCTTTGCAGATACGTCAGGAGGTCCATCTGCTTGGCCTGCCGGATGGCCTCCGGCGAAACATAGGACATTCGTTTTGATCCCTCCCTTACGTTTTCTGAATGACCCTTTTGAACTTCTGAGGGCTGGCGGTGAGATACGAGTTGATGAGTTCGCTTTCCGCCTTGGTCTCGGCATATGCCGTGACCGTGATGGTTTTCGTGTTCCAGTCACGGGTGTAGCTGTCCGCCGCCACATTCGTAATGTGGTGTGCGGCCAGAAAGTCCCGCAGATCCTGCATCGCCTCCTTGTTATCGGACATGATGACATTGACATAGGTTCGGTCTTTTGACATGCGCTTGCTCACGAGCATGGCCGCACAGCAGCCGATGCCGCTGGCAATTGAGACCACCACGATGGCGAGATTGCTGTCTGAGGTCACGATGCTCTTCGTAATGCAATAATAGATATAGTTGGACACTGCAAGGGCTGCGCCGGCCAGCACACAGCGGCCTCGCTGGATCAGGATGGTTTTTGCCGTGCCAAGGGCATTGTCAAAGACCTTTGCGCAGAAGAGAAGCGCCAGGTGTAGTATCGGTGCCAAGCTCTACCTCTCTCCACGGCGGGAACGCAGGAAGTCCTCGCGCATGATCTCGTTTGCGTGGCACTGGATCACGTCCCAGACTTCCTCCATGTGGCTGCCCTCGTGGTTCTCCCATCGCTCGAACAGATCGGCAAGCGGCGTATCGGATTTCAGAAGCGCCTTACACTGCTTTTCAGACAAGTCGTGGTACTCCAGAGAGAGCAGCAGGTCTTCCCGCATGACGTACTTGTACGCATTGTCCAAAATGTCCTGTGGGCTCATTCCGAGAAGCTCATCACGGAAACGCTCCTGTTCCTCGAACATCCGCTCATAAAGCAGAGTGTTCAGTTCTTCCTCGGTCATTTTCATCATCCCCTTCAAAATAGAAATAGCCGGTTGACCTGTGCACAAAGGTAGGCCAACCGGCTATGTAAGGTTTGTATTGCGCTGTAAATGAACACTGTTATCTCGGAACGTGAGTGTCCTTCCAGCGGATGTTGTTTTCTAGGAGCTCCTCAAAAGTGACCGGCGAAAAGCCGTTAATGTCTACGCCGGCATTCAGCACTCTGTCCCGATTACAGAGCAGCGGCCAATAATCCATATCCGTTTTGCGATGGATATGCCCATGAATCATATAGGACCGCTTCGCATGCTTCCAACTTAGAAGCGGATAATGGCACAGGGTAATCGCCTGCTTTCCGTCGCTGGTCTCCAGCATCGTGTCCACGCTCAGAAAATACCTGTTCAGAGGCACCTTGCTGGTCCAAGAGCCGTCGTGATTGCCGAGAATCAGTCGTTTCTTTCCCCGCAGCTGCTTCAGGATGCTCTCTGGGTCTTCGCAACGGAAGAACATATCTCCCACAATATATATGGTGTCATTTCCGGTCACGCGCTCATTCCACGTGGAAATCATGGCTTCGTTCATTTCATCTGTACTCGTGTATGGACGCTCACACATCCAAATGACGTTGGCATGTCCGAAATGGGTATCAGCAGTAAAGAAAACCACAGGCCATTGCCTCCTTCCCTGCGAAATCATAGACGACAGGTTCTGATTCTGCAAATGTGCGAATTTGCTCGTAATCCTCTCGTTATGTATCGAGGCAGGGCTGTGCCTGCCTCATAGCTTAGGAATAGTTGTACCGCCAGAAGTCGTATTCCTCCTGCGTGATCTCGTTGCGTTCCATTCGGGAAAGCTGCTCCTGCCATTCGTCCAGCATCCCGTTCAGCTGATCGACATGAAACGGGTCCAACGTGTCAACGCAGAGGAATGTATCGCCATAGATGCGAATCGGTTTCAAGGCATAGCGGTCCTCCAGCGCGAACAAGGTCTGCATGAGCTTTGCCGCGTCCTCAATATCCGGTATCTCCATCGCTGCCCGGGTCACGTGGAAGACAGACGCCAGAGTTGCCAGAGCCCCCGGTTTGGGTCTCCGACTTCCGTTCTCATACTGCGAAATGCGCACCTCCGCTGTCAACGGGGAAATACCCATCGCCAAACCGAGTTCCCGCTGCGTCATCCCAATTCTCCTGCGGAAATAGCGGATTCGGTCTCCAAGGGTCATAGATTATCGCCTCCTATCGCTCTAATGCTTTTGTGCTGCGGCCATCGGGTTCATCCTCCTCACGGTCGCTGTCCAGGATCTCGTTCTCCGGCCTGTCCATGTTCAGGGAGATATTCAGCTCGTCCAGCCGCGCCGACTTGGTTCTTAGCTCCTCCTCCTGGGGAAATGGCAGCTCCACATCGTGCTTCGCGTTTTCAAGCTGAACACGGACATTCTGGAGCTGGGCTTCCGCATTGTGCATGAGGTCCTCAAAGCTGCCGAGCATGTTGTCCATACGCTGGACGTTACCAAAAACATCGGTGCCCAGGGAGACTGTATGGCTGAGTGCGCCTTTCATGGTCAGACGGTACTCCTTGCTGAAGGTCTCAAAATACAGCTCCAGTTCAAAGCCCCGGTACTGTCCCAGCGGGATAGCATCGGGGCTCGCCATGTTATGACAGGCTTCCAGGATCGCGGAGCCCGCTGCCTTTTTCTCGGTGTAGGTCTGACCCTCAATGACCATAGGAGAGAATCCGTCCTCGTTGGGCAGCGTGTTCTCTTTCAGCCGGTCCATATCCGCCTTGAAGCCCTCGATGCGCTGCTCCAGCGTGGAGATTTGCTTGGGAAAGTCCTTGATGATCCTGTCCTCCAGTGCGTATTTCTGGCTCAGGTGGTTGGCCTTCAACAGCTTGAGCTTGGCCACGGCCACATCCAGGTCCATCTTTTCTTTGATTTCCGGATTGCCTGAGCACAGGGCCTTGATCTCCGCATAGCTGAGTGCCGTCTCGTCGATGTCCTCCGCAGAGCGTACCGGGGATTTGCTGGTCATGATCTGTCCGATAAACTTTTGCTTGGATTCCACCAGCTGATAAAGGTAGCTGTCGAAGGTGTTTTCCGTGACGTAGGTGTAGATCTCCACCTCCGGGTTTTCGTTACCTTGACGAATGATTCTGCCCTCGCGCTGCTGGAGATCAGCAGGTCGCCACGGGCAATCACAATGGTGCAAGGCAATCAACTTTTTCTGCACGTTGGTCCCTGCGCCCATCTTCTGCGTGGAGCCGATGAGTACGCGAATCTGTCCGCTGCGGACTTTGCCGAACAATTCTTTCTTCTTGACCTCCGTACCGGCTGAGTGGATATAGGCGATCTCCTCGGCGGGGATGCCTTTCTCGATCAGCTTATCCCGGATGGCGTCGTACACGTTGAAGTGTCCGTCACCATGGGGCGTGGACAGGTCGCAGAAGATCATTTGAGTGGACCGCTGTGGAATGGTGCGCTGCCAAATCTCAAAAACATTCTGTGCGCAGGCAGCCACCTTGCCGGTTTCGCTCTCCGGGAGCATCTCGTTCATCAACCGCTGATCCAGCGCCAGCTTTCTGCCGTCATTGGTGATGACCAGCATGTTGTCCTCAGAACTGTTGACCATGCCGCTTCGGACGCGCTCTGCGCGTTTGGCCAGGTCCGCCACCATCTCCTTTTGCAGCTCAGAAGGCTTCAGTACGACATTGTGGTAATTTGCCTTCGGTACTGGGAGGTTCAGCATATCTGCCGTCTGGATGTCCGCGCACTCCTTGAACATGGCCATCAATTCCGGTAAATTATAGAACTTGGCGAAGCGGGTCTTGGCACGGTAGCCGGTGCCCTCCGGGGCGAGTTCGATGGCGGTCACGGTCTCTCCGAAGGTTGATGCCCAGGAATCGAAGTGAATGAGTCCGTTCCGATGCAGTGTGTCATACTGGAGATACTTCTGCATCGTATACATTTCGACCATTGTGTTCGAGATAGGCGTACCCGTAGCGAAGCAGACACCACGCCCTCCGGTTAGCTCGTCCAGATAGCGGATCTTCATATACAGGTCGCTGGACTTCTGTGCCTCCGTCTGGCTGATGCCGCCTACATTCCTCATTTTCGTAAACGCGGCCAAATTCTTGTAGTAATGCGCTTCGTCGATGAAGAGCTTGTCGATGCCCAATTCCTCGAAGGTCACAACGTCGTCCTTTCGGCTCTGGTCATTCAGCTTATCCAGCTTGGCCTGGACCTGCTTTTTTGCCCGTTCCATCTGTTTGATGGAAAAGCGGTCCCCTCGGTTCTCTTTCAGCTCGGCAATTCCTGCCATTATTTCTTCAAGCTGCTGCTCCAAATAGTAGGTCTGCCGCTCGAAAGACAGAGGGATTTTCTCAAGTTGAGAGTGTCCGATGATAACGGCGTCATAGTCACCCGTGGCAATTCGCGCACAAAAACGTTTTCTGTTTTTCGTCTCAAAATCCTTTGCCGTCGCCACGATGATGTTCGCGCTTGGATAGAGCTGGAGATATTCCGCGCCCCACTGTTCCGTCAGGTGATTAGGAACGACGATCAGGCTCTTTTGGCATAGGCCGAGTCGCTTTGCTTCCTGAGAAATGGCAACCATCGTGTACGTCTTCCCTGCCCCAACTACGTGTCCAAGCAGTTCATTTCCACCGTAAAGGCCACGGGCAACCGCATTAAGCTGGTGCTGCCGGAGCGTTATTTCCGGGTTGATTCCTACCAGGCTCAAATGACTGCCATCGTATTCACGGGGTCGGATACTGTTGAACTTTTCATTGTAGAGCTTTGTCAGACGCTCTCGGCGATCCGGGTCCTTCCAGATCCAGTCGGCAAAAGCCTGTTTTATCAGTTCTTGCTTACCCTGGGCTATGGCAGTCTCTTTTCTGTTCAGAACGGGCCTCTTGTGTCCCTCGCCGTCCTCAAGGTAATCAACTATGCGAACGTCCTTCAGGTTCAAGGTCTGCTCCATGATTTTATAACCGTTGATGCGCTCTGTCCCGTAAGTGCTGTTGGCTCGGACATTGGATCGGTCATAGTTCTTTCCTTCAATGCTCCATTCTCCCGTATAGCTTGAATAATGGATGGAGATGTTTCTGGATGCCCACCAGGGAGAATCAAACAGTTCAAACATGAACTTGGCATAATCATCCGCTGGAATCCAAGTTGCCCCGATGCGAACTGAGATTTCAGCTGCCGATAGCTCCGTGGGCTGGACCTGTTCCAATGCCTCTACGTTCACCGTGAAGTCCTCTGGGGAAACCTCCGCACTTCGACGTGCCCATTCGAGTTTTTCCCGGACATTGCCGGAGAGGTACTCGTCTGCGGTCAGATACTTTTCTGCGGTGTTGTTCCCATATCCGTGCAATGGGTTCAGGAATATGACGCCTTTCAAATCATCGTATATCTCAGGCTCGTCCTTACCGGTCAATTCCGTCATAAACTGCATATCCACTTTTGCCTTTTCGGACAGGGAGACCGCCAGTGCTTCCGTTGCAGTATCCACATGGGTGACTAAGGTGCGTTGTTTGATTGTCCTCTTGGTGAACATATCCGCCTTACGAACGAAATTGCCCTCATCATCCAAGACCTCAAGGGAGGAAAGGAGGAAGAAGGCATTGTCTATATTGAAGACTGACTTGTTCGCTCGGGAATTGATTATGCCGTACTTTTGGGTGAAATCATCATAGAGCTGATTGAGTTTTTTCTGCTCCGCTTCGATCATGGAGTCCGGGTAATCTTCCGTCTGATACTCAATGAGCTGACGAACGGAATCGCGGATAGCAATGAGTCCCTTGATTCGACTTTCTCCGGTCGCGGACACATCAACGGGGGTCATTCGGCTGTTTTCACGGTAATAGACATCACCGTCTACCAACGTGTAAGAGAAGTTTCGGACCGCAGGATCTGCAGGAAGGGATTTATCCTCCTCTTCATCGGCTATTTCGTCAACATCATATTCCTGGATGCTTCCAGTGATGTTCTGAATGGCCTGTGAGAGTAGTTCACCCAAGTCTTGGTCCTCGTAAGGAATGCAAGCAGTCTCCGGCCCGAAGGGTCCGTTCACCTCTCTCATTTCTCCCAATATCATGTCCAGGTTATTTACGAAGTACTGATTCATGGCGAT
>JAEEGG010020364.1_pt1 | contig 13272 bp, 13 predicted proteins | sample 9134161 | NCBI WGS metagenome assembly JAEEGG01 (sample SAMN16246543, study PRJNA631951) | gut metagenome | biome: gut microbiome; feature: rumen; material: CR-attached | host: Bos | place: Iran: Karaj | collected 2018-10 | reverse complement strand
GAACGAAGAGCTGAACGTTTACTGCATGACTGCGCCGAACTCTTTCTCCTGCGGCAACCTCGTTCCGTCTTCGCTCAAAGGACTTTACGGCATTACGCTCATCGGTCAGCGCTCCGGCGGCGGCTCCTGCGTGGTGCATCCCTGCACGAGCGCCAGCGGCGCACAGTTCCAGATTTCCGGCCCGCTTCAAATTTCCACCATTGTAAACGGATCGTTCTATAATGCGGATACCGGCATCGAAGTGGACGTTCCCATCCGGAATCTCGAAACCATGTATGACCGCAATAAGCTGATAGACTTTATCCACAATATCATGTAAAACATAATCAATAGAACAAAGCGGCGCAGCCAATCGGCTGCGCCGCTTTGATTCTTTCAGACTTATAAACGGGTGCTTTTTAGACGCGCCATCGTCTCCTTGATAATCGGCAAACATGGTCAACAGTAAGATCAGTAAGTCAAGGTTGCAGAGGAAGTTGCCGATTGTGCGGACTCTGTGATTGCAATTCTTGATTCCATTTATGATACACGTGCCATGATGCCGGAGAATGCCCGTAGCAATAATGTGGAGCTGCAGGTGGATGCGGACAAGCTTGCCATGCCGGAATTCAAGGCGCTGTGGGAAAAAATAAATGCCAGATCTGTATATGTGGTGGACTTCGATACAGACGAACTGATTCGCAAGCGCTTATAGATGCGTAATATAATCATTGCAATAGAAATGCCATCTTTAGATGCATGGTGCGATAAGGGAAAGAACAGCACGATTCAGTACTCAAACGGATGTTTCCAGTAATGAATACGAAGTACGTTTAACGCATCCTCCAAAGTGGGTTTTTCAAACACTTCCTCTATTGCTTTGTTTATGATCTGCTCATCATAAACCTCTTCAATATGAAGCGATTCCAGTAAAAAAGCTGCTTCATCTTCTGTCAATCTTATCGTTTCACGCTGAGATTTCAACACTTGATCTTCAGCGTTTTGAACTCCTTTCCTTTTGAGGCTTTTCACGACCGGCCAAAGGAAAGCAGCCATAGCAAGAAGAGGAAGACCAACGGCGCCTTCATCATATATCCAATCAATGGCGAACGCAGCCCTTTTGGCATACTCCTGATATTCCGGGGCATCGACCTTGGATCCGAGAAGCGGGAAAAACGTCCCGAATAAGCCGTATTCAAGCAGAATACACGCTCCGGTATATGTGTATCCTGCCGAGAAAAAGCCGGGCAGATTCGATTTTTTTGCCCCCGGGGAAATTTCTTTCGCCAGTTCTTGTCCGTATTTTCGGACGGTTTCTTCAAGTTCTTTGCTCAGATCGAATCCAAAGCGCGCTTTGAAACGGAGCGCTCTGAGTACGATCCTCGGGTCGCAGTGAAGCGCGTCATACGGCGCCGCGGGAGTTGAGATAACGCCCTCTCTGAGATCGTATAAGCCGCCGAACCAATCGATCATTTCTTCCGTTGTTGTATCATAATAAAGGGTGTTGATCTTCAGATCTCGCTGGAATGCGTCAAAAAGAAGGCTGCTGCTGTACAGCTCGTCAGGTTCGAAATCAGGAACGTGGACCTTCCCGTAATAGTCCGCCGGGATATTGACCATCGTGCAAATATCCACGATCTCGTCTCCGAAATCGATATAACCGAATTCGTGACCGCTCGGTATTTTGTGGAATTGAATATTGTCAAATATGTTCCGAAGGTCTTCGTTGGATGCGTCTGTAACAAAATCAAAATCGTTTACCGTATCATTCAGCACGAGATCTCTGACTGACCCCCCGCACAGATATGAGTGAAAGCCGTTTTTGTAAAGAGTGTCAGCCACATACCTGTCGTGCGGCGGCAAAATGCCGGAATCGATTTTGTGAAGCGATTTGGGGATCACCAACTTTTCATATCCGTTCTGTTCGACGGATTCGCGGTGCGCGTCGATCAGCCGATTGATCGCGGGATCCTCAAACATCGGGCCGCACGCCTTGCGCTTGGGCAAATACGACGTCGGCATCTGCGACTTATAAAAAAGCAAATTACTCAGTTTCATTGTTTCTCCTGTCTATCGTAAATATGATATTATTGCTGTTAAAGGCGTTAAAATACCGAACGTCCTTCGCCAATCCCGTGATGATCCTGAGTCCGATGCCTTTTTCGCTGTCGTCCGATCCGTGCGCTTTGCTCCATTCGAGAGGATCAAAATACCCGCAGAGATCCCGGATCGTAAGCGTGATATCCTCTTCGTCGATGACTGCTCTGTAATCGATCCCGAATTCTTTGCGCTTTGTTTTTTTTCCGTGAGCGACGACGTTGCCCGCCAGTTCCTCCAATGCAAGTGCCATATTTTTTGCCACGCGGTCGGTCGTCTTATGACGGAGACAGAATTTTTCCAAATCGGCACATTCCCGCATCACGTCATCCATCGTTTCAATATGCGCATATAGATTATTATCGGTCGCTCCGCCGAAATCCTCCGGTAGAAGCAGAAAATCATCCGGGCTTTTGATCACTTTTTTGCGGTATATACATATAGCGATCACAATAACGATTATCATCAGCAGTTTGCTGAGCGCGAGCGAAGCAAGGACGCCTTTGCTGCCGAATCGAAGTCCCAAAATCAATGCAGAAACGATCGGAACGAAAAATCGCTCGAAGAATACCAGAACGTTTACCAGCTTCCTTTTGCCGGTGCCCTGCAGGAAGTCCATATATATTGTTGCAAGCGCGTCAAAGACCAGCCCGACTGCCATACAGCATATTCCGAAAATGGCAAGCTCCGTCACTTCCGGATCCGAGGTGTAGATCCCGGCGATCAAAGGAGAAGCAAAAAATACCAATCCACTCACAGTCAGCGTTATGATCAGCGTTGCTTTAAGCGCAAATTTGAAAAGTCTTTTCAAGCCCGATCGGTCATTCGCGCCATAGTGCAGGGAACTCAGGCTTGACATAGCCCTTCCGAGCCCGAGGCTGAAACAAAACATCAGATTGCTGATATCCCCTTGAATTCCTTTGGCAGCGACTCCCGCCGCCGTGAGGGCGACCGCGAGGTTGAATCTGGAGATGAACAGATTGCGAAGCGCCGTGGCAAGTCTGGTGATAAGCGCCGGCAACCCTGAAGCACCCACTTCGCGTAAAACCCGGAGCGAAGGCTTTCGGAACAAACGAAAAAATGCTTTTTTTCGGAAAAAGTGAGTCAGCAGGATCAACGCCTGGACATAAAAGGCGACCGTCGTGGCAACGCCCATTCCGAACGTTCCTCCGTCAAGGACAAATACGTTCAAGAGATCTCCGATGACATCCGTTACGCATAATACGACCGACGAAGCGGTAAAAAGGGCTTTGTTACTGTCCAGAACGATAACGGGCCCCATGATCTGGATCAATATAAGCGCGGGGATCGACAGCATATATCCTTTCAGATAGTCGATCATCGGCAGGTAGAAATCGGGGTGCTTATCTACGGAAACGCCGCAGACCTTCAGCAGTGTGTCGGGGAAAAACACGCAAAACACCAAAAGAAGAGCTGATAAAGCCAACGCAGTAAGCGTCGATGCCGAAAAGACTTCGTTCGCCTCCCGCTTCTTCCCCTTACCTACCAGTTTGGAACAAACGATTTGATTACCAACGGATAAAAAGCCGGCCAGCATCAGAACGATACTGATAAAAGGTTGAAGAAGAGATATGGCGGAGTAGGCGACGTTTCCAAGTACGCGGCTGGTAATGATGCCGTCGATGATAATCGCCGCCAGTCCGATGATCTGGGTCAGGATCATAACGAACGCCGACGACAGGAACATCGATCCTACTATTGTTTTTTCTTCTTTTCTCATTTCATAGATCCCTCGCAGAAAAAAATGAGTAAATTACCGTACTCGTTTACGGATCAACGCTTGCGTCGGCCGTTTGCTTCATTATCCGGCACGAAATCCATGACGTCGCCGATATTCGTGCCGAGCACAGTGCAGCCCCGTTCAAGCACGGTGATGGATGCTTCTTCATCCCCGGAAAGTTTTGTCATCGTGTTTGGAGCGAATTCAGCCGCTCGGCAAAGACGGGATTTGCAGAACAGTTTATCGATAAACGGCTTCCGCGGTTTATCGTGCGACGCCGCCGTTTTGATCCTTTTTCTCGTTAAATGAAACTATTACATTATACCACATTCCGCGTATTGTTATCAAATCAGGAATTAGCGTGTCGTTTGCCGTTTTCTCTGTTGCAGACCAATATGGCTTTTCAATAAGATCGATCAGCGTCTTATTACCATCATAATTAGGCTTGAGAGGTGTTAGGAGGCAAAGAGCGCCTAACCGAACTTTAAGCTGATTATCCATAATGTCGGCGCACACGCCTTCCCATACGAGGTTAAAACTATTTGTTCCAAATAAAGAAAGACAGTCTGTGTCATATAAGCTTCCACTGTGGGCGATATATGCATATATCGTTTTTAGAAGAAGTTGTTTTCGAGTATTAAACTGTGTATTCAACTCTTGCTCAATTCGATACAGTATATAATCTTTGTCGCCGAAATCGTCTAATTGTTCATCAGTTAAATCGACACCTGTTATTTCAAACAAATCCAGGAGTTCAGCATCATTTAATTCCTTTGACGCCTTAGTCAAAACACACTCATGAAGCCGCTTGAAATAATCAAAATCGTTTGTGACCCTATTGGATAACAATATTGTGATCTTTACAAAACTGTTCAAATGCAACTTTTGCTTTCTTAGTCGGTAATACTTTTCCGGACTCCCATCTGCAGACGGTAGCCATTGAGACATGTAACAATTCACCGATTTGGCGTTGCGTTAGATTGAGCTTCGCTCTGGCGATTAATAGTTTTTCATTGAATTCCATAAAACGCACCTCATCGTTTAGCATCTTATAACATAGTATAACATAATTTGCTGTTTTTTTCAACCCAATAATCGAGAAAATGATAAATCCTAATTACCCTTATTATTCATTCGTTTATTGATTATCACGTCTTTTCAGCCGTTTTGCTCATGATTTGATTTGCATATTACATATCATCTTCCGTATATTTCTTACGAAGCTCTCCCATGTCACTCTTCGTAAGCTTCAACGCCTCGCCGAGATATCCGTTTATTCCGCCAAACTCTTTTTCCATTTCTTCGAATGCCCGGAGCAGATAATTCCTGATCGCACCCCCTGCCACAAAGAGCAACACGTCCATCCTCTCGGGAGCAATTTCGGCAGAAGCAAGTTTTTCCCTTACCTTTTCCAGCATTGGCGCATGATACTCGTTCGTAAGAAGATAATCCTCGAGGATTGTCTCCTTGGATGCTCCGAGCGCAGCCAACAAAAGTGCGGATGCCAAGCCTGCCCTGTCCTTTCCATCCGTACAATGCCAAAGGATTGCGCCGTCCTTCGGATCAGCGGCAAGGAGTGTCTGAAAGAACTCATGATATGCCTTTTTTCCCCTCTCTCCCATCAAAAAGAACGGATACACCTCAGGCCCAATCAAGCCATGTCTGAAAGCGACTTCGATCATTTCTTCACGGCTCATGTTTTGGGACAAATAATGCCTTGCCAATTCCGGATCCCCGAGTTTTGTAATATAGTCCTCAAATTCAACCACCGGAAGGTGAACGTTCTTAGCTCCCGGCACCTCCGGATCCGGAGCTTTCCTGCCTTCCCCGGTCATGCGAAAATCAATGATCGCCTGAACGCGGTATTGCTCGTTTAACACACGTATTGCGTCCTCTTTGGCATGTTCCAAGGTCCCGGTACGTATCAATACGTCCTTTTTTACCACCTTTGTTCCGACAGGGAACCCGCCTAGTTCCCTTGCATTCCTAACTCCTTCCAACTTCACTTCATTTTTCAGCATCTGTCTTCCCCTTACGTCAATTGCTTATACCTCAGGTATCGGATAAAGTGTATCAATCATTTTGAAAAACTTTTTCTTATAAATCGCTACAACTGGCTTTCGGATCCAATTCTTTACGTTCGGAGACGTTGCGACGCCCTTGATCAGGCTGATCATTGCATATCCTTCAATGACTCGGTTGAACTCCTTGATCTTATTTTCATCATCCGTATGGAAATATCTCTTTAAGATGTCGTTCCACACTCTCGCAAACTGATCCTTCGTAAGTCCCATGGCCGTCAATTTATAACTGGTTTTCGCGGCAGTCACGTACACCAGATGCATGGCCGCCAGATCAATAATGGGATGCCCCAGCCCGGAATCATCCACGTCAATCAACATAATTTCCCCGTTTTGGAGCATGAGGTTTCCGGGGTGAAAATCTTGATGAATAAACGTGTTTCTATCAGGAATGCCATCGATCAATTTCATGACCCTTGCCGCCTCCTCGGGCTTATAAAAGCCGGCCTCCCTAGTCGCGATCACTTCCTTGCGAAGCCTTTCCTTGGAATCCGGAAGCGTTCCCTTTTCAAACTCGGTATGATGGATTTTCAGAAGCGTATCCGCGATCAGATTGGCATATTCATCAATTTTATCCGGATGCTCGCAGATTTCCTGACCAAGCGACTTTGCATTGATCATTTCATAAACCACGCCATAGTTCTCCCCAACCTTTACCATGTCAAACGCGATCATGGTTGGAATTCCGTGTACGAAGGCTCTTTTGGTCGTCTCCCTGCTGCGATTGATTCTCTCGGGACTGTGACGATTACTGAAATACACTTTTACGATGGTCTCATCATCCAGACGATAAACCGCTCCGTTTCCGCCTTTTCCAAGCACCTGGCAGCCCTCAACGGAAACCTCACGCATCGCTTTTTCTTTTGGTGCCTTACTTTCCATCTGTTTCTCTTGTTCGCTCATGCTTCAGCCTCCATTCGTACATTTTTCTTGCGCAACTTGTCTAAAAACGTTACATTGTAATTGGAACCCATTTGGATTGTTTTTCACTGGAAGGAGAACCTTCTCATGACAAACTCCTCAAAACAAAACAACGCACAATTCATAATTTTCCATTTGTTTCTTCTGCTCGCATTCGGCCTTCTCTTCATCGTTGGCACTTTTCATGATGAAGCGATTGCGAAAGCTCTCTATTCACCAAACCTCTTCGTCAAATATGTTTCCGCAACGGGAGTTTTCCCTTTCTTTGCATTTGCGGTACTTTTCTTTGGTGCTTTATGCGAAAGAATTCTTCATTCCGCAAAGAAAAAGCCCATCCGCATCCTGTTATGCGCTCTGTGTCTTTTTCTGGCTACCGCGGTAGGATTTGTCGGAGCAGGTTCGCTTGTCGACAAGGATAGCCTCGGGTACATATTTCCCACTCTCAACAGAAACATCCCCGTAATCATTGGGATCTTTCTGGTCATGAATCCCCTGATGCTATTTGGGGGCTATACTCTTGCAAAGAAATCTCAAGATAAAAACCTGACTAAAAAAATAATCTGGTTGCTCATCCTTTTGGCATTGTCATTTTTCATATTACAGTTTTGCAAGAATATGTTTCACCGTCCAAGATACCGCCTTGCCATTGCAGGATATGAGGGCATTGATTTCATTCCCTGGTACAAACCATTCTCCAATCATCTCTATTATATCGAAAATCTCGGCATTGATAAAGGGGAATTTCGTTCTTTTCCCAGCGGTCATGCAATTTTAAGCATGACCATGATTATAATCCTTCAGGCGTTTACCTGGTTTTATGAAACGTTGAAAAAGAAACGCCTTTTTTTCGGCGTGCTCGGACTTATCTTTGCGCTGATCATCATCTTCTCAAGACTGTCCCTCGGCGCCCATTACTTAAGCGACGTTTCCGCAGGAGCCTTCATCAGCTCGCTCCTTGCTCTTCTCTATGTCATTTTTGAGTCGAAAGAGTAATCCTCTTTCATATAATCGAACAATTTTAATCCTGTATCCTTAGCCACATCACTTTCTGATGCCGCTTTTTGCAGAATTACTAGCATAGAGATACAGATACCGGAAACACCTGCTTTTGATACTTATGCCTTAAAGGGGGCATCAAAGGATGATATAAAAAGCGTTGAACAGGGAAACATCAGCATTTCTGATTTTACAAGGTGGTTCACTAAGCAAGATCTGGAGTCAATGTTCATTCAAGTTTGTTTGAACTTAATTAGAAAAGAACTGCGGTTAAAACTCATGGTGGTCAGGTGACGGTTGCCGTAATCCTTCTTTTCCAGATATGATGCAATCGTATAGGCGGAAAGCGAGACTGTGCTTACGTCTTCATCCGCCATATCGAAGGAGACACCGTCATCCTTCGATATGATCTGAACGCCGTCATCGTGGAGAATTATAGTGCATTCAGCAAGAACAGCTTTGTTGCCGTTCATCTGCCGGATCAGAATATACATTTCTTCGATCAGCAGCATGACGCGTCCGACCGTTTTCTTATCCAAATTGTGTTCGTTCATAATAACCTCAGCCTTTTCTTGGACGGTAATGATTTCGTCCGGTTCGGTGTTCAGGCTAAACACAAAGGTGTTTTCATTACCCGGAACCTTTGAGAGAAGGAGCGGACAATCCTTTTTCCCGTAACGAATTCTGAGATAGAGCATAAACAAAGCATAAGCAATAGCGGGACCCACGGCAATACCGATAAACATACCATACAATCCAAAGATCATGCCCAAGACCAAAGCAAGTCCGGTGTTCAGAACCACATCTCTCAATGCGCAGGCAGCTACTCCCATGGCGATTTTATCGATCAAAAGATAATAAGATGTAAGTAAATACAGAATGCTGATAAAAACGGAATTCAAAGCGATCAGTCGTACACCGGTCACGACCCATTCGGCAAGTTCCGGATTCGCTATATTCAGAAATTGAGGGACAAACGGTGCAATGATTATTAAAACCAATGTTACGATGATCCCCTCAGCAATAGCGGATATGTTAGCGAGTGAATAGCTGGTTCTGAGTCCCTCATGATTCTGTTCACCGACGTAGACACCGAAAATGGGACCGGCAGCCTGACCGATGCCGTCAAAGAGCACTTGAAACTCCCGACACATGGTTATAACAGAAGCAAGGGTCAGGTATTCAGCCCCGAACTGAGCACTTATAAAAGCGTTGAGTATAGCTGTAAATACGGAAAGAAATAAATAGGCACTGGAGTCTATAATGCCGTAGCGTGCCACTCCCTTCATTACATTAAAAGAGAAATATAGCCCTAAGCGAAGAGAATTATTTTTCTTAAAGAAATGTAAGATCAGTATCAAAATGGATACGATATTGAACAGGAAAGAAGCAAGACCGATACCGGCGGTTCCCATGCCGGGACTGACGATAATGGAGAGAACGATGTTTCCTGCGCCCTGTACTCCTGTAGCGATCGTGGCAACGGTTTCGTCACCGTCGCTGTAGACTGCGGAACAAATGAGATTCTGTATGGGAAGGAGCAATATCGTAAAGCGCATCCACGACAGGTATTTTCGGGCATGAGACATAATGTCTTCTGTCGGGGAGCTCATGCGCAGGTACATTTCTCCGAACATGCTCGTCAGAACGAAAAGGGAAATTCCGACAACGATTGCCATAAGCAGGCCGAAGCCGAAAACCCGATCTGCCCGCTCCTTATTGAATTTTCCCATTTCTGTTGTGTACAGAGTCGGCACACCTATGGAAATGACAGAGCAGAAAAAGGCAGCAAGAGAATAAAGCGGCGTCACCAATGTTACACCCGCCATGGCATCGGAATTGATGAAAACTCCTGCAATGACGGAATCAGACATCAACATCACCGTGATCACTATCGTGGTCAGAGTTCCGCCAAGCAGCATAGAAAGGTATTTTTTTGCCATAAGTGTTGGCTGCCTTTTAACGAATAATTGCATCTATATCTCTCCGTGTGTGATAAAATGACATTCTGTACAAAGATATGATCAGAAAACCGTATCGGTAATGACCATGATACTTCCCACAACTATTCCAAGCAAAAAAATATACTGCGCTTTACCGATCTTTTCCTTCATGATAACACGACCTCCGATCATTACAAGGATCGGATAAACAGCAGTGATCGGATCGGTCGATACCGAATTCATTGCCATTGCATAACTGTAAAAAACGATTCCGACATTATCCGTAAGTGCGCCAAGGATACGAGGGACACTGCGTTTGGTAAATGGATTGTATATCCTTTTTTCTTTCACATTGATATAGATCCAGCATCCAAAGGCAAATGCTGCGTATTCCATTCCAACGATAGTAATGCCGTCTCCCTCCGGCATGGCAAAACCGTATGTTGAATCCAGACAAATACCTGTTACGATAGTTTCCGCAGAGTCAATGAAAGCGAACAAGACCGGGAATATCAGAGTTCCCAATCCGCTCATCATCCATTTCGCATTTGAGCTTTGTTTTTTATCCCTGTTTTCTTTATTACGGACAGTCGAAAGCAGGATTATGCTTATCAGAATCACCAATATTCCTGCAGTTCTTAGAGGAGATAAAAGCTCGGCAATCGAATCTACTCTTCCAAGTACAAAATACGCAAAAATAAGCAGAACAGTTGATGTACCGCCGCTGATCCCCTCTATCGGAGACTCTACCGTTGCCTCATTGAACACATAGCCTTTATATGAAATTGTATTAACGACAGCATACAGGGGGCCGAATAAAGTCATCGGCCAGTGCTTTACCGCGCTTTCCCATATCGTAAACGGTTCTTCCCGTATAAGCAGATAGACGAGCGCAATAACAAAGAAAATCATTCCGACACATACAGAAAATTTCAAACAAATATATTCCTCTTTTTCTCCACGGGCACCGGCTTTGTAAAGCAGGCTTGTTGTTGACCAAAGAAGAACCGCCATAATAACAAACAGTAGCCAAACAGGATCTGTCATAGAATCACCTTGTGTTTATCTTTTCCTTGTCGATATTATTTCGCAATAAATACATAACGCCCATAGCCGTAATTAGTCTGCGGTCATGTGCATTATAGCCTTTTGGGGATTCCGGGTATGAAAAAAGAGCAGAGTCATCTCTGCTAGCTTGAGCATAGCGAACTTCGGCACATCTGTCAAGCCCTGTCGTCATTTTATCATTTGCTGTAAATAGTAACTACGGTTTTCGTACTTTTTCAAACGAAATCCACAAAATCCACATATAAATCCAAAATTCGGACAAATAAAAAAAACGTCAGCCGATTTCTCGACTGGCGGTATGTCTTTATAAAATGCTCTTGTGTCTTTTCATTCAAGTCCGATAGCCACTCCTTTCGCAAACTTCGGACCGTCTAGTCCAATCACCTTCTGCCCCATTTGCGAGACGATCGTCTTGTTATCCGCTATTTGCTGCTTCACGGAAATCTTGCTTGCGCTGGGTATCGCCTCATCCATCGCAAGCGGGCTATCGCCCTTTTCATCCATGTTCAGCAAGGCGTTCAGTTCAGAAAGGCGAGACAATTTTTCATTCAGCTCGCCCTCCTGGGCAAATGGCTTTTTCACTTCGACCTTCGCCGTTTCAAGCTGATGCTCCACGTTATCCAGTTTTGTTACGGCTTCTTCCAGCTTTTTCCCCATGCCCTCTAGCATGTTGTTAATTCGAGTGATGTTTCCCGAAGGGTCCAGCCCTATGTCAACTTCATGGCTTAGGCTTCCTTTGAGGGCTACCGTGAAACGGTTGGTAAAAGCGTCAAAGGATGCAAGCATTGGCATTCCCATGTATTCGCCTATCTCAGTAGCCGTATTCCAGCCCTTGATTTCCCTGCACATGGCTATGATTGCCGTTCCTGCTTCCTTTCTGTCCTCAAAGGTCTTTCCCGCAACTGTCATCTTAAACTGTTCGGGATCCTCCGGCTTTTGGGCGTTATACAAGCCTATGTCTACCTTTAGTCCTTCTATCTTGCCCTTTAACGCCGTGATTTGCGCGGGATACTTTACTGCTATGTCATCCTCCATGCGATATCGCTGGCTGGTGTGATTCGCCTTCAGGAGCTTTAATTTTGACACTTGAATGTCAAGGTCCATCTTCTCCTTGATGTAGGGATTTCCCGTTGGGTCTGTGATAACGTAGGATGAATGCAGCTGCATGATGTTTGGCTTCACAAAGAAACGGGTCTTTCCGGATCCGCTGCCGCCTATAACCAAAACATTTTTATTTCTCTCATAAACAGGGTTATCAGGTCTGCCAGCCATTCTTAAGGATTCAGTCTTCGTAAGGATGATATTGTTATCAGGATCTTCCCAGTCAACAAATGGCTCAATGTCCTTTCCCGTTCCCCACCTTGCTGAACCATACTCCACGCCCGTTCGATACTTTTTGGCATTTTTTATCTTGTAATAAACGACCAGGCGAAAGGCAACGCCCGCGAGAATGCCAATGCACAGATCCTTCCAGTGAAAGCTTGGGAGCACGCTCTTAAACGCTGCGTTAATGTTTGCAAGTCCATTCATTAGCCTGATGATGAACTCGTTCTCTTCCGCAAGACGATACGCCAGACTTACCTTATTGCCAAAATACCCCAAAATCACATATGGTGCAAAAGCCTTAATGATTCCTGTCGTCCCCATTTTCTTCAACTTTTTCTTGCAGGTTTTTAAGTATTTTTTCACAAGGCTGGTCTTTCGTTTGGATGAAGTCTTCCCCTTCTTTTTACTCATAAGGCACGGCTCCGATCCTTGTATTTAACCTTCGTCATGTCCTGGTACAGGCTCTTCGCCTTTTCCTTATACGCATTCAGTCTTTCCTTAAAGCTCGTTCGGTTTTGCCGCTTCTCATTTTCCTTGACAAATTCCTTAAAAGCCATCGTCATGGTATCCTGATCCCTTGCCTTGAAAAACACAAAATACTTCGGCGGATCACATCTCCCATCCTTTTTGACGGCATAATCAATTCCATACTTTCTGGCAACTCGGTCAAAGGACTTTATGTTTCCGTCATTGATCTCTATGCTAACGGCTCCGGCATTCTGCCTGTTAAGTTCATCCAGCGTCATCTTTCCGGTTTTTGGCGTGTTTGCCTTCGCCTGTGCCTTTGCTGCCGACCGAGCCTTGTCGTCCGCTATTACCTTTGCAAGAGCCCGCGCTAAGATGCTTGCTGACAGTTTTACGCCACTTATGACTATTGAGACCACCTTCTCATTTACTTCCTCTTCCATTAGCCACTCCTTTCCAAATCAATCCAGTCCCGTCCATGCCTTCATAGTGGAACTACAAGTCTTCTCAGATAAATCATTCCTTCTCCCTCGTATTATATAGTCATACCCCTTCTTTACCTTTTCTCAAGGTTAGGGTATGCTGTTGAAGATGCTGTGGCTTGGTATCATTCTCCTACCGCACGGACGGTTAAGGAAAGGCTCCAACCACAGCC
>JAEEGG010020361.1_pt1 | contig 13273 bp, 13 predicted proteins | sample 9134161 | NCBI WGS metagenome assembly JAEEGG01 (sample SAMN16246543, study PRJNA631951) | gut metagenome | biome: gut microbiome; feature: rumen; material: CR-attached | host: Bos | place: Iran: Karaj | collected 2018-10 | reverse complement strand
CAACGGCTTGACCGTGCATTGATGAAAAAACTCGTTGATATAGTGCCGACGATAAGGGAAAATAATCCCTAATGGGCGGAATTATTAAACAACTTACCGCACATTCGCCCAATGTGAGAATTGCAGATTGTTTGGACTGCCATTCATCAACATTGCAAGAGAACCAGTTAAAAGAGTTGGGAAAATGCCGAGTTTATGGCGCAAACGGAGTTTGCGGTTATACTGATTCTCCTGCAATCAATGGCAATTCAATTCTTATTGTAAAAGACGGTTCGGGTGTCGGCAATGTTCGTATTGCGACTGGAGAATATTCTGTAATAGGCACTTCAAATTATTTGACCGCAAAGAGCGGTTACAATTTGCGTTATCTATACTATTGCTTAATGAAGTTCAATTTTGCGCCCTATAAAACTGGTATGGCAATTCCTCATATCTACTTCAAGGATTATGGCAAAGCCAAAATCTATTGCCCAGCAGTTGAAGAACAAGAAAGAATTGCTAATATACTATCAAGGATAGAGCGCAAAATGGCTATTGAGCAATCTATTACCAACCACTACAATGAGCAGAAACAATACTTAGTTCAACAAATGTTTATATGAACATCTGATTGAGAAAGAATTGCTTTTGCTTGTTTAGCAAAACGAGCAAGTTCTCTGCTAGTTGTTTCTTTTTAGACAAGCAGTTAAGCAATGCAACGACTTGTGCTAATTGTTTGGCTTTCGGTAGATTGATTGTATTCTCCAAAAAGCGCTGGTTGGTTATATTGATAGTGTTTTTTGCACCCTTTTGAATGAGCTTGTAAAGATAGTTCTTTGCATAAACAGCATTACAAAAGTAGTAGTGCAGAAAGCATCCAATGTCATTTGAGGCTGGTATATAGACCGCATATAAAGGTGAAACTGCAACAAGGTTCTCTTGCGAGCTTCGTTTTACTATGCCATAAGGAAAGTTACCAGTTGGGCTTTTAGTATAGATTATATCACCATAATGCACCACATTATAATGACTAATATCATTGGCAGCAAAAGAGCGACCAAGAAATTCAACCTGATTGACCACACCTTGTGAAACGGAAACTGAACACACTTCATGTTGTGCGGTGTTTGCCTCGTTGCGCTCGGTCAATATGTCTGATAACAAAACCTTTTCGCATCCATTAGATTTTGACGCTTGCAACGTAATCCCATTGATTAAGGACTTTTCGCCCTTGTCGTCGGCATTATATCAACAAGTGTTTTCATCAATGCACGGTCAATCCGTTGCATTGCATAATATTGTCGACATCATTAAGGGTAAGCAAATCAACTGCACTGAATTATTTGAAAGTGGTGATTACTATGTAATGAATGGTGGGATTGTGCCATCGGGTTACTATAATGACTTCAATACTCCGGCAAAAACAATATCAATTAGCGAGGGCGGCAATTCATGTGGTTATGTTCAATTCAACGATGTGCCATTTTGGAGTGGTGGGCATTGTTACACACTCCAATTAACAAGCAATCAAATAGACCTAAGCTATTTGTTCCATTCTTTGAAATATCGTGAACAGGACATTATGGCCCTACGCATTGGCTCTGGATTACCGAATATTCAAAAAAAGGACTTGGAACGATTCCAAATACTTATGCCCACTTTAGATGAGCAACAGCGATACGCCAAATTCTTTGACAGCTTGCGGCACAAAGAAGATATTGAAGTGTCAATCCTCAATCAATGGCAACGACAAAAGCTATATCTTTTGGGGCAGATGTTTATATAAACATCGCTTGGAGTAGATACTGTTTTTGCGATTTGAGCAAATTGAGGTGTCGCTCCTCTAATGATATTTTGTCGGCAAGTTGTGAAATGCGCTTGCTGACTTTTTCTTGTTGCTCGACGGCCGGTACTTCAAGGGGAATATTGCAAAGCCCTTCCCATGACAAGCATAGACGTACACTGCCCTCTAATCTCTTTTGCATTTCGTAGTAAAAATAACGAGTGTCAAAGAAGTGTTCAAGATATTGGGGCAGAATTTGTCTCTTGGTTTGGAAACAAATATACATTGGGCTGACTATTCCGCTATCAAACGAAGTGAGCCGGGCAATCGAGCCGACATTTATTCGAGCAGGATTGTAAGCAAAATCATCACGACTTACAACCTTGTAATTTGAAGTGTCGTCGCTTGCTACCGACCTATCTTCAAATTGCTCTGACTGTTCAATAAAGCCCAAACGCTTATTCACAGAAAGCACTGAATAATCGTTGTCGCCACGATTGCGTTTTGATACTTGAACAACCAAATCGCCTATCTTGAAATTTGGGTTGTGCTGGCAATAAAGCCTTTCAACAAGTGCCGACTTTAGTTGCTGCAAATCCTCAATCAGCTTGCTTTGCACCGCAATACGTTTGTCCAGCAATTCGATGAAAGTTGCTATTTTATCTTGTTCAGTGCGAGTCGGAATAAACAATTTGAAGCATTCATATTCTTGTGAATTGATGCCAGGCTGACCAGAACGAGCGGACATTATTGTTACCCATTTCTTATATCTTGAGAGTTGGGTTTGGTAAAAAATAAACTTTGAATTGAAGCACGGCAAAACACCTCCTCGAATTAAGAATCCCGCATAGTATAATTTGCCATCTGTTTTGTCGTAATGATATGTTTTACCAACACTTGCACCTGTTCTCGCAAAAAGAATATCATTTTCGCGAACCAAATATTTATCTTCAAGAACTCCAGATGGTGATACAACGTCTTGTTTGCTATAAGTGGAGGTGTTTTCATCAATATCAGTTATTCTGATATACTTGTTTATTCCATCAAATTCTTTGGCGGCAGCATTCATCCCATATTCAAGAGACGAACAGCATTCGCCAATTGTTGAAGAATCCCATGGCTCAATGAACTCTGGGAAGCGCAAAGGTGGAACTTATACTATAATCACAGCCATCGAGGATGATTGATGGCTTATCATTATACTTAACGATTTCAAGTTATTAATCATCCTTAATTGTTTAATCAAATCATTAAATCATGGCAGAGACAAAAACATTTCGTCAAGTTGCTGAATTATGGAAAGAGGACAAACGCAAGTTTGTAAAGCTCTCCACAATCTCGGCTTACTCGCTGATCTTGGAAAATCATCTTTTCCCCACCTTTGGCGAGTGTACCACTATCGTTGAAAACGACGTTCAACAGTTTATTATCGACAAACTGGAGTCATTGAGTCGCAAGACCGTGCAGGACTTGCTGATTGTCCTGAAAATGGTTTACCGCTATGGCGTTAAACTTCACTACTTTGTGCACGAAGAATGGGATATCAAGTTTCCAACCGTGCAGGAGAAACCAGAAGTGGAAGTCCTCACCGTTGCCAACCAAAAGCGTTTGCTTGCTTTTGTTCGTGAGAACTTCAACTTTCGCAACCTCGGAATACTGTTGTGCCTCTCTACTGGTATGCGAATTGGCGAGGTCTGCGCCCTGAAATGGGAGGACGTCGATCTAGCAAAGCGAGTTGTTACCATTTCCAAAACCATTGAGCGCATATACATCATCGATGGCGACCGACGCCACACAGAGTTAATCATCAGTACGCCTAAGACACAGAATTCGAACCGAGAAATCCCTTTGTCAAGCGAACTCTACAAAATTCTATCCCCATTGATGAAAGTGGTAAACTGCTCGTTCTACATCTTGACTAATGATAGTCAGCCTACCGAACCGCGCACCTATCGCAACTACTACAACCGTTTATTGAAACAACTTGACATTCCCATCATCAAGTTTCATGGCTTGCGCCACAGCTTCGCCACACGATGCATAGAGAGCAACTGCGACTACAAGACCGTAAGCGTTATCCTCGGTCACGCCAACATAGGCACCACGCTCAACCTCTACGTTCACCCCAATCTGGAACAAAAACAGAAGTGCATCAACAGAATGTTCAAATCACTCGGAAAGTGACACCGAGACCGAACGCATCCGTGAATCATCGAATAGTGGGCTTTATCGCCCACTATTCGTTTTATTAAAATACCTCTACCGAGGTAACCACCCAATTTGGTTTCATGATTTAGGCAACAGTTTAGAATAATTCATCTAAGCTTACTTGCGCTAGGTTTTTCAATTGCATCAACAACGATTATCTCAGGAGATTTTTTCCCTCGATGCTGTAACTCCTGTTTTCTATCTATCAGCTTCTGAATTTTTTGTTCAGCATTTATTTTATCCTTAATTACAAGGTAGAAACTATTAATTGTCCTTTCTGCTTTTTCATATGCAGGAAGTTGTTTCTCAAAACCAGCCAACAGGCTACCACTTGATGCTTTCTTCACTTCAATCAACACTTTTTCATGAAAACCGTTAGATAGTTTAAAGTCGAGTTCGCCCACTCCAGGATCACATTCACGACTTAAATCAATATTGTTTGCTGTGCAATAAAAATGAGCCATCATATAAAACAGCAGCTGTGCAGCCTTTTCATCTCTAAATTCATGATTATCATTATATAACAGCCAGTACATGTGATTGTCCTCAATCATCATCTTGTATTGTTTAATTATTTCACGAGTTATGCCCATTACGTCAGTACTGGCAGCAGAAACAAATTGCGTTAACTTCATTGGCAAGTTTTTCACCAATTCTGCCATCCTAATATCGGCATAGATTAATAGCTCATCGCTATTGAAGTCATAACCGACAACATCAAGTTCTTTATAAAAATTTAGGAGATTGTTAATAAGTGTACTATTATGAAGAATAGCTTTTTTACGTTCATTTTTCCTCATTTTATAAAACTCTGTCATGTTAACGCCAATTGCTTTGCAAACTCTCAATCTAAGTTCCTTATTATAGTTGTACACCATCTCAATATTATCGAAACTCTTTGCGATTGGTAAATTTGCTAACAATGAATGTGGAATGAAAAGATAAGGCTTGGACTTTATGAATGGCACTTGGTATTTTATGCCTTTATAATTAAGTCTTCGGGTTCTGATTCTTTTTTCTAAAGCCATCCTTTGGGTGTATGCCAAGAACTCCTCCATCAATATGTCAATTGTCATATCGCTTATGCGGTCCGCGCCTATACCATCTTCAATGAAAGGTAAAAGTGTGAAGAACACGGGATCTTTTATACCAGCTTGAACTATCTCCACGCAACTCTTAGCTAATTGCCTTGATAGCTTTCCGCTTATTCCACTCCCCTTAGTATTTGATTCAGAATAACCAAGACCAGTATTAACAATCTCAGGGAAACTCATTTTCGCCAAAATTTGTCGAAAGCATCTTTCTTTTATCATGGGATTACTCAAACCTGAGACCAAAAGAATTATTTCATTAAAATAATTCAAGAACTTCAAATATGCTCCCTTAAACTCAGGGATTTTACTCTTTTTCAACAACATCGGATCCACATGAAGCTGAACGTCTTTTTCTGTCAATCCATCAAAAACGTCCGCTTTTACAAACTCTTCATGCGATATGTTAAAATATTTACTATAATGCATAATAATATCCTCCAAATTTTTAATATATTTCGGCTGCAAATTTACGATGTTTTTTCTATTTTGCCAAACAAAAGTGTCTTAAAATGTGAAATAATCACATTCGGCGCAACTAAAAAGGCGATTTTTTCTCTGGTTTTCTTGCTCAAATGAGAAATAAGCGCTAATTTTGCGCCCAGACAACAGCGGTTAGGTGTCTGCAACACCTTAATTTAATATGTAAATATATGTTACAACAATTTACAGTAGAAAATTTCCTCTCTTTCAAGGATAGAGAAGTTTTTAAACTTCAGCCTGGCAGAGGATCGAGAAATAAGGAGCATAAAGCAGAGCCAGTGAAAGGTCATTGGATCTTAAAATCTGCAGCTCTGTTTGGCCCGAATGCGGGAGGGAAAAGCAACTTTGTTGAAGCACTAGAGCTTGGAAAACGGCTAGTGCTTTTAGGTACTAGTGCTGAATCCTTAATTGACTACCGTCCTTTTCGTTTGAGTGCCGAAAGCAAGAAAAAAGATACGACAATAACCTATCAGATACTTTGTAATAATAAAAAATATGAGTATGGGTTTAGTTATAACGCTGAAAGAATTTCTAAGGAGTGGTTAAAGCAAATAACTCGTAAGACAGAGCATATAATTTTCTCTAGAGATATTACTGCTGCAGAACCTTTCAACATATCATATCTTATTAGGCTAAATCCCAAAGAGGAGGAAAAACAGTTCTTGTCTTTCTTTGCCAAAGCTACACCCCAACACCAACTATTCTTACATGAAGTCATTAGTCGTAATTTACATGATAATGTATCAAATATCGAAGATTTGTGGGAAGTGTTAAGGTGGTTTGTTGACACTTTAAAAGTTCTTTTCCCAAATACTTCATATAAGCAAGGCGGAATGTTAAAGGCAATGAACGATGAGCAATTGAAAGATATATTCCGTATTCTTTTGCTGTATTTTGATACCGGCATTCAAGATATAGATTTTATCGAAGTTGAATTTGACAAGTTGGGAATAACTCAAGAGATGATGCAGTTTATCAAAACAGACTTGTCAAAATCCAGTAATGCAGAAGCCTTCGGAGCACTTAGATTTGATAATAATTTATACCTTATTTCATTAGTAGACAACGCTATTAAAGCTAAAAAACTACAGACTCTTCATAAAAGAATTGATGATAAAGAGAGAGAATATTTTTCACTTGGAGATGAAAGTGATGGTACTCAACGTATTTTTGACTATATACCATTGATTTTGGATTTAATCCAAGGAGAAAAAGTATTTATTGTAGATGAGATGGAGCGTAGTTTGCATCCCGTATTAATGAGGAAACTAATAGAATTATTCTTCAATTACTCTAACAACATTTCGACACAACTCATATTTACAACCCATGAAAGTACATTGATGGATCAAGAGTTACTTCGGAGGGACGAGATATGGATGGTGGAGAAAAATACAAAAGGTGTAAGTTCCTTGTCTCGTTTAGATGAAAAATTCAACTTGCGCTTTGACAAAGAACTTGAGAAAAGTTATCTAAAAGGACTTTTTGGTGCCACACCAAATTTAAGTGACGAAACAGCGATACAGGAATTAAAGGGACTATTGACCAAGTAGGGTCATTGACAAAATATAGTAGTTTATAAAACAAAAAGATATGATAAGATCTAATAACGAATCAATATCCGACATATTAAAGTCGATAGACGAGGGCAAAACCCAGTTGCCAGATTTCCAACGTGGTTGGGTTTGGGAAGATGGACGCATACGTGCCCTAATAGCCAGCATAAGTAATGGATACCCAATTGGAGCTGCTATGTTCTTGCAAACTGGTGGCGAAGATATCCACTTCAAATATCGTTTATTTGAAGGTGTAGACAAGTCGAAAGAAAGTGTTGAGCCTGATCGCCTTGTGCTTGACGGTCAGCAACGCAACACGTCTATTTATCGGTCAATGTACTCAAAGAAACCTGTTGAGACAACCGACGCAAAGAAGAAACCGATAAAGCGCTTCTACTATTTGCATATACCGACATGCCTCGACACGTTGACTGACAGGATTGATGCCGTGCTTTCAATCCCTGAAGACCGTATCATTCGTGAGAACATCGGGCGCGACATCAAGCTAGATTTGTCCTCTCGTGAAAAAGAATATGAGCAACACTATTTCCCTCTGAATATCATATTTGAACCTAGTGAATTGATGAATTGGGCTTTAGGTTATTGTATGTATCACCAGAACGAAGTTCAACTACAGTGGACCACATTCTTTAATAAAGTGGTCACACCAATGACGAAATATCAAATTCCCGTCATTCAAGTTGGAAACGATGTGCCAAAGGAAGCTGTTTGCCAGGTTTTTGAGAATGTGAATCAAGGTGGTGTTTCACTCACTGTTTTCGAGCTTGTAACTGCCACATTCGCTGCAAACAATTTTGAGTTGCGAAAAGACTGGGACAGCATTTGGGCAAATCTTAAAAAGTTCCGCCAATTGTGCCATAAGAAAATAGTAGCCTTCACTGGCACTGATTTTATCACAGCACTCACATTGCTTGCTAGCTATCACAATTGGAAAGCAACTGGAAAGGCAATTTCATGCAAAAAACGCGATGTATTACGCCTAACTTATGAGGAATATGCCAAATATCGCGATTGCTTGATTGAAGCAGTAAAGAATGCAGTCAAATTCCTTGATGAACAACGCATTTTCACTGCCATTGACATGCCATACACAAGTCAACTGATACCTTTGTCTGTCGCTTTTGCCATTGACCCGAACTTATGGTTCAATGTCACAAACAAGCGCAAACTCGAGCAGTGGTATTGGTGTGGTGTTTTCGGCGAGTTATATGGTGGCGCCAACGAAACTCGTTATGTTACCGATATTCAAGGATTGATGGCATGGATTAAAGATGACAATGCACAGCCTGACACCGTACAGCGTTCCAACTTCCATGCTACTCGTCTACAACAACTTTACACTCGCAACAGTGCTGCTTATAAGGGTGTAATGGCATTGATTTTGAAGGCTCATGCAGTGGACTTCATGAGCGGTTCACAAATGGACTTCGCCTCTTATGTGGAAGAAGCAACTGATATTCATCACATTTTCCCACAGAATTACTGTGAGAAACAAAAGATTGACCGCGCTCTTTGGAACTCAGTTATTAATAAGACACCTATTTACGCTCGTACCAACCGCATCATTGGTGGTGTGGCACCAAGTAAATATATATCCAGCTTGGAACGCAACCATAAAGTAGATTCCGAAGACCTAAACGCTTATTTGAAATCTCATCAAATTGATGTTGAAGCAATACGTACTGATGATTTTGACACATATTACTCAAAACGTCGCGATGCATTACTCAATCTTATTGAGCAAGCAACAGGAAAACCTGTTTCTGGGCGTGAAGAACTTGTAGACAAAACCAAACAACAAGAACTCTTTGTTGATGAGCAAGAGGTGAACGATTTAGGCGATTAATTTGGCTTTAAAGATAGGAAAAACTTAATGGTTTATCTGATAGAGCAAATACCTATTGAATGTTTTCAAAACACTCACACCTTTAATAAGACAGCATAGCGTTTGTTACACGAAATGGCATATGATTAATAATGTAATAACAGACGCTACTTTACTCACTCCATAATAATAAACAAAATATTAAAGCATGAAAAAGCACTATAGAAAAATTGTTTTCTCCAATTCTATTTTAACAACCAGTTTTCGGTATGAGAATGAATTTCAAGTTTTGCCATTCAATATATCCAATAAACCACAATGCCCATATGCAAAACATTTTCCTTTGTTATTAGAATACACTCTTGATTTTAAGGACAAAGAACCAAATAAAATGGTTAAATTGACTGAATTTCAGATTAATAGGGAGAAAGAAATTTTAAATCTTCTATCTTGTTTAACAAATCATAGATTTTTTAGTTATAACTCATCTATGATGGGATGGGGTGTTGAATTTCCTAACAAGATTATAGAGAATATGACAGAGACTGAAAAGCATATTATAAACAATCGAGAAAGTAGTTTTTTTATAGGTGGCTATATATACAATGGACTCAAAGAAGATTTGATAATAGATGAATTCACTGATTACTCATACAAAGCAGTTTATAAAGATAATCTGTTGAATGAGTACTATACGGATAATCCTATTGATGATTACAAACATGAAATCAGTTTTCCTGCAACTATTTACCCTGCTCTTCATTCTTATTATTTGCTTTCTGATGCAACAAGAAAGAAAGTGGATGCATGTATATATCTTGCCTGTGATGGAATTGATATCTCGGCTCACAAAAGAACTCTTTCTTTTCTGTCGTATGTTTCTGCAATTGAAGGATTAATCGGTTTGGAAATCGGTGATGATGAGATTCAATTTGAATGTGGAAGTTGTAAACATATAAAGTCATCTCCTTATAGTTGTCCTATATGCGGTCGTCCTATTTGGGGTATTAAACAGAAATTTATCAAATTTTTGTCTGAATTTGTGGCAGGAAGTGATAAATCCAAAAAAATTTATAGTGATATTTACAACTTACGTAGTAAAATTACTCATAGCGGGAAATTGTTTTCCAGTGATTATGAATTGTCTTTTGATGATTCAAAAATTGAACAAGAGAATAGAGACTGGTTGATGCGTTTAAAAACGCTCCAACTATTTAGAGTTTCTCTAGATCATTGGCTAAGGTACACCAATAAGAAAAAGCAATAGTTTATTAGAATAGAAACCGCTGTTTAGCGGTTCTATTTTAGTTCAAGGTAAGGAGAGGAAACGGCTTGGCACCGTTCTTCTCCTTGCTTTGTTTTTGCTGGGCTTTGCGCGCGCTCTGCTTGAAGAATTCTATGTGATGTGGCCATAATAATTTCATCGAAGTTGTCATTGCCGTACTGCTGTCGCTGGTGTATAACTGTTTTCCGGCACAAAGTTAGTGCGAGCCGCTCCCGACAAGGCCCAGGTCGGGTTGTCCTGAAAATAATCCACAAAATTTAGTTCTGCGCCCGAAATTTTGCCTGCCCCGAGGGGTGGATTTTTTTCGGTCAAGTCTTGTCTAACAGGTCGCTTCCCTCGCCTCACTTATTCTGCACCGAAAAAAGATTATACGCGACATACGTAGACAATGATTATTCACTTCAATAAAATTTTTCCATTATGGCAACATCAGTAAACATATCATTCTTTGTATCAGCAGAGCAGGCTGCAAGCACAGCATCGAAAAAAGATTACCGCTCTACCGCATACAATAATTATTGCATAAAATCGGCAGCGCCTCGGCACTGTTCAAGCGAGCTTGACGATGCTCAAGTCTTGCACGATTTTTCCGCCGACTTGGTGGACTTGGATAACGAGGTCTACACTTTTGAGGTTGAGGCACGCACCGAGAGCGAGGCGAGCGAGCTGAGCGCATCGCCTTCGAGATGGGCATCCAAGTTAGTTACATCAACATCTACAAGCAGTAAGTTTTTCAAATTCACATATTTATTCACTTCTAATTTTTACTACTATGGCAAATTTAGTTTTAGCATCTAAGAGAGAGTTAAAGAGCGGCATGTTTTGGCACGTTTACCGCAGTGAGAACAACAACAAGAGCGAGGAGTTCTACTTCGCCAACCCCCTCAAGGCGTTACGTTACGCCTTCATCCTCCGCAAGCGCTTTAATGCCATCATCCCTAAGGGAGTCTATGGCAAGCTGATGGCAGACGTGAAGGCAAGCAAGCCCGAGAGCGCACCGGCAGAGGTGGAGAGCACCGCCCAAGAGAGCGCACCGGCACAAGCTGAGAGCGCACCCAAGAAGAGAGGCACACGCAAGAGCGCACCACGCAAGCGCACCGCCAAGAAAGCGAACACCGAACCAAACACCGAGAGCAAGTAAATAGATTGTTTAACCGAGTGGTGGAGCGAGAGATCTCCACCACTTACAAAGAAACCTTTTTCAACTATGGTACAAATCAATGATTTTGAGTGGAAGGATGGCACCATGCTGCCCGAGTGCAGTCTGACCCATCTAGGCATCGAGACAAGCCACGAGGTTATCGCAGTCATCGAGGACAACGGCTACCGCAGTACTCTCGTACTGCAATACCATCTGCGCCGAGGATGGGAGTACGCTAACGGAGTGGAGCTGAAGGCAGTCTTCAAGGATGCAGTTATTTTGCAGTGGTCCTACATCCCTAGACCCGTGCAGAGATGGCAAGAGAGTTTTAACGAGTAATTAACCCCGAGGTGGGCGAACCTTTGAACTGACCCCCGAAAGTTAGACAAAAAACTTTCGGGGGTCATTATGTCAGAAAGAAAAAGAAAAAAACATGATTATGCAGATCGATTAAAGTACATGCGTATGTTAGAAGCTGGAAAGTCTTTTAATTCTATACGCATGGAGTATGGTGTCAATTCAGATCATCTTAAGGTCCTATGGTCTAAATATCAAAAATACGGTCCAGAAGCCCTTAGGGAAAAAGCTAAAAATGAATTCTCGTTTGAAATAAAAAAGGATATTGTCCTTGATATCGAAGAAAATCACTTAACTTTGTGCGATGCTTCGCTAAAGTATGGTTCATGTCCTCAACGTATTTCAGCGTGGTTAAAGCTTTACAGAGAAGAAGGACTAGCTGCATTGGCAAGAATAAAAAAGCGTGGCAGGCCGCGAGGTATGGGTAGACCAAGAAAGAGCAGTAAGCCTCTGACGGAGCTCGAACAGCTCCAGAAAGAGAACCAGGAACTTAAGACAGAGATTGCTCTGCTAAAAAAAGTGAGAGCCTTAGTCGAGGAAAAGAAGGCCCATCTACGCAAGATTGGGCAAAAGCCATCAACGAACTAAGGCTCAATGGACATTCCTTGCAGTTCATGTTGCATAGGATTAAGATGGCCAGATCCGTATTCTACTATCACCTGAAACGCCTACACACAAGGGATAAATATGCTTTGGAGAGAGAACATATTAAGTCTATATTTCATGAGCATAAAGGTCGCTACGGTTATCGTCGTGTGACCGCTGAGATGCGAAATAGAGGCCATGTCATAAATCACAAAACTGTGCAGCGACTAATGGTTGAAATGTGTCTGAAGAGCAGAATAAGGCAAGTGCGCTACCGATCATACAAAGGAGATGTTGGCAAGGTTGCGCCAAATCTTATCAATAGAGATTTTGTGGCCGAAGCGCCGAACCGTAAATGGGCGACTGACGTGACGCAGATAAACATTGGTGTCACCAAACTTTATCTATCTCCTATACTAGACATGTTTAACGGTGAGATTATATCGTATAACATATCATATAGACCGAATCTTGAACAAGTTTATGACATGTTGGACAAGGCATTTGCCAAATTCAAAGACCTTGATGGTCTTATACTACATTCTGATCAAGGATGGCAATACCAGCACTGTGGTTATCGTCAGCGTTTAGCAGAACATCATGTTACACAAAGTATGTCTCGTAAAGGTAATTGTCTTGATAATGCCATGGCCGAGAATTTCTTTGGAATCATGAAATCGGAGCTCCTATATGCCGAAAAATTTGAATCGCCAGAAGCCTTCATGAAGGCTTTGGATGAGTACATTGACTATTATAACAATAAAAGAATAAAATCCCGGTTAAAAGGAAAGAGCCCGGTACAATACCGAACTCTTTCAACTATCGGATAATGTTTAATCTGTCCAACTTTTTGGGGTCACTTCACCTTCGCCCACCTCTCAAAGAAACCCGAAAACTATGATTTACCACAAGATGACCGACCGGGACCTGGAGAGACTGCAAAGCCTGGCAGTGGAGGC
>JAEEGG010020360.1_pt1 | contig 13274 bp, 14 predicted proteins | sample 9134161 | NCBI WGS metagenome assembly JAEEGG01 (sample SAMN16246543, study PRJNA631951) | gut metagenome | biome: gut microbiome; feature: rumen; material: CR-attached | host: Bos | place: Iran: Karaj | collected 2018-10 | reverse complement strand
CAGCCATCCCCCAAAAAACAATAATGACGGTGAAGCGCAGTATCAGGCTGAAATCTTAAAACTTAATACTAAAAACTTTTTTCTTTCATTTTTTTTTTCTAACTTTGAAAAAAGTTTGGAAATATATGATTCGGTTCTTCGTGCATTATGGCATGCATTTATTGGCACCGGCTCTTTTCGCTTTATTTTTTCGTAAAGGGAGAAGACTGAATGCTTATCTCATCATGTTAGCTACCATGCTTGTTGATTTTGACCATTTTCTGGCTGATCCTGTATTCCATCCCTATAGACTTAGTATTGGATTTCATCCCTTACATTCTTATCCGGCTATTGCGCTTTATGTAATTTTTTGTTTTTTACCTTACGAAAAGTTGAATTGGCCATGGTGGTTACGGCCTGTTGGTATAGGATTGACTTTTCACATGATTACCGACCTTCAGGACTTTTACCTCTGGGTACCTCATTAATTTGTCCTTAGACTATCAATTATCGTTTCATAATATTATATAATTATGTTATATAATTATGTTATATAATCATTTTATATACCTATACTTATCTTTCTTTAAAGTACATTCACTATTCTCTTTTTCACTAAAAAGAAAATTCGTGATATTTAAATATCTAAAAAGCAAATAAACCGTAACTCTTTAAATCGTAACTCTTTAAATCGTAAACCTTTAAACGTAAATCTTTCAATCGTAAATTTTTCAATCGTAAATTTTTCAATCGTAAATCTTTAAACGTAAATCTTTAAATCTTAAATTTTTAAATCGTAAATCTTTAAATCTTAAATTTTTAAATCGTAAATCTTTAAATCGTAAATAAAACTTATGTTTAGTGGAATTGTAGAAGAATTTGCAACGGTCGTTGCAATTAATAAAGACAGAGAGAACATCGATTTCACATTGACATGTTCATTTGTGAATGAGTTGAAAATCGACCAGAGTGTGGCTCATAATGGGGTCTGCCTCACTGTCGTTAAAATCGAAAACGGCAATTATGTTGTGACTGCCATGAAAGAAACTCTCGATAAATCCAATCTCGGATGTCTGAAAGTGGGAGACAAAGTGAATGTCGAACGGTCCATGATTATGAATGGAAGACTCGACGGACATATCGTTCAGGGACATGTCGATCAGACTGCCATCTGCACGGATAAAGTAGACCAGAATGGAAGTTATACTTTCACTTTCAAATATAAATTCGATAAGGATATGGCACGTAGAGGGTATATCACTGTCGATAAAGGCTCTGTAACTGTCAACGGGGTCAGCCTGACTGTATGCAACCCGACTGATGACTCGTTTCAGGTTAATATCATTCCTTACACCTTTGAAAACACCAATTTCCAAGATATCGAAGTGGGAACCAAGGTGAATATTGAATTTGATATTATCGGGAAATATATCGCCAGGATTGCTTATTTTGCCTGAATTTGACGATTGTTTTTTTATTTGTATAACCTGTAAAAAGATTTTTATGAAAAAATTGCTTTTTTTGCTTATTTTGCTTTCTGCCGGGATCTCTGTAAAAGCACAAAGCATGAAAATGGTTGTCGACGCTAAAGGAAATGTGGTTGGACGTTATGTGCGTACCAATGCGAATTCGTTTACTGTCGATGTACAGGACACATACGATGTGCCTAAGAAAGGTAACAGGGTGGTCACGTTTTATGCTTCAAAAGGACAGGGTATTGTCTATAGGAATCAAGACAGAACTGGGAATATCAATGTCCGCAAAGGACCGTCACTTCGTAATCCTGTAATCACACAGATTCCGGAATTCGATGGGGTGCCGGATACTTATCCTTGCCTTGGTAAAGTCAACGGCTGGTATAAAATCAAAATTGATGGCCGTGTGGGATATGTAAGACAGGACATGGCTGAATGGGACGGCATGGACACTTTCTGATAGCAGGAGGGTTTATAGTAAGTCTATGTATGTCTTCAAACGACGATAGAACGGGTGGTGACAGAGCGTGCTGGCATCTCCTATGATGATTAGTTTCATGCGGGCACGCGTCATCGCTACGTTCATACGCCGCAAGTCATTTAAGAAGCCGATATTTCCCTGGTCATTGCTACGGACTAGAGATATGAGGATAATGTCGCGTTCCTGACCCTGAAAACCATCTACGGTGTTTATGGAAATGGAGGAACGGAAAAGCTTGAATTCTGAACGTTTGCTTACAAGACGACGAAGATACTGGGTCTGAACCTTATAGGGGCTGATGATGCCTACGTCAAAACGGTCATCTAGAAATCGTTGCTTGCCTATTTTTTCTATATAATTGGTCAATGTTTTTAATGTCAGCTCTGCTTCGGATTTGTTGATTCTCCCATAGTTGGAACCGACAAACGATTCTTTGTAGTCGGGAGTAGTGCTGTCTGACTCCTCATCATTTTCGACTGCAGGCAGAGATGAGGTGTCAATCCATTCTATAGACCTGTCATAATCTAATAATGAACGGTTTTTAACGCTGGGGGATGCCTCAACAACTCCATCGTAAAACCAATTCGATGAAAAACGCATAATCTGTTCATTCATGCGGTACTGAATTGTCAACATAGTCACACAGGAAGGTACATGTTCAACAATTCGTTCCATCAGAGTTTTCCCTAAACCGCCTTTTTGAGCATCATAGCATTTGATGGTTGGAGGCAGTTGCTGATGATCACCAGCCAATACCACTCGATGACAACGGCGGATGGCTATCCAGCAGGCTGGTTCTAAGGCTTGAGCTGCCTCGTCGATAAACAGGGTGGAGAACTTCTTGCCTACTAATAATTTGCTCGAACTTCCAACCAAGGTACACGCTACCACACGGGATTCGTCGAAAAGGGTGCTGCTTATCCGCATCTCCAGCTCATTGGCACGATCACGAAGACGGGAGAGTTTCTGATGTATGGATTCACCTTTTTTGCGGTGTTCACGTAGCTCACGGATCATTTTGCGAATTCTCCATAAATCAGGGTAGTCGGGATGCGATTCGAATTTCCGCTCGTAGGTGAACGACAGCATCTTGTCATTCACACGGGTGGGGTTGCCAATTCGCAACACTGGAATGCCATGGTCAACTAGCTTCTCGCTTATCCAATCCACTGCCATGTTGCTTTGAGCACAAACCATTACTTGAGTCTCCCGTTTCAGTGTTTCATAGATGGCTTCCACTAAAGTCGTGGTTTTACCTGTTCCGGGAGGACCGTGAACCACCCAAACATCTTTCGACATCAATACCTCGTTTACGGCACGTTCTTGAGACTTGTTCAACCAGGGAAAAGTCTGGGGGTTGAAGGTGTGATGCGATGTACAGTGCTGACCGGCAAAGATGTCGCGAAGCTCGGACAGACGGTTTCCTTTTGATTTCAATACGTCATTCAGTGCATGAAACATGCAACGGTAGCTTGTTTCGTCAAAATATAGTTGAACACCTAAGGTGGTGCAGCGTTGGAGGTCTAGAATGAATTGGGAAGAAGGAACTACTACCACCATGCGGTCACCATCAACGTATGAAATTGTGCAGGGGTGAGGTAGATAGGTCGGCTTGACCGAATCGCCATCCTGATCTGCATTGCTGGTGGTGAAAAAAACAACGGGTTTACCATATTCAAAATGATGGTCTATGTCTTGAGGACTAGTTTGCTTTATTTCAACGACTAGTTGGTTGAGTGAGTTGTAATAACTGCGGCAGGCAACAACTGGATACCAGCATATACCACGTTTCACTTTTCTGCCGACACTCATCTTTGAGGTTTCAACACGGTATTCCTCCTTCTCATTTTCATATTCCTGAGTGAGAAGTCCGTAAAGACGCTGAATTGGGAGTATTGAGTTTTCCATGTTGGGTGAAAGTGGGTCAGGTAAGCGGATTCATAATTACGACTGCATCATACATCATCTGAAATTTATGAATGTCGATCCCTAAGATCTTCAATGTTTTTGCGGCATCAACAAACATGCGTTTGAACCGCTTCTGCCAATCACCGCTACGGTCAATCACATGATACGCTGAACTGTATAGGCTGTAGGCTGCCTCCATGTCGCCGTCAAGATAATAGATGTTGGCAAGGTTGATGTTGTATTGGGCACTATCCGGCTTTTCTGTAAGTATTGATTCGTATATCGATTTTGACTTTTCACGGCTGCCAGTCATCAGCAGACAATAAGCCAGATTCTCTTTCACTTCTAAAGACTCTTCGTCTAAATAATTCAATTTGTATAGCAAGGGTAGGGCATCTGAATACCGATTGTCTTTTAACTGGCAGTCAACTTTCCGCTTCAGATAGTTCAGATTCTCTTCGTCGGCCGCTATCAGCAGGTCGTAATAAACTTCTGCATCAGAATAGTTTTTTTGATGATACATCAGTTGGGCTAAATGCTTAAGCGTCCATTGAGAACCAGGATTCAGTGTGTAGGCGGTCGTGTAGCTGTGAATGGCATTTTCTATATCTCCACACTTCTGCTGACAAAAACCGATTTTCTGCCAGATTGTGTCTTGTTCTTCAATCGCCTCTGGATGTAAAGCGTCAAACATCTTCAATGCGTCACTATATTGCTCCTTGCGCATGAAAAACTCTGCAAGAGATAACAAATTATCATGAGATTCCAGAACCGCACTCAGTGTTGATGTCTCAAGAGGGGTGAAAGAGGGGGCATCTTTGCTGAAAGGATTATCGAATTGGGGATGATATGGGTAACCAATGAAGAAACGGTAGAGGTCGTGAATATAATAACGGCTGTATTCTCTGTCTTTGGGAGTCATTGATGTCATTTCTTTTACCTGCTCTCGAAGTTCGTCGTCTCCCATCTGTTTGCTTATGTTCTTGTCCAGCATCTGCTGACCCGCGGTGCCTATCCTGTCTATCATAAATGAGAATGAATAACGGTCGCTGTTGCAGAAGGGAGCTGTCTCAAGCAAACTCATGAAGGTCTTGGTCAGGCTGTTTTCTTTGCCTAATCGGTCTATGATGGAGATGATGTCAGGATGATCAATGGAAAAGGGCATGAACCAGTTGCCCGTTTGACTGAAGAACGGACCGTTTTTCATGTGGATGAAAGTACTCATCTGAACATCAGCGCCTTCCATTTGAAGTTCTGCCATTTCATGGATCTTCTTCTCGGCCACGTCGTCGAGCGAACCTTTGTGCCATTCCGGGTTCTCACCGTTCTGAGTCAGATATTCATCAATCTCCTCGATTCCATATTCTGTACGATGGAATTTCCCGCTTTCCAATAGGGTGGGGATAATGTCGTTCTGCATCTTGGCACTCACCTGATCGGTCAGCTTGCTGTATTCTAACTGCATCAGAATTAAATATATGTCATCCGAAAAACGGGGATTATCTAATGCAAGCGACAAGCGTGAGCTTACCTTGGGATAGAGGTCAATGCAACTGTCGTAACAACGGAGGGTTAGCAATATGCCGACGGCGGAACGCATACGCGTTTCGCTTAAATCCATATCATAACCGTCAAACAGAATCATCAGTTTGCGTTCGTCGAACATTTCAAGAAGAGAGAGCGTCACACTGCTGACAAAGAGACTTTTGTCATAGTCTGTCAAACTGTCCGACTGCAACAGGTGGAGGCCAGTCTCATAATCTATGCTCTGCCACTGGTCGGAAGTCCATACCTGATTGAATAAATTCAGCAGGTGGGTCTGATGGATCTGGCTTGTTTCTAGCATGTCATGTGTCTGGATTCGTTCCCGTTTGTTGGGATTCGATTTCAAGGCGGTCAATCGGGTACGGCTCGCCTCTATGTTTGAGTATAGCGACTGAAAGGAAGGGCCATTGACTGCGATTCTGTATGTCTGGGAGTATTTGTCGGAAGGACGGTTTTGAATATGTGACAAACGGGCTGAACGAAAACCGGTTTGATAACATTGGCGGACAAGGTCAAGATAAATCTTGCCTGCATTGGGGTCATCAACTCCCTTAACCATGTATTGAAGCATCGTAGAATAGGTTGTCATGGTTTGAGAAAGGTTGTCATTCAGTTCGTAATTGTCGGTCTTCGACAACATCGACTGGAGTTTGCTGAACAATTCCTGTAAGTTCCTTGTTTTAAACGGTACGCTCATTTTGATTTTTTTTATTCTCTGGTTCTGCTCAAATAAGATATCGGTTTTTAACTATATGCAATAATAATGCCTTAATGATTTTTTATGAACTTAATTTAAAGGGAGGTTCTAAACATTATGTCGGAGTGATTTTTTATTTTATGTGTGTGAATATCCATGGCATGAAATTTACTTTTCACTTTTCACTTTTCACTTTTCACTTAAATATATTGTTACTCTTTAATAAATTCTTTATTGATGATGTCCTGTTTGCTATGCTTGCCTAAGAGATTCCGGCTGCGGCTCCATGAACGGCAGGTGGATAATGAACCTTCCGACACCGGCATAGTGTGTGGAAATGGGGAAATCCCCAAAACGCTGTCTGGATATATCGTTGTAATATTAAGCAAGCCGAGAAGCTCCTTGATATGTGTCCGCCGGTTTTTGTTTATGTAATCTACAGACTGGTTATACGCATTCAGGAGTCTGTATATGTCTGGCCTTCGGCGGTTGATGACTGAATCCCTGAAGACCACGGCATACATCTTGTCCATGCTTTCGACAGATAACATGGAGGTCAGACGGCGGCATCCGTGCTTAACTGACATACTTGCCCATGGTTCAGGAAGGATAGCACCGTCATACTCGTTTTGAAGCAACATGCCATAACGGATAGGTAAGCTGTTGATTTGTGGCTTGTTTATATCTGTGCTTGCAAGACGGGCATCAGATAGAATTCTGTCTGCATACATGTCAACGACTGAGTTGCGGGTGATACTCACTATTTTGTCTTTCAAGTTTTTTACATCAGATATGCGGGATTGACGAGACACAATGACAGAAAGATGGACATCTCCGCCAAATACAGCGCTTACTTTTTCACCCCGACTTTCCATTACTGACAATTTTACCAAATCAATCATCACGCAGTCAACCACACCGTTCATAAATGCAGTGTCAGCATCCATCGAGGCATCATATAAATAGGTGCGGAGCTTTAAACCGCAGGAGTCTGCTATCCCATAATGCTCTGCTACTAAGAACGGAAGACATTCTGATGTGGGAATCAAGCCTATCTTTAGGTAGGTGCTGTCGGCTATAGGACGTTCAACTGTTTTTTCAGGTTCCTGATGAAGTGAATAGAAGAAAATTCCGCCAGCAAGCAGAAAGAACAGGAGTGTCAAAATTACTTTTTGTTTCATCTCTTAGAGGGTGAAAAAGGACAACCCGTCCGTATGGGGAGTGGGTCGTCCTTTTAGGTTGTGTATGAACGGGTAGATGAATAGCCTTAACCTTGAACGGCTGCAATTCCTGGAAGAATCTTGCCTTCGATTGCCTCAAGAAGGGCACCACCACCTGTTGAGATGTATGACACTTTGTCCTCAAGACCAAACTTGTGAACACATGCCACGGAGTCACCACCGCCAACTAAAGAGAATGCACCTTCAGCGGTTGCTTCTGCAACAGCCTCACCTACTGCACGGGAACCGGCTGTGAAGTTGTCAAACTCAAACACTCCGGCAGGACCGTTCCAAAGGATGGTCTTTGCACCCTTAATGGCCTCTTTGAATTTCTCACGGGTCTCAGGACCGGCATCCAAGCCTTCCCATCCTTCAGGAATGGCGTTAGAAGGGCATACCTTCTGATTGGCGTCGTTGGCAAATTTGTCTGCGATAACAGAGTCTGTGCCAAGCACAAGCTCTACGCCGTTCTTCTTGGCTAACTCCTCAACACCAAGTGCTACATCAAGCTTATCAAGCTCTACGATAGAGTTGCCAATCTCGCCGCCGTGAGCTTTTGCGAATGTGTAGGTCATTCCACCACAGAGAATAAGCTTGTCAACTTTGCCAAGCAGGTTCTCGATGATACCGATTTTCGACGATACCTTTGAACCGCCCATGATGGCTACGAACGGACGTTTGATGTTAGAAAGCACATTGTCAACAGCAGTCACTTCCTTCTCCATCAGCAGACCGAGCATTTTGTTGTCTGCGTCGAAGTAGTCGGCGATTACGGCCGTTGATGCATGGGCGCGGTGGGCTGTACCGAATGCGTCGTTCACATAGCAGTCTGCGTATGAGGCCAAGGTCTTGGCAAAATCCTTCTGACTTGCTTTCATGGCTTTCTTTGCATCGCCGTAGGCAGGGTCTTCCTTGTCGATGCCGACTGGCTTGCCTTCCTCTTCAGGATAGAAACGGAGGTTCTCAAGAAGCAGAGCCTCACCTGGCTTCAGAGCCGCTGCCTGCTCACCTGCCTTGGCGCAGTCAGGAGCAAACTGAACGGCAACGCCTAATTTCTCTGATACTGCGTCAACTATCTGGGACAGAGACATCTTTGGGTTCACTTTGCCCTTCGGCTTGCCCATGTGCGACATGATAATCAAAGAACCGCCTTCCTCGAGGATCTTCTTCAGGGTCGGCATCGCACCCCGGATGCGGGTGTCGTCTGTTATCTTACCGTTTTCATCGAGTGGCACGTTGAAGTCAACGCGCACAATTGCCTTCTTGCCGGCAAACTTGTAATCGTTAATTTTCATAATTCAGTTTTGTTATTGGGTAATGAACTAATTTTATGCAAAGTTACGAAAAAACGAGAGCAATACAAAGAAGAAACGAAGTTTTTTCTGTGTATTGCCGAGTGAAAGTAACTTCGGCGCAGCCAAATTACGAAAAAACGAGAGCAATACAAAGAAGAAATGAAGTTTTTTCTTTGTATTGCCGAGTGAAAGTAACTTCGGCGCAGCCAAATTACGAAAAAACGAGAGCAATACAAAGAAGAAACGAAGTTTTTTCTGTGTATTGCCGAGTGAAAGTAGCTTCGGCGTAGCCAAATTCTAAAAAAACAAGAATATGAAAGAATCTATAATCAAGAATTTGTAAATAATATCAATACAGAGTAAATACACTTTTCACTTTTCACTATTCACTATTCACTATTCACTATTCACTTAAATTCTCTTCTTCTTAAATTCACCACATACCTCCTGCAATCCGCATACCTCACACTTCGGCTTCCGTGCCTGGCATACATACCGTCCGTGAAGCAGCAGCCAATGGTGGGCGCGGGGAATCACATCGTCAGGAAAGTATTGAGTCAGTGTTTTCTCCACGGCGTAAGGTGTCGTCGCTTTGGGGCTTACCAGCCCTAAACGGTGGCTCACGCGGAAGATGTGGGTGTCAACGGCAAAGGCGGCTTTCTGCCATACGACCGACTGAATCACATTGGCTGTCTTTCTCCCGACACCGGGGAGACGTACCAGCTCCTCTAAGGTCTGGGGAACTTCACCGCCAAAGTCTCCAACCAGCATCTTCGACATTCCTGACAGATGACGTGCCTTGCTGTTTGGATAGCTGACACTTTTTATATGTTCATAAATCTCATCAATACTGGCTAACGACATGCTTTCTGCAGTGGGATAGGACCGGAACAGTGATGGGGTCACCATATTTACGCGTTTGTCTGTGCATTGGGCAGATAAAATCACGGCCACAAGCAGCTGAAACGGATTCTCGTAAACTAACTCCGTTTCCACCTCCGGCATTGTCTGCTCGAAATATTTGATTACTTTCCTGTATAATTCTGATTTTTTCATTTTGTAGGATAAAGATATCTGATTCAAATTCGCATATTTCTGTTAATGTAGGTAAAGTAGAGACTCCCCGTGGGGAACTCAGCACAGAATCGATTGATAATCGATTGTGGGATGAGGTGGTGCAGCACTCGGCTTGTGCGAGCCTAGGAACGCAGGCGAAGCAGAAGACGTTAAGTGCAAAGGTGGGGTCTAAATAAAACCGTACAAAACTCTTGTCACCTTTTCTTTTTCTGATTAACTTTCAAATCTCAAACGTCTGCTAAAAACTAATAAATTAACCTGCATGTAGTGTTGATTGCTCTTCAGCGCGTAAGTCAACTAAAAAGGCTGCGCTAAGCACAGCCTCTAATTCTAAAAACCAAAAACAGTTAACCAAGGTAGGTCTTCAGCAGTTTACTGCGGGAACTTACGCGAAGGCGACGTATCGCTTTCTCCTTAATCTGACGGACGCGCTCGCGGGTAAGATTGAATTCATCGCCAATTTCCTCTAACGTCTTTTCCTGACCGCCTATGCCGAAAAACATGCAAATGATGCTCTTCTCGCGAGGAGTCAACGTGTCTAATGCACGGTCGATTTCTTTGGCTAAGGATTCATTTACCAATGTGCGGTCTGCACTCGGAGAATCGTCGTTCACCAATACGTCCAACAGGCTGTTGTCTTCACCGTCAACAAACGGAGCGTCAACGCTGATGTGACGACCTTGCTGCTTCATCGTGTCGGCTATCTTCTCAACGGGGATTCCTAACTGGTCGGCTATCTCATCGGGAGAAGGACGACGCTCGTTCTCCTGCTCGAATTTGTTTAAAGCCTTGCTGATTTTGTTGAGTGAACCAACTTGATTCAAAGGCAAGCGCACTATGCGGGCCTGTTCTGCCAATGCCTGAAGGATAGACTGACGTATCCACCACACTGCGTAGCTGATGAATTTGAAACCACGCGTCTCGTCGAATTTCTCTGCCGCTTTTATCAAGCCCAGATTACCCTCGTTGATGAGGTCCGGCAAGCTTAAACCCTGATTCTGATACTGCTTTGCAACAGATACCACAAATCGGAGGTTTGCACGCGTGAGCTTCTCCAATGCGCGACGGTCGCCTTGTCTGATCCTGCCTGCTAACTCTACTTCTTCTTCAACTGAAATTAAGTCCTCACGACCGATTTCCTGCAAGTACTTATCCAACGACTGGCTCTCACGGTTCGTGATACTTTTCGTAATCTTTAACTGTCTCATTCTTGACTCCATATAAAACATACAAAATTACTGAAAATTTTTCTTTTGACCACATCTTTTATTAAAAATTTTTATCCAATACAAATTATTTAACATCATTTAATTATTTAATGCCTGTTTTGACTTCGTTTAACCATGTCCAATCCCCACAACAATCTGTGAACGAAATATGAACTGCCAATTTGTATTTCTGAAATTTTATTGCCTGTAAACTATTAACACTTCTCTTGTCTGAGAAATGACTTTCTTTTTTCCCACTTAACAAAATCCAAATTGATTTAAACAATAATTGAAAAAAAACGTTTATCTTTTTGTGTTTTTTAAAATAAAATGTTAATTTTGCAATTGAATGACAGAAATGCATGATTATATGCAATAAAGCATGTCGTTATAAATATGTTCAACTAATTTAAATCAAACGGTATGACATAAAAGTAAAAGAAGACTTTATTTCACATAAAAATTAGCGTTAGCTGTATTCTTGTATCTCTAAAATCGCCAAATTTATGAAGTTCCTGGAATTACGGTTAATGCTCACGCTGAAGGCGTGGGCTTTTACTCGTATATAGGAACTTGGGTGTTTGGCGATACCTGGAGATACATAGACGAAGTTTAAGTCCGCGTTCTTCTTTTTTTGCCTTGTCCGGATTGATTTTGAAACCAAATAACTAATTAATAATCAATCAAAAAAATTACTATGACTAAAAATGAGTATCTTTTGAGTGGTTCTGCTCCAGTTAGATCTACAAACTTAGATCAATTGATTTCTTTATTGAATAGTTCAATAGGAATCAAGGTGGGAGATTTGAAATTTTCGGATGTGATGTTAGACGCTTTTAGTTGCCATTGTATCTATGCCTTCTGTGAAGGCGACAACTACAGGGTTTTTGATGTGACCAAACAGAAAGACAATGAATCTGAAAAATTCTGGTATATCGGCTCTAGTGTCAGTCGGGCGCTTGTGGAACGTCTAGGTGGACATTTTGCACCGCGTAATATCGATTTTGCGAATGGTTTGCTCAAACATATCGCTTACGTGATAACGAATCCTGATGAACGTAAAAATATATGGACGGATGCAGCCATATTAGGGGATAAAGTAAAACAGACGAATACATTTATCTCCAATGCTTTTCCTATCATCAAAGACCTCATGTTGATAATCATCTGTTTTGAGGAGAATGAAGATGGTGAAATGAGTGAGGATATTCGCAGATTGGAAACAGAATTGATAAAAACATTGAAGCCCGCTTTCAATTATCCGAAAAGGAGTGGCAACCGTCAATTTGTGATTAAAGATATAAATAGTAATCAAAACGAAAACTAACAGAATTATGAAGACAAAGAAAATTCTTTTCATGCTGTCGGCTTGGCTGCTGACTGGTGCAATGGTATTTGCCCAAAACAGCGGTGCACAGAAAGGTGATGTGAACCGCGACGGAGTAATCAACGAATCTGATGTGCCTGCGCTCATCAAAATCATGCGCGATGGAGGGGGCATCAGCGAGAGTAACAGTGCGAAAGCCGCCGGCGACCTCAATGGAGATGATGTGGTTGATGTGGCTGATCTGAACGCCCTGTTTAAAATCATCGACAATCAGGGCACAACCACCGAGCCTGTTTACTATTGGTATGTAGGACAAACAGATCCTTCAACCATGACAGAGATCTCACCAATTGTTACTGATAAAACTTCACCAGGTTGGAGATTAATTGGTACTACTCTACCAACTTATAATTCTTCAAATATGTTATGGAATGGTGATTCTAATAATATTACATTCGATAATAGAGATTATTATTATATTGCAATTCCAAGTAATTCTATAAAAATTTATAATGTATTAGGAGGTTCAGAAATGGAATCTTATAATACCGCGGTTACCAAAATAATTGATGGTATAACATACTATATTTATTTATCAAATGGTAAAGCTAGATCCTTTGGATTTAATATATTTTAATTAGAAAAAAATAATAACCAAATAAAATGGCAAAATATAAAGATACATATAACAATAGTAATATTCAATTTGATTCAATAGATGTTGCTATTTCTGGTAATACAAAGAAATGGGGACAAGCAGAATTAATGGGTGCAACTGATGCTGATTTAGTAGATATTGCAGCTGATAATGTTGGAAGATTACGTTCAATTGTCAATGTAATTGAAATAAATTGGAATGGTGCTGAATTATCATATCTTCCTGCACAAGGTACTCAAATAGTGAATACCACTGGTGATTTATTATCATTTATTAATTAGAGGTATTGAAAAAAGTTGGATAATCATTTAGAACTTTGTTCGCCAATTTTGACAGAGCTAAAGTCTTTGTCGGGTCTGGCGAAATTAGTAAAAAATATGTTATAAACAATAATCAAACACAAT
>JAEEGG010020358.1_pt1 | contig 13274 bp, 8 predicted proteins | sample 9134161 | NCBI WGS metagenome assembly JAEEGG01 (sample SAMN16246543, study PRJNA631951) | gut metagenome | biome: gut microbiome; feature: rumen; material: CR-attached | host: Bos | place: Iran: Karaj | collected 2018-10 | reverse complement strand
GAAGACCGCCGAGTGTAAGGTCACCGTGAAGGCAACTACCGTCGCCGTGACGGGCGTAACGCTCAACAAGACCTCGCTGGATATGAAGGTAGGCGATAGCGAAACCCTGACCGCCACCGTTGCTCCTGCGGAGGCCACGAACAAGGCCGTCACTTGGAAGTCAAGCAAGGAGAGCGTGGCTACCGTCGACTCAGAAGGCAAGGTGACAGCCGTCGCCGCTGGCGAGGCCACCATCACCGTCACGACCACCGACGGCGAGAAGACCGCCGAGTGTAAGGTGACAGTCAAGGCGGTGCCAATCACCTCCATCAGCGATCCCGACAACTACAGCAATGGCGGCAGCAACCCGTTCTAAATAGCAGAAACCACAAGTCTGACAAATGATCAAGAAAGGAAACATAGTCATGAAGACAAAGAACATATTTACCCTCGCAGCGCTGGCCTTGACGATGGCCGCCTGCACCAGCGAAGATTTAACCCAGCAGCAGAGCTCCCAGCCAGAGCCCGACCACAGCAAAGGACTCCCCTTCACTGCCACCATCAGCGGAAAAGCCACCACGCGTGCCATCACGGAGAATACCACCGACGGGACGCTCGAAACCTCGTGGAAAGTCGATGAGAAGGTGGCCCTGATGCATAACGGCGTGGTCGACGTGATGACCGTCTCGGAGGTCGATCCCACTACGAAGGCTGCCACCATCACGGGCACCATCACGGGCTCGCCCACCGACGGCGAAGAAGTAGATCTCATCTATCCCGCCTCGGTGGTGGATGTGTCGGGCGAAGTGCCTGAAGTAAAGACCAATGAACAGCTATTGGGCTCGCAAGACGGAACGCTGGCCACCATCGCAGAGAAATACGATCTGCGCACCTGTGAAGATGCCAAGCTGAAGGTCGTTTCCGGCTCGGCCACCATCAATGGCACCGTAAGCCTCCAGAACCAGCTGGCCATCGTGAAGTTCTCGCTCACAGACGGTACCAGTGCGCTCAGCGCCTCGAAGTTCGAGATCCTTGACAAAACAGGTAGTGCGATTACTACCGTCACTCCTTCTTCCGCCGCCAGCGAGTTTTACGTCGCGATGCCTCCCGCCAACGCCCAGGCCTTCCACTTCATCGCCACGAAGGGTGATGAGAAATACTATTATTCCAAGTATGGCGCTACCCTCGTCGCAGGCAAATACTACCAGCAGGACATGACGCTGGCAGATATGCTGCACACCCCGCTGACCCTCGAGGCAACAGAAGACGCCACGACGATTACGGCACAATGTGGTTATGATATTGATTTCCAATATGCCATAAATGGCGGGACTAAGATAGACGTTCATAGCGAAGGTAATGAATCTTTCTATATAATATTGGATGCAGGCGAGTTCGTAGAGTTCTACAGCAAAAGTAATTATGTTGGCTATTCTAGATTACGTATCTTCCCCGACAAGGAGACCTACGTTTATGGCAATGTGATGAGCCTGATAGACGACAGCGGGCAAGGCTTTGCCAACGATAAAGAAGTAGGAGACAATGCGCTTTCATCTTTGTTTTTTAATGCGGAGAAATTGGTTTTCCACCCTAAGAAGAGAATAGTTCTGCCCGCCACAACGCTAGACTCTTACTGCTACGATTCCATGTTTAGTGGCTGTACAGGTCTGACTGAACTGCCCGCAGACCTCCTGCCTGCCACAACGTTGGCAGCAAACTGCTACTGTAGCATGTTTAAGGGCTGTACAGGCTTAACAAGTCTGCCAGAGAAACTCCTGCCCGCCACAACGCTGAAAACGGGCTGCTACGAATCCATGTTTCGTGGCTGTAAAGGTCTGGAAACTCTACCCGCAGACCTCCTGCCCGCCACAACGTTGGCAGCATCCTGCTACAAAGAAATGTTCCATGGCTGCACAGGTCTGACGGTTGCACCTGACCTGCCCGCCCCAAAGCTGAATGAATGGTGCTACTCTACTATGTTCTTCGGTTGCACCAAGCTCAGCAGCGTCAAGTGTCTCGCTACCACCGACGTCTTCGAGACTGCCTTAATTAATTGGCTCACGGGCGCAGGCACGGCTGATGGCTGCGAGCGGAAACTCTATGTCGATCCTACCATGATCGATAATGGGAATTGGAAACTTGACACTTCCGGCGAAGACGGCAAGCGCTGGACAACAGTCGCAAATTCGGTAGCCGCATCCCAGTAGAAATTACAATTTTAAAGGTATGAAACAGAAAATCAACCAACTGTTCCTTGTGGCCGCGCTGTTGTGCGGGGCAATGAGTTTGGGCTCCTGTCAGGGACTCATCGACGCCATCTTCGGTGACTTCGACCTGTCATCATCCACCACTCCACCCACCACCCCTACGACGAAGAAAACCGCCACGATCAGCTTCGCCACCACCACCGTGGGTAAGACCTTCGGCGACGATCCATTTATCAACCCGCTGACGAACACGGGCGATAGTAAAGTCGCTTATGTGTCGTCGAACACCGCTGTGGCCACCGTCAACGCCGCCACAGGGCAGGTAACCATCGTGGGCAATGGCACAACCACCATCACCGCTATCGTTGCCGATACCGACAATTACACGTACGCCACAAAGACCGCCCAATATACCTTGGGCGTAGGCACCGCCACGATGACCATCTCAGCCAGTGGCTATAGCGGCACATACGATGGAGAGGCCCACAGCATCACCGTCACGGTGATCTCCCCTGCCGATGCCACCGTGAAATACGGCACGGCAGAGGGCACTTACGACCTCGACGCCAGCCCCACTTACACGAACGCTGGCACTTACACCGTCTATTATCAGGTGAGCAAACCAGACTATACAATCGTGACTGGCAGCGCCAACGTCACTATCGAGAAGAAGGCCGCAGCCATCCACTTTACCACAGCCAGCGTGGGCAAGACCTTTGGCGACGCAGCCTTCACCAACGCGCTGACGAACACAGGCAACGGCACAGTTACCTACTCGTCAGATAATACCGCAGTGGCTGAAATCAACGCCACCACGGGCGAAGTGACCATCAAGGGCAACGGCGAGGCCACCATCAAAGCGACCGTCGCCGATACCGATAATTACACCTACGAGACCAAGACCGCCACATACACCCTCGGCGTAGGCACCGCCACGATGACCGTCACAGCTACTGGCTATACAGGCACTTACGACGGCTCAGCCCACAGCATCACCGTCAATGCCCCCACAGGCGCCACTATTAAATATGGTACCTCTGCGGACACTTACAACCTCGATACCAATCCCACTTACACCAATGTCGGCACATACACCGTGTATTATCAAGTTAAGAAGGATGGCTATAACACTGTCACAGGCTCCGCCCAGATTGTTATCAACAAGGCTACGATGACAGCTTCTGCCGAGGGTTATAACGGTACTTACGACGGCCAGGCCCATAGCATCAACGTTACGGCTCCTTCAGGCGCCACCGTCAAGTACGGCACTTCGGCGGGTAATTGCACACAGACCTCCCTTGCCTACACGGATGCTGGTACATACACCATCTTCTACGAGGTCACAAAGGATAACTACACCCCCGTCACAGGCTCTGCCGACGTGAAGATCGCGAAGGCCACGATGACAGTCACCGCTACTGGCTATACAGGCACCTACGATGGCTCAGCCCACGGCATCACCGTCAATGCCCCCACAGGCGCCACGATTAAATATGGTACGACTGCAGGCAGCTACGACAAGACCTCCAGTCCAACATATACGAATGCTGGCATTAACACCGTCTACTACCAAGTGACGAAGGATAACTACACCACCGTTACGGGCTCTGCCACTGTAACTATCAACAAGGCTGCTGGCACGATCAGTTACACCACGACCAATGTGCCAAAACTCACCACCGACGCAGTCTTCACCAATAATACGCTGACAATCACGGGCGATGGCACCATAACGGGCTATAGTTCATCGGCGACTGGCGTTGCCACAGTGGCTGCGAATGGCACCGTCACTATCGTAGGCGCAGGCACGGCCACGATTACCGCTACCGTCAGCGACGGCACGAATTACACCTACGCCACGAATACTGCCACTTACACGCTCACCGTGAAGCTGCCATCGACTGGCAGCGGGCAGGAGAATTTCGACGTAGAGAACGAAACGAACTGGTAAACCACAAAAAACGAAGCAACAATGAAACAGATCAAGATATTCCTTTCTGTGGCTGCCCTCGCAGTAGTGGGCGCCATGATGAGTGGCTGTGCTGAAGAACTGGAAGCCCTCCAGCCTGCCAATAAGACCGTGACGATGAAGACCACCGTAGGTCTCGGCCAGAGCGCCGTCACCCGTGGAGCCATCGACCCCGCGAACGGTACGACCACCTTCACCGCAGGCGACCAGATAGCCGTCATTTATCAGAACGCAAGCAATGAGACGGTGAAGGCCGTGAGCGAAGCCCTGACCGCTGCCGACATCTCTGCCGACGGCGAGAACGCCACGTTCTCCGTCGAGCTCACCGCCCCGAAGGCCAGCGGCACCGTGCGCTACGTCTATCCTGCCGCGATGGCAGCCGCCACCATTGCCGCTGATGCCGCCACCAACGCCAGCGCGACCGTTGACAATACCGCCCTCGCCACACAGGACGGCACGCTCGACAACCTTGCCAACGCGCTCGACCTCGCCCTCTACGACGGCACGATGACCGCTGAGGCCACCCTGCCCACAGGCGTGACGCTCCAGAACCAGCTCACCATCCTCGAACTGAAGAGCATCAAGGACGAGGGCGATAACGACATCACCGCCGAGGTCAACACCCTCACCGTAGCCGTAGGCACCGCAACCACCTACACCGTCAGCCGCACGCCAGCCGCCGGTCCCATCTACGTGGCCATGCTGCCCGTAGCCACCGCCGAGGACATCACGTTCACCGCCGAAGTCGATGGTATTGTCTATAACAAGACCGCTGCCGGCAAGACGCTTGCCAAAAACAAGATAAACCCCGTGAACCTCTCGATGGCGTCCGACTTCCTCGCCACGCCGCTCACCATCGAGGCTATGGTGGCTGGAGCACAAGTGAACTTCGACATCTATACCACAGCCGCAGCGAACCCCGTGCAGTACCGCACCTTCGACGGCACGGCATGGACGGCCTGGGCCAACTACACCGACAACGACCCCGTGACGCTCACTAACATCGGCGACAAGGTGCAGTTCCGTGGCAGCAATGCGAGGTATGCTACCGATACCAGTATTAATACCCATGGCAGCCAATTCAGCTTCACGGCCGACTGCCTGGCGTATGGCAACGTTATGAGTCTGGTGGACAGCGAGCACTTCAGCACCCTCACGACGCTGACGAGTGATTACGCTTTCGCCTTTCTGTTCCAAAGTAATAGTCACCTGAAGCTCGATGACTCCAAGCCCTTGCGGCTGCCCGCCACGCAGTTGTCAAAGTATTGTTATAAATTTATGTTCACTTCATGCACAGGCCTGAACACGCTGCCCCAACTGCCCGCCACGCAGTTAGCCGAGCGTTGCTATGAAGTTATGTTCTGGAAGTGCTCTGGTCTTACCGCTATCCCCGAGGACTATCTGCCCGCCACGCAGTTGTCAATAGGTTGCTATGCTGGCATGTTCTCCTATTGCTCCAATCTGACCACAGCACCCACGCTGCCCGCCGCTACGCTCGCTGAGCGTTGTTATAAAAGTATGTTCGAACAATGCCCCAAACTGAACAGCGTGACGTGCCTCGCCACCGACATCTCGGCCAGCGAATGCCTGGCATATTGGCTCACCGATGCCGGCACGGCCGACGGCTGCGAGCGCAAGGTCTATGTCAATCCGAGCATGCTGACCGTCGGCACAGACAACAGCGACGGCCAATGGTTCCTCGCCACTTCCGGCACCGACGGCAAGCGCTGGACGGTGGCAACCAACGACTACACTCATCTCACGAGCACCAACATCGGCCATGTGCTGGCTGCCGACGGCAATATCTATGCCAATGCCACCGCTGCCACCACAGCAGGCACCACTGCCGAGGCCGTGATTGCCTATGTGGGGAAAGTGCCGAACTACTTCGATAAGTTCCTCGCCATCGCGCTGACGGATGTGGACGGCAGTAATCATAATTGGGCCGATGCCTTGACAAAGGCAGGTACTTACGCCGCTGCTCACGCCATCACCATCGGCGGTACGACCTACGACACGAGTACCACGGGCAATACCTATTACGACATAGTGGCCAGCAATCAGAGCACCACCTCTGCCACCGCCACTGCCAAGCAGACGGGCTGGCGCTTGCCGAGCGTGACCGACTGGCGCTACATCTTCGATGGTATCGGCAGGATCAAGAACGGGGTGACGCTGACGGCAAAAAGCAAGGACGGCAATACGACCTATAGCAGTAATGCTACTCCCACCGATCCGTTAGGTGTCGAGGACGGTATGTATTACTATAAGGATGATGATGCCAGTTCGTTGCTTGCTGCCATCAACGCAGCCTGCGGTAATACTGCTTTGCAGTCCAGGTCCTACTGGAGTAGTTCGGAGTATTCTGACAATAGCGACAACGCGTGGGAATACAGTTTCGAAGACGTTCAATTCTGGTGGGTCACTAAGGCGGGCTCAGTCAATGTGCGTGCAGTCTTCGCTTATTAACCTCTTTACCTCTTTATCTCTTTACCTCTTCATAACGCTGGGTCAGGCACGGTGTGAGGTATAAAAGCACGATAGTCGACGAAGTATTCATGAAGAAGATTTCGGCGAAACTCGCTCCGAAGAGTGACGCTGGTACTCGGGCTGTGAGATATTCAACAAGAAAATGAATCAATAGATGCGGGGACCGAAGATGGCGGTGCCGATGCGGACCATCGTGGAACGGGTCTCGCAGGCTATCCGATAGTCGTCGCTCATGCCCCAGGAACGCTCGCAGAAGGCATCGTCGTTGACAAAATATTTCATCTTCACCTCGTCGAAGAAATCGGCAGCGGTCTGCATCTCGCGGCGGATCTGCTCCTGGTCGTCAACGAAGGAGGCCATCATCATCAGGCCACAGATTTGTACATGCGACATCGAGCGCCATTCACCGCCTTCGAGCAACTCCCGGCAGGCATCGAGCGTGAGGCCGTATTTCGTTGCCTCCTCAGCGATATGAAGCTCAAGGAGCACGCGGATGACGCGCCCGCAGCGCTCCGCCTGGCGGTTAATCTCCTGCAAGAGCTTCAATGAGTCAACGGCCTCGATCATAGACACATAAGGCGCAATATACTTCACCTTATTAGTCTGCAGGTGGCCGATAAAATGCCACTCGATATCCTTGGGCAGCTGCTCGTGCTTCACGCGGAGTTCCTGTTCGTGGCTCTCGCCGAAGATGCGCTGACCCTCGGCATAGGCGGCCTCGATATACTCAGCGGGGTGGAACTTGGAGATGGCCACCAAGCGCACACCCGAGGGCAGCGTATCCAGCACAGCGTGAAGACTCTTCTTTACATCATACATATTTACGATTTACGATTTACGGATTTACGATTTCTTTTAGTCGCTACGCTTTGTAAAAGCGCTAAAGCGAGTCCGATTTAATTATTGCTCGTACTCGGGTTTGTCGGATTCTTTCGAGGCCTTTTTGTACTCGAAGACGTCCATGAGTGTGGTCTCGCTGATGGAGGCGATGACATAGTCGATCATCGTGCCGCCCATCACCTCTTCGATATTCTTCACGGCACCGTTGAAGGAGCCTGCCTGACAGAGGTAGTTGACGGTGGAACGCTTCTCCTTCTCGGTCTTCTCGTCGATGGTGATAAACTGGAGCTTGGCCTTATACCACTTGTCGGCCATATCGTCGTCGGAGAAGAAGATCTCCTTGTAGGTTGCTTTCTTGATGTCGGCCACGTCGAACTCGCCGCTGATATAGGATGACATCTCCTCGATGATCCGCTCCTCGGCCTCGCTGAAGCTGAGGGCATCAACGACATAGTTCTCGTTCACTTTCTTCTGCAAGCCGTCCTCCATGACCTTTTCATAGCGGATCTTGCACTCAAACCAAATTGCTGTTCTTGATCTCATGATTTATTTCTTTCTTAATTGATAATTCTCAGGGTCAACGGGATCGTAAGGATCTACGCCGTACCTATCCCTGTTTTGTCTGTAGATGTCCTTATTACTCTTCGATTTCGAAGAACTGGAAGTCGATGGCGTTGTCGTGGTAGTCGACGGATAGGTCGCATCCGATGAGCTACTGTAACTTGGCTTTGACGTCGGCTTCTTATCATCCTGGGGAATCGTTCTCAGCCCCATATAATCTTTGTCGAGGGCCTTCATCTTCTTGTCGGTGAGCTGGTCGATGATCTCAGAGGCGATGCGCTGTGAGCGGGCGTTGGAGAGACTGCTCGCCTTGGCGAGTTCCTGTTCCTTCTTGGCAAGTTCCTCGGTCATCTGCTTGCTGCGCACCAGGAACTCTTTCTCCGACATATTCATCTTATCGCCAGTATAGACGCGGTTCAGGATCTCATCGGCAGCCTTCGTGAACTGCTTGCGGAAGATGGCCTCAGCCTTGGCGTTATAGGCACGCATCTCGCGCTCGTCGATACCTAAGGAGTCCATCATATGCCGCTCGTCGGCCACAATCTGGGCGATGGTGGCAGAATCGAGGTCGACTCCCAGGCCAAAGAGTTCGTCATCGTCGATCATCTCGTCGGGAATAGGCTCTACGACGGGTTTGACGAACTCGACGGCATCGGGGCTGGGCAGCATGTACATGAAGAGTCCCAGCACGGCGAGGGCGATGGCAAGGGCAGCGACACCCAAGGTGGCCGTACGCCGCAGGTTTCCGAAACGGGCAATGGCCTTGTACATATCGTCGACAGAGCCGTAGCGCGACTCAGGTTCGGGCTGTGTGGCCTTGGTGACGATGGGCTTCAGTTCGGCGGGAAGTCCCGACGACTGGTAGAGCCACTGGAGGAACTTACCTAATGAATAGACCTCGCTATGGCCGTCGGCAGTACCGAACTTCATCACCTCGGGGGCCACGAAGGCGGCGTCGGTTTCATCCTCGTAGAGCACATCCTGATCGGCCTTCAGGTAGAAGGAACCGTGATTGAGGAGGCACACCATCTGGTCGCTCTTGCGGATGAACACGTTATTGGGCGAGAAGCAGAGATGATAGATGCCCTGCTCGTTGAGTTCGCTGACGAATTTGAACAGGTCGCGGATGGTACGGTCGAGGAAATCCTTCTGTGCCACAACGGCCGGATTCTCGTTGAGCATCTGTCCGATGGTAAGGAAATGTCCCACCTCGACGGCCAGTGCGAAGAGCCCTTCGTCACCCTCGTTGGGCGTGAAGTGAAGCTGATGGCGGTCGGTAATCTTCTTCGTGGCCTCAGCCTCGTTCTGCACTCCCTTGGCGAACATCAGGTTATCAGCCAGCTCATCATGAAGCTCGATGAAGTTGGAGAATCGTCCGTCGATCAGACGCTTGTAGAAGTAGCCGTAAGGAGTACGGATACGGGTGGCCTTCCGCGCGTCTCTTGTCTCTATCAATTGTTCAAAATTCACCTTTATTAATTACGATTTATTTATTAACGATTTACGATTTTAATACTGCAAGCAGAAAATTCGATGCAAAATTAAACAAATAAATCGAAAAAAAGCACGTTTTAAAAATATTTTAGTACCTTTGCACCCGAATTTATTAAATAATAAATCGTAATTCGTAAATTTAGAAGGATGCCAGAAATATCAGTCCGTGGCCTTGAGATGCCCGAGTCGCCTATCCGCAAACTCGCTCCGTTGGCCGCCGCAGCCAAGAAAAGAGGAACGAAGGTTTATCACCTGAATATCGGACAGCCCGACCTGCCCACGCCGCAGGTGGGCCTCGACGCGTTGAAACAGATCGACCGTGAGATTCTTGAGTACTCTCCCTCGCAGGGTTACCTGAGCTACAGGGAGAAGCTGGTGAACTACTACGCGAAGTACAATATCAACGTGACGGCCGAGGATATCATCATCACCTCGGGCGGATCGGAGGCGGTGCTCTTCGCCTTCCTCAGCTGTCTGAACCCAGGCGACGAGATCATCGTGCCCGAGCCTGCCTACGCCAACTACATGGCCTTCGCCATCTCAGCTGGTGCAAAGATCCGTACCATCGCCACTACCATCGAGGAGGGTTTCTCGCTGCCGAAGGTGGAGAAGTTCGAGGAGCTCATCAACGAGCGCACAAGGGCCATCATGATCTGCAACCCCAACAACCCGACGGGTTATCTCTATACGCGCCGCGAGATGAACCAGATACGCGACCTGGTGAAGAAGTACGACCTGTATCTCTTCTCCGATGAGGTGTATCGTGAGTATATCTACACGGGCTCGCCCTATATCTCGGCCTGCCATCTGGAGGGCATCGAGCAGAACGTGATCCTCATCGACTCGGTATCGAAGCGTTATTCGGAGTGTGGTATCCGTATAGGTGCCCTGATCACGAAGAACGCCGAGGTGAGAAAGGCCGTGATGAAGTTCTGTCAGGCACGCCTCTCTCCTCCCCTCATCGGACAGATTGTGGCCGAGGCTTCGCTCGACACGCCTGAGGAGTATCTGCGTGACGTCTACGATGAATACGTGGAGCGCCGTAAATGCCTCATCGACGGTCTGAACCGCATCCCCGGTGTCTACTCGCCCATCCCCATGGGTGCCTTCTACACGGTAGCCAAACTGCCCGTCGACGACGCAGAGAAATTCTGCCGTTGGTGCCTCTCGGAGTTCGAGTACGAGGGTGAGACGGTGATGATGGCCCCCGCCGCAGGATTCTATACGACTCCTGGTGCCGGCATCAATCAGGTACGTATCGCCTACGTGCTGAAAAAGAAGGACCTGGAGCGCGCACTCTTCGTGCTCCGCAAAGCACTCGAAGCATATCCTGGGCGAAAGGACGAATGAATCTACCTCTATTCATAGCAAGGAGACTTTATAGCGACAAGGGCGACAAGCGTAATGTGAGTCGCCCTGCTATTCGTATAGCCATCATCGGAGTGGCTATCGGCCTGGCTGTGATGATCGTCACCGTGAGTGTCGTGCTGGGATTCAAGCACACCATCCGTGACAAGGTCATCGGATTCGGCAGCCATATCCAGGTACACCACGTGCTGACTTACAGCGGTGCCGATCCCCACCCCATCTGTCTCGACGACAGTCTGATGGCAGAAATCAAGGGCATCGGAGGCGTCAGTCATGTGGAGCGCTATACGATGGCACAGGGTATCCTGAAGACCGACGACGACTTCCTCGGGGCCATGTTCAAGGGCGTAGGACCCGAATACGACACCAGCTTCCTGAAGGAGCACCTCCTGGAGGGCGAGATGCCTGAGTTCAGCGATACCACCAGCCATTACCAGCTGGTGATGTCGAAGATGATTGCCGACAAGCTGCAGCTGAAGACAGGCGACAAGGTGTTTGCCTACTTCATCGACGAAGACGGTGTGAAGACCCGTCGCTATACCGTGAGCGGCATCTACCAGACGAACCTGACGCGATTCGACGAAGCCCTCTGCTTCACCGATGTCTACACCACCAACAAGATCAACGGCTGGAACAGCGACCAGTTCACGGGGGCAGAGATCAGCGTGAAGGATATCGAACGGCTGGACGAGACCGCAGACAGATTTGTGGAACGGATCAACCGTTCGGAAGACCGTCAGGGTAACGTACTCGTCTCGGAGACCATCTACGAACTCTACCCGCAGGTATTCTCCTGGCTCGAGCTGCTCGACCTGAACGTGTGGATCATCCTCGTCCTGATGGTCTGTGTGGCAGGCTTCACGATGATCAGCGGCCTGCTCATCATCATCCTTGAGCGCACGCAGATGATCGGTACGCTGAAGGCCATCGGCTCGAGAAACAGCATCATCAGGCACACCTTCCTCTGGTTCTCGGTATTCATCATCGGACAGGGCCTCATCTGGGGAAACATCATCGGACTCGGTATCGTGCTCGTGCAAAAATATACGGGCATCGTGACCCTCGATCCCCAGACCTACTACGTCAGTGAGGCACCGATGGAACTCCACATCCCGCTGGTCATCCTCATCAATCTGGCTACACTCGCCATCTGTGTCTTCGTTCTCATCGCACCAAGTTATCTGATTTCGCACATCCATCCCGCAAAATCCATGAGATACGAATAAAAGTGTTCCAAAACTCCACAAATCCAATTATTTTTCTAAAAAACTAAAAAAATTGCACATTTTTTTTTGTAATGTGCAGAAAATGATATAACTTTGCACAAAATTTAATTATTTGTGCAATTTTAATGGAAAATTTTAGCAGTTTTAATGCTTTAATCCAAAAGGCAATTGTAGAGAACTGGGATCAGGATGCACTAACTGATTACCAGGGAGTCACTCTACAGTTTCATGACGTAGCACGTAAGATTGAGAAAATACACATCCTCTTCGAGAACAGTGATGTCAAGAAGGGCGACAAGATAGCCATCTGCGGACGCAACTCAGCCCACTGGGCTGTAGCTTATCTGGCCACCCTGACTTACGGAGCTGTGGCAGTGCCCATCCTTCATGAATTCAACGGCGAACAGATACAGAACATCGTGAACCACTCGGAGTCGAGGCTGCTCTTTATCGGCGACTATGCCGTGAAGACCATCGACCCTGAGCAGATGCCAGCCCTCGAGGCCATCATCAACCTGCCCGATTTTTCGCTGATGATCTCGCGTTCAGATAAGGTTACGTATGCGCGCGAACATCTTAATATGTTATTCGGCAGCAAATTCCCCAAAGCCTTCAGAGCTGAGCACGTCGTCTATCACAAGGACGAGGCCGAAGAGCTGGCACTCATCAACTACACCAGTGGTACGACGGGATTCTCGAAGGGCGTGATGCTGCCTTACAGAGCTATCTGGGGTAACGTGGAGTACATCATCCGCATCCTGGGCAAGAAAGTGAAGGCAGGCGACAATATGCTGAGCATCCTGCCGATGGCCCACATGTACGGAATGGCTATCGAGTTCCTCTTCGGATTCTGTAACGGCTGCCACCTGTTCTTCCTCACTCGTCTGCCTTCGCCCGCCATCATCGCCGAGGCCTTCGCCACCGTGAAGCCCGCCGTCATCATCACCGTACCGCTGATCATCGAGAAGATTATCCGCAAGAAAGTATTCCCCAAGATACAGGACAACCGCGTGCGCCTGCTGCTGGCGATGCCCGTGGTGAGCAAGAAGGTGAAGGAGCGCATCTGCAAGGAGGTATCCAATGCCTTCGGTGGTAACTTCTATGAGGTCATCGTGGGTGGTGCTGCCCTCTCGAAGGAGG
>JAEEGG010020357.1_pt1 | contig 13275 bp, 8 predicted proteins | sample 9134161 | NCBI WGS metagenome assembly JAEEGG01 (sample SAMN16246543, study PRJNA631951) | gut metagenome | biome: gut microbiome; feature: rumen; material: CR-attached | host: Bos | place: Iran: Karaj | collected 2018-10 | reverse complement strand
TCGGTCTGATGCCTGAAAAGTGCGGAAAAGGCATGGGGAGAAGCCTTATAAAGGCCGCAATGGAGCTCTGCTCGAAATTCTTCCCCGACGACGGATTCAGAGTGACCGTCGCAAAAAACAACGTTCCTGCCGTTTCGGTATACCGGAGCCTCGGGTTTGAAACGATCGCCGAATTTACGGCGGTGGTGGAATACCCGGACCGCGGTGAGAAAATACGGCACAAATCTACAGAAATGGAGATAATGATAGCGCTGCCTGATGCGCTGGAGAAAAGATGAGCACGAACGGAACAAAAGAAAAAAACAACAACTCGAGAAAAGGGTACGCAATTGCCATCGCGATCGCGTCCATAGTTATCATTGCCCTGCTTATTGTGATAATCACGATGCCCAAGGGCGGTACGCCAGACCCGGCGCCCACGGACAGAGTAGTGATATTGTCCCCCGTCGCCACAGCATACGTGACCGAAAACGTGACGCCCGCTCCGACCGCGACCGAAGTACCCGCAACAGACGTACCGACGGAGATCCCGACTGAGACTCCTACCGCGACACCGGAACCGACGCCTACGGTCGTCCCGACACCTCCGCCGACTGAGGTACCTCCGACCGAAGTGCCTTCCCACAAGCCGAGAGTGATCGACGGGACAACGTCCGCAAACCCTGCTTACGCCGGTAAACGTTTGGTTGCGCTCACGTTCGACGACGGACCGCAGCTCGGGGCAACGGAATTCATGCTTGACGTCCTTAAAAAACACAACGCGAAGGCAACGTTCTTCTGCGTCGGATATCAGCTGTCGTACGGTCCCAACGGCGAACTTGCCACCCGTGCGGCCAACGAAGGTCACCAGATCGGCAACCATTCTTACAGCCACCCTTCGTTCGGTAAGCTTTCTGACGAAAAAATAATCGAACAACGCGATAAAAACAACGAACTGATTAAAAAACTCACCGGCCAGGACGTCACGGTCTTCCGCATCCCCGGCGGGTACAGAAGCAAGCACGTAAGAGAAGTGATCGATCTCCCGATCGCGCAGTGGGATATCGACCCGCTCGACTGGAAGTTCCTTAACGAAGATTACATTAAGAAATATGCTGCGGAAAACGGCATGTCTTACGACGAGGCCGAATCGAGGCTGATCGACATCATACTGTTCGAAGGACTCTACACGGACCTTGACGGCGAATACATATTCTCCCCGCCGGTCGCGTATGAGATGAAGCACGGATCGATACTGCTGTTCCACGACATTTACCCCGCATCAGCAAAAGCCGTTGACCGCCTGCTTACTTTCCTGGAAGAAAACTACGGCAACTTCGTATATCTGACGTTTGATGAATTTATATTGACCGAAAACGACACGATCGACGCCGCTAAGATCTATTATTCGCTGTGGCGTACGACTCCTTCTGACTGATCAATCCGTTTTTTGCCCGGACGTTCTGGAGGTTTGCTTATGAAAGCTTTTATTTGTTCCTCGCTTCACCTGGAAGCCGCTTCGCAATACACTGATAAGGAAAGCCCGGCAGATGCGGTTCTCGATACCCTCTCAAGGATCGCCGGAGTTCTTCGTGATTCCGGCCGTGATGCGCTTTTCATCGCAGGCGGACTGTTCTTCGACCACCGTTTTTCGGAAGAACTATACAATAAGATTTATAATTGTCTGAGCGCGCTGAACGGGATACACGTTTTTATCTGCCCCGGTCCGTCCGATCCGTACACGCCCGATTCGCCGTACGTGCTGCGCGACTGGCCGGAAAACGTCCACATTTTCAAAAACCGCATGAAAGCGTTCGAGATCGCCCCCGCAGCCGGATCCGGCGAGTCTGTCGTAAGGGTGTACGGCATCGGAACGTCGCGCCACCGCCCCGGTATCTGCGAACTGAACAGGGACAAGCTGCCGAAGCTTGACGATAAATTCCTGAACGTCCTCGTTTTACCGGCGCCTCCTGTGGACAATGGCGGTAATATCGATATTGCGCTCCTTAAAAAGATGCAGTTCGACGCCTATATCATTTCCGTGCCCGACAGCGAAGCCGCTTCGGCCGCAGCGGATGCGGACAATATCATTTTCGTTTCCGCGGGGCTCGCCGGTGCCGTTTCCGGTTCGATCAGCAAGACAGGAGTTTCAGACGTCGGTTCAGTCTTCCCTCTGGAAATATACAAATACGCTTCGGGCGCTTTAGATGCGTCCATGGCCACAGACGCTGACCGAAGCGTAAATATTGCCGAATGCGATCCCGAAGCGATCAGAATATATAATTCCTGCGAAAGAGCGCTTGAAAAAAGCAAAGTCAATAAATCCGCTGATGCCCGGACAGTAACCTGCGCGAAAAGGCTGCTCTTCGATGTGCTTTGCGGAAACGACGTACCGGAGGTGAGCGGAAAATGACGATCAATTCAGTTTATATTTACGGATTCGGAAAACTGACAGACCTGCCGCTGAAATTGACCGCAGGCCTGAACCGCGTGCTTTGCAGCGACGAACAGAAAAAGAAAGACTTTGCTGCCTTTATTATTGCCGCCTTCTGCGGCTTCGCAAATGATTCCGTGGATGATGCCTCCTCCCGATCCGGGTCCGTCCCGGTGTCCGGACAGGTGCTTCCTTCGCGGAAGGAGATGCTTCCTCCTGACGGCGTTTCGTTCGGCGGGGAGATCAGTTTCAGCGATAATAATAAAGAATATATGATCTCCGCCAAGTGGGGCGAAAATTCCGGGGACGATATCGTCTCGCTCGTCACCGCGGGAGGCTCGTCGGAGATACTAAAAAGCGGCGAGACCGTGTGCCGTAAACTCTGGGGCCTTTCTCCGGATGAAGCGTTGTCCGTTCTGGCAATGCCGTCGGACGGCCGCGACGTTTCGCTTTTACTGAGATCGCTGCTGTCGCTTCCCGAAAAAGAAGCATGGTTCGAGCGCGAGCAGACCGAAAACCCCCGTGTCAGCGACGAGACCGGTGACAAGGTAAGATCAGCACTCGAACGCCTCGAAATTGTCCGCCGTCAGCTTAAAAATGACGTCAATACCGGCTCGCTCGATATGGCGAAGGCACATCTTAACGACCTGAAAGAAGAGCTCGCCATCGTTGACCGCCTGGAGGAAACCGCCTCGCGCCTGAGAACACAGCGACGCGATGCCGAAAAAGAGAAAAACGATCTCGCGAAAAAGGCCGGATCCGATCAGAATATCGAACAGTTCCGTGCGCTTTCGGACAGCCAGCGCGACAGCGAGCAGGCAGCGGCGATACGAAAGGATATGGCGGAGCTGGAGGAAGAGATCGTCGACGAAGAAAAATACGTGAGGCGCGGTCAACGCCCGTGGCTCGTCCTTCTTTGGATCCTGGCCGTGATCGACGTCGTTGCCATCGTTATACTTACAGTCTATCCGGTAAAAATACCGTGGCTCAGCAAAATATTGACAGCTATCGCGCCGTTCAGGTTCCCTGCGCTTTACGTGGCTGCGGGACTGTTCCTGCTGTTCGTGATATTGATCGCCGTCGTTTCCGGCTCCGGGATGCGGCGCCTGAACCTGTTGAAAGGCGACATGGAATTCAGAAAACGCCAGCTCTCTGAACTGCTTACCGCGACCGAGTCGTTCAAACAGCTCGATCCCGAGACTGCAGATATTGTCACGCGCTGGAATGATTCGGAGGAAAAAGAGTTCCTCGCAGCAGCGGACCGGGCTCTGGGCGTTCTGGAAAAGAAGGCCGCTTCCGCAAAAAGTTCTCTTTCCGGATTCGCAGGAACTTCGGGAGCTTTTGCTTCGATCCGAACTAAAAACGTGGATGCATCCGAACGGCTCAGCGCGATCGAAGCGGAACTTGCCGCGTGCGAAGAACAGCTTAAACTGCACCGCCCATACCCTGTCATAGAAGAAAAATGCGCCGGATTAGAAGAATTCATCGAACGGAGCGAGATGCAGCTGGCGGCAATATCCCTGGCCGAAAACGCGCTTACTACCTCCGGAGACGATCCGGACGCCGCAAACGATCTCTGGACGCCGTCAATAATTGCCCGCCGCGCGAATGACATCCTTATCGGTCTCTCCTCCGGAAGTCTCTCCGGCCTCAGGATCTCGTCCGAAATGGTACCGTTTATTGACCATAACGGCAGTCTCAGGGGGCTGGGAAGCGTCAGCGCGCTTACAGCTGATCAGATACTGCTCTCGATCAAGCTTGCGCAGCTTTCGCTCTCCGGATCGGGCCCGGCAAGCCTCGCGCTTCTCGGACAGGCACTGGACCGGTTCGACACGGACAATGCTCCCGTCGCGCTTTCCTATATTTCCTCCGTCCTTGCCGGCTCAGGCGACGTTCAGCTGATCGTCGACTCTCCCGCAGCCGTGCAGTTGTCAACGCCCGAGGCGGGTGCTTCTGCCGGAGCCATACTGGAACTTTGATCTAATAAATAATTATAAAGGAGACAACAATGAACTCATCCAACGATCTCATCCGCTTTGACGCATCCCGCGCCTCGAACTTCTTAAAAGCATCCGAACTCAGCTCGCTTAACGACGCGGTCACCGCCGCTCACTATAAGCTTCATTGCAAGACCGGAGCCGGAAGCGATTTCACCGGCTGGGTAGACCTGCCGCTGAACTATGATAAAGAAGAGTTCGAGCGCGTAAAAAAATGCGCGGAAAGGATCCGTAAAACGTCCAGGCTGCTGATCGTTATCGGGATAGGCGGATCGTATCTGGGCGCAAAAGCCGCGATCGAAGCGCTCAGCCCGAGCTTTTATAATATTGACCGCCTCAGCATATGCGACAGCCGTGTAAACGCCGCGTCCGGGAACGATGCAGGAGTTGCCGTCCTTTTCGCCGGAAACAGCCTGAGCTCAAATTACCTGGCAGACCTTATCGACCTCGCGCGCCGTTACGACGTCTCTGTAAACGTGATCTCGAAGTCCGGCACTACCACCGAACCTGCCGTCGCGTTCAGAGTCCTTAAAGCGGAACTCGAATCGAAATACGGCAGAGCAGGCGCGGCGGAGCGTATTTACGCCACGACGGATAAGGCCAGAGGGGCGCTCCGAAAGATGGCGGATGAAGAAGGATACGAGACGTTCATTATCCCGGACGACGTGGGAGGACGCTACTCGGTATTGACGCCGGTCGGACTGCTGCCTATCGCCGCCGCAGGAGGAGATATCGACCGCCTCATGGCAGGAGCGATAAAAGCCCGCGAGCGTTATTCCCTCCCCGATCTCGAACACAATGACTGCTACGCTTACGCCGCGGCACGCAACGCACTGTACGCAAAAGGCAAATCCATCGAACTGATGGTCAATTACGAGCCTTCCCTCCATTACCTGACCGAATGGTGGAAGCAGCTCTACGGCGAGAGCGAAGGCAAGGACGGTAAGGGCATTTTCCCCGCCGGCGTTGACTTCTCCACCGACCTCCACTCGATGGGACAATACATTCAGGACGGACGCCGCGACCTCTTCGAAACGGTGCTGCTCGTTGACGACCCGCGCGCGAACCTCACGATCGAAAGCGATGCCGACGACCTCGACGGCCTCAACTACCTGGCCGGGAAAGACGTTGACTACGTAAACAAACAGGCAGCGGAAGGAACGTACCTTGCCCACCGCGACGGAGGCGTTCCGAACCTGTTCCTGCACCTCCCCGACCTGTCGGAATATTCACTGGGCCAGGCGATATACTTCTTTGAAAAAGCGTGCGGCATCAGCGGCTACCTGCTGGGCGTGAACCCGTTCGACCAGCCCGGTGTAGAAGCGTATAAGAAAAACATGTTCCGGCTCCTCGGTAAACCCGGATATTGATCAGACCGAAAGGATGTACCAGTTATGGCAATAAACGAAGATCAGCAAAATACGAATAACGCTCCGTCGCACGATTATACCGTCGTCAATTCGATAATTGAAAACGTGTGCCTTCATTATTCGGGCGGCCGCCGCTCCGTGCTCCTCACGATCACCGCGCTGCTCGCCGGGGGCCATCTGCTGCTCGAAGACGTACCGGGCGTCGGTAAGACAACGCTCGCAAAAGCGCTCACCGGCAGCATCAACGGCACGTTCAAGCGCGTTTCACTCACTCCCGACGTTTTACCGTCCGATCTTACCGGCTTTTCGGTGTATAATCGCAAGACCGAATCGTTCGAGTTCAAAAAAGGCGCGCTGGACTGCAATTTCCTGCTGGCCGACGAGATCAACCGCACCTCGCCTAAGACCCAGTCGAGCCTGCTGGAGGCAATGCAGGAGGAGAAAGTATCTGTTGACGGCGTAACGTACGAACTCCCGCAGCCGTTTATGGTGATCGCTACCCAAAACCCGGTGGAGCTCGCGGGAACGTACCCGCTCCCTGAAGCACAGCTCGACAGATTTTTAATGAAATTGTCCCTCGGATACCCCGATGCAGAAGGTGAAAAGCACGTCATCTCCGCCGGATCCGCCGTCAGACGAGATCCCGAGGTTAAAGCTGTTGCCACCTGCGCCGATATCATCCGTCTCCAGGACGAGATCAACTCGATCTATCTGTCGGACAACGTTACCGAATACATTTTGAGGCTCCTGAACGCCACCCGGAACAACCGCGACCTGACGCTCGGCCTGAGCCCGCGCGCCGGTATCTCTCTGGCTAAAACAGGAAAGGCGCTCGCGTTCCTTTCGGGCAGAAATTACGTGCTCCCGGACGACATCAAGCAGATCCTTGTCCCGGTATGTGCACACAGACTTATGCTTACGCGCGACGCGAAAGCTTCCGGCGTCACAGCCGCAGATATCTTAAACGGCTTAAAAAAGACCGTACCTGTGGAATAACGCACCGGAGATGCTGGCAGTATGAAGCGTTCCGGCGTGAAAAAGAACGGAGCGAAGCGGGACGATCCCCTCCGGGCATATCGGTTTACATCGATGATACGCCATCTGATCTCGGCGTTCTACGGGGTATTGCTTGGTTATGCCATAATGGCAGGAAATCCCGTCGTAAATTACTTTGTCGGCGTTATGTCCGCGATAATGGCGTATATATTTTTTAAAACGCTCGCAGGAAAATTTCTCGTAAAAGTCCGCCTTAATCCCGTTGAACCGGATATCGTTCGCGAAAGCCCCGGCGTGATCGTGGCAAAGATCAGAAACTATTCTCCGTTTTCTTTCCCCGTCAGCTATATTTTCATTAAGGACAATGCATTTCCGGACGGGCAGCGGATATTCTTCTTCGTTAAACCCTTCGCGAACCTCTCCATGGCTTTTCCGATGAGATTTGATCACTGCGGAACGTATCCGCTCCTCCCGGAGTCGGTCCGTCTAATTTCCGCCGGAGGAATGGTCTGGGCAAAGGTCGTTCAAAGCAAGAAAAAACAGACGCAGGTCGCGGTCGTTCCGGAAATCTATCAGGCGGTGATCGACCATCCGGCAGGCGAGGGTTCAGGCGAGTTATCAACGTCCGTTAAACCTTCCGTTTCCGCTACCGATTCCGTTTATATCCGTCAATACGCTCCGGGCGATGATCCGCGGTTCATCCACTGGAAGCGTTCCGCGTCCCGGGAAGACTGGCTGCTCCGGAGCTTTTATCAGGAGGGGGAGCACAATTACATCGTTTATTTTGACACTCACGTCCCCGGCGGTATTCGGCGCGATATGGCAATATATAAAGAACCGTTCGATCTGGACGAAAACGCCACGAAAGCATTGACGCTTGCCGATAAATTATCCGCAGCCGTTGTCAGCATCGCGACCACTTTATATAATAACGGTATGCCGTTCTATTTCGCCTGCCCGTCCGACGCTTCATCATCCGACACGGTTCCGTCCGTCGTCTTATGTGACAGCGCTGTCGCCCTTGACTCGATCCGCCAGACCGCCGGAACCATAGACTTCGCCGCGTCTCGCAGGATCCAGGCTGAGAACAACGCTTCCGGGCTCTTAACTGCGGCGGACAATGATCCTGCCTCTTTCGATTCCGGCATGATCTCTTATCTTGCCTCCTCTTTCCCCGCTTCGGACAACGGCGTTTCGATCATCCGCGTCTGTGCAGGTTCTTCTCTGCCGCTAACATCTTTCGAATCTGACGACCCGTTTTTTGATAACGATCCCTCTGCCGGTAATAACTGGCTCGCAGATAAAGCCCGGAGCGATTCCCATGTTTCTTCCGTCCCGTCTGCAGACAACAGCCGCCGTGTCAGGCTGAGCGCTGCCGATTTCTCCATCTCTGGCCTTCCCGAGGCGGAATGCTACGCCGAACAATTCCCCGGCGCGTTTATCATTACGGTCGAGGTGAAGTCATGAACAGCAAAATGCCCCGCCTTCTGTATAACGTGCTTCTCTTCATGCTGGACACATTCCACGCATGGGTCCTCTCCGTTTCCGCGTCGATCCTCTTCCACAGTGTGATGGAATACCCGCTTTCCGACGCGAAGATAATGATCATCTCCGCGATCGTCACCCCGGCCATCCTTCTGTTCCTGCGAAGCAAGATATTCAGAAGCGTGACGCTCCTGGCCGTTGGCGCCGGTGCGCTGGCAACAGTGACGCTGTTTATATTGTCGTTTTTCTATACAGATATGCGCGCGATCTGGCAGGGACTGATACGAACCATTATCGAGTGGGTGCTAAAAAACGAAACTCCGCCGTTCCTGATCGTTTTGCTCATAACGATGTTGACCGGGATCATCGTCACACACGGAAAACGGCTGCTTTATCTGTTCGTACTGCTCCCTCCGATAGCGCTTATCATATTGTCGCTCTTTCAGGCGAATTTCCCCGTATACGCACTCGTTATATACACCGTTTCGTCGATCGCCCTCGTATTGCGGAGAAAATACGACTGGTTCGAAACGCTTTTATCCCGCTGGCCAACGAACACAGATGAGCTGAATTCGGCCGCGAGCGGCAGGACCTACGACAATTCCGCTGTCGTTCGATCCTCCCGCGGTATTGTCCCTTCCGTAAAAGGGCTTGGCTACCCCAACGTCATCATACGCTCACTCTTACTTATATTGACCGCCGCGGTGATCGGCCTGCTCTTCAGGCCTGTTCCGACTCCGGGGCCAATGCTCGGTGAGGAAGTCAGCCGTTCGATCGAATCGGGTTTTCAATCGATGATCAGGTCGAACCGCTTCCTCCAGAACCTGTTCGGCATTGAGGTCTATGATCCTAACAGGCGTGCTACCGGTACTTACGGCAAACTTGGCGGTCCCGTGGAACCGGGCAGCGAGCCGATCCTGATGGTGAAGAGTTCATCTCCCGGTGTTTATCTGCGCGGCTTTACGTACAGCGAGTATTTAGGCAACCAATGGCTGCCTGAGGGGGTTTCGCGTTTTGCGCAGCCTGTTTACGGAACTGATCCATCCACCGCTATCGTGACCGATCCTTTTGAAGATATGATCATCCAGTACAATCCTTCGTGGGTCCTCGCATATACGTATTATTCAAAAGCTTTGGCAGAAACGCTCTGGAGGAGCAGAAGAAAGTACGTTGCGGTCCAATATCTTAAGCCGTACGATGCCCGGTTCGGCGTATTCCTTCCATCGGGAACGCGAAATATGGGTTTCTTCGACGCGGAACTCAAACATTATTATAAGAACGACGATCTGCATCTGGGCGTTTCGGAAAGTAAGAGCATACTTTATAATTCCTCCTTTGCGCCTTCGTGGATCGCGTACGAAGCGGATTATCTGCCTTACACCGAAAGATCGATCCTAAATGATAAGCTTTACGAGATCTGCGTGCCGGGTTACTACGAAAAATTCATAAATACCCTGGAAAGTGTAAACCCGTCATCTTACAGAAATGATATTACGCGGCTAAGCAAGCTCGATGAATATTCTAAAAAAATCTATGAAATGTACACTCGAGTGTCCGATAAAGTATCGAAACGCGTTATTGACCTCGCTCATGAAATTACGGACGGACTTTATCAGAGCGATGACTTGCATAAGGCGATCGCCATAAAGAATTATCTGCTTTCCGGTGATTTTTCTTACACTTTGCAGCCGGAGGAACTGCCTGCAGGCGTTGACATCCTCGACCAGTTCCTGTTTAACGAACGGGCAGGATATTGTACCTACTTTGCCACCGCTATGACGGTCCTCGCCAGAGCCGCGGGCGTGCCTGCCAGATACGTCGAAGGATTTTACGTGAATGCCGATTCCAAGGTGGGCGACAGTCTTTTCCGGCTTACGGAGCAGAACCTCCACGCCTGGTGCGAGATATATATGGAAGGACTCGGATTCGTGCCGATCGAGGCGACCGCAGGATTCGGAAGTGTAACCGAGACGTTGTCAACGCCCGAACCGACTGCTGTCATTTCTCCTTCTCCCACCCCTCCGGCGTCGATCGAACCGACCCCGTCGGAAACGCCGGATGAGTCCGAGCCGCCGGAGTCAACCGCTCCTGCCGAGGCAACGGCCGAACCGACTCCCGCACCGACAGAAGAGCCGATCACCCCGGCAGAAAGAAATATGCCGCTGGCAATAAAAATCTTGATAATTTTCTTGTTTGCCGCTATACTTATTGCGGTGATCCTGTTCCTGCTTCGCCGCCTTGCCTACCGCAGACCGGGCCGCTCCGGTACTCCTCAGGAGCGAACGATATCCGTCTACCGGAGCGCAACGTCGCTTTTGCGGAAGTTCGGATACGATCGTGGCCGCGATGAAACACCGCACGAATTTGCACAGAACGTTGCCGCCCGTGCGGAAAAAGAAGGTAAAGCGGATAATAAAAAGGATCTGCCGCCGGAGGCGGTCGGATCGTTTGAGAGGCTTACCGGTTTGTACGAGAAGGCAGTATACGGTTCCGGGGACGATCTTGCTCCGGGCTGTGACGAGGCGCTTGAGTGCTGGGATTCTATGATCGGTGCTTTTGAGGCTAAGTACGGGAAACTCAGGACGCGGCTTTTAATGATCGGAACCAGAATAAAATGAGTATTTTCACGCAATATGATTGGAGTGAACGAAGTGAATAAAACGAATCATGCAGAAAAAAGAATAACAAATATCCGCGGAAAATCTATTGTATTGATAGTGCTTCTTTCTGTCCTGCTTGCAGCGGCGGCGCTGTTTTCGGGGTGCCAGCGAAAAGGCGGAAGCGGTACGGGTAATTTTTCTTCGGATTCCCAGAACGCCACTTTCCTGAGCGACACGAAGCCGATCTTCTCGGATCTGGGCGGTTTTTTCACTGGTACGATGAAGCTTTCCATTTCGCTCCCCAAGTATTACGAGAGCAGCAACTTTGACATCCGCATGACCTTTAACGGAACGGAACCTGCGGGCGGAAGCGATAAATACAGCGGCCAGCCGATCACGATCCCGAACGAATATTCGACCGTGACCGACTTTGACGACCCGAAACAGAACGTGTCTGTTACCGTCGTTCGTGCCGCGTGCTTCACTCAGGACCGTCAGATGGTCGGACAGATCGCAACAGCGACGTTTATTCAGGTAAAAGATCCGTCACGGTTCACTATGCCGGTCATAGCACTTGCAACGGCTTCGAACAACCTCGACGGAGCGGCAGGTATTTTCACCAATTCTTCGGGCAGAGGTTCCGCCTGGGAGCGTCCGGTTTTCGTGCAGTATTTTGACAATAACGGTACGCTTTGCATCTCCCAGGATGCCGGACTCAGGTTGTTCGGCGGAAGCTCCAGAGGATTATCGCAGCGTTCTTTCCGCCTGACTGCGCGCGTTTCGGATTATTTCAACACTTCCGTTTACGACGGAGATACTAAATTCCGCTATAAGCTGTTCGAGGGCAGGCTGAAGGGCAACGGCAAGGAGCTTAAGTCTTATGACAGTTTCGTGCTTCGCAACGGCGGCAATGATTCTCTGCTTACTCCTACCGAGCCGTTCCGTGCCACTTTTATGCGTGACGGTATCGCGTCAATGATCGCTCAGAAGGCCGCTCCGGAGATCCTTAATATGAACTACAAGCCCGTTATCGTCTTCCTGAACGGCGAGTATTACGGCATTATGAATATGCGCGAGCATCAGAACGACAATATGGTCCGGAACGTGTATGATATTGACGACAAGGAAAATATCTCCGTGATCTCGTCCGAACTCGATACTTCGCGAGGCGGCCGCTACGACGGAAGATGGTTCTATTACGTGCTTGACGACGGCGCTGACGGCGAACTCGAAATCTACGAAAACCTCCTTGACAGCATCCTGGCGGGAAAACTAACGTATGCGCAGGCTGCGGCGAGGATCGATATGGACAATTTCATGAAGTTCTGCGCGGTCAATCTTTTCCTGTGCAATACTGACTGGCCTCACAACAACATCAAGGTCTGGCGCTACAGCGGTCCTGTTTCCGACGGCGTAAAGGACGGTAAGTGGCGGTTTATGTTCAAGGACCAGGATCTCGGTCTCAGCCGCTACACGGTAGGAACGCTGCCCGGCTACCCGATCGAGCTTTATACAAGAGCGGATTCAAAGAACTTCCGTCTGATGCTTATCGGATATATCGATTATGATAAGAACGGCGGATACCCCGACGTATCCGAGACGTTTTATCCCGATTCCACGAGGCTCCAGGGGCTGTTCGCGTTCTGCCTGCAGGATGCGGGATTCAGAAAAGCATTCGCAGACTACAGCAAAGAGCTTGCCACCGTCATCTGGCCGGCGGATGAACTCGAACAACTAATTACCGATTCGTATAACAGACTCCTGCCGGAGCTGCGGAATTATATGAATAAGCAGTATTTCGGCGGTTGGAAATTCAGTATCACTACCAATTTGGACGCCTGGAAAGAGGCAACTCTTACGGGAGACGATTCGCTTCTTGCCTGGGCCAAGGCTCGTACCGGCGCGAACGGTGAGTTTATGAAGCAGGTCAATGAACTTATGGCGAAGTTCTGATATTCCGCTTATAAAAAGAGCGATTCCCAGCCGTAACGGTAACCTTTGAACGTCCTGCCTCCTATTTCCGTATCTGTATGGAAGTAGGCGTCAAATATCTTGCCTGCTGCCGGGGATGCGTTGCTGCCTGAAGATCCGTGCTCGATCAGCACCGATACCGCTATTTCCGGGTCTGTCGAAGGTCCGTAACATATGAATACAGAATGTGAACTTTCTCCGAACGCTTCCATACCGGTCTCGGGCGTACCTGTCTTTGCACAAACGAAACCGTCGGGGAAACTCTTGAACGCGGCGGAAACGTTCGCACTCTGCCTGACCATCTCGGTCATTCCTTCTTTTACGAGGCCCAGCGCCCAGGCGCTCGCACCGGTAGGCTTCTTAGCGGTATTGACCTCATCGTCGGTGTAAATGATCTCTCCGGTCTGGTTTACGACCTTGGCAAGGATGTGCGGTGTGTTCAG
>JAEEGG010020355.1_pt1 | contig 13275 bp, 13 predicted proteins | sample 9134161 | NCBI WGS metagenome assembly JAEEGG01 (sample SAMN16246543, study PRJNA631951) | gut metagenome | biome: gut microbiome; feature: rumen; material: CR-attached | host: Bos | place: Iran: Karaj | collected 2018-10 | reverse complement strand
GAATATACACTCTACCTCATCTTCTCCATGCTTAATGTCTATGTTCGCACACAGGTCAAGTGTGCTGGGGGGCGAACAGACATGGTGGTATGGATGCCTGACACCATCTATGTTTTTGAGTTGAAGTCAAGTGGTACGGCAGAAGAAGCACTTAAACAAATTGATGACAAAGGCTATGCTATCCCATACACGGCCGATGAGCGTAAAGTGGTAAAAGTTGGCGTAGCATTCGATACTGAAACGCGTAGTATTAGTAGTTGGTTGACAGACATCATATGAAACTTGCAATATTAACTTGTGGCATGCTTTCAATTCCTGCAGTCCAAGGAGGAGCTGTTGAGAATCTGATTGATTTCTATCTGGAATATAATGACATTCATAAACTCCATGATATTACCATATATAGTCCCTGGGATCCTAAAGTAAGAACTCATCCTGCACTTGCCTCTGATGTCAACCATTATATTTATATTGATGTCACAAGTCTAAGAGCAAGAACTGCAAGAAAAATCTATTCATATTGCCATCATGATGAGTATTATAACTACTTTATTGAATATTACTTTGAAAAGGTATATAACAATTTAAAGAAGAAAGACTTTGACTATATTATCATAGAAAATGGTGCGGGTCTAACCTATAAACTGTCACAAAGAGGTCATAAGAATCTCATACTACATTTAAATAATGACTTACTAAACTCTAATTCCCGATATCATGATATCATATTTAACAGTCTTAGCAAAATTCTAACATGTTCCAACTATATTAAGGAAAGAGTTTCTACTATTCAACCAAGTGACAAAATACAAACCTTGTATAATGCCATTAATGTAAATTGTTTTTTTCCTAAAGAAACATCAAATATCAGTCGTGAGCAGATGGAGTTTACTGATGAAGACTTTGTTATTGCTTATAGCGGACGAGTAAACAACGAAAAAGGCATCTCAGAACTGATTGATGCCATGCTATTGCTGAAAGATTCGATAAAATATAAGCTAATGATTATCGGTGGTACCTTTTACGGTAACGCTAAGAATGAGGATGCTTTTGTACAGTCATTGAAGGAAAAAGCAGAAGTCATCAAAGACAGAATCGTCTTTACAGGATTTGTCCCATACAATAATATGCCCGACTATCTGCACCTTGCAGACATTGCTGTATTGCCATCCATGTGGGATGAACCTTTTGGACTAACAATAGTAGAAGCACTAGCTGCAGGACTTCCACTTATCACTACACGGAGCGGAGGTATTCCTGAAATTTGTGAAGGAGTAGCCACAATCGTAGAAAGAAAAGATATCGTTAATAACCTTGCCACCGCTATTCTTGATTTATATAACCATCCCGAGAAACGAAGAAAGATGACTACGGCATCTATAGAGCGTGCCAAGCTCTTTGATAAAGGGCCTTATGCAGAAAAATTCTTCGCAACTATAGGTTAGTCATTTATTACTATGTATTGTGTTGATAAAAAGAATATTTCAATCATAATTCGGAAAAATACAAAGAAATTGTATTTTTGCAAATAGAAACATAATAATGATACATTTTAATGAAACTATGAAAATATTATATATTGTTGATGCCATGGCCAATTGGGGCGGTACGGAACATATCCTTGTAGATAAGATGAACTATCTTGCCGACATATATGGCTATGATGTATATATGGTTACATGTGAACAAGGTGCTCATCCTATACTATTCCCTTTAAGTAATAAGGTTCATTTTCAGGATTTAGACATACGTTTTTATCATCAATTTCGTTATAAATTATTAAAGAGACTGATTATCCGATACAAGCTAAAGAGATTATATAGAAAAAGACTAAAATCATTTATCAGTCAGATAAAACCTGACATCATAATTTGTGTCAGTATATTTCTTTGGGAGTCCGTCCTTCGCGTAAGAGGAAATATACCTGTAATTATTGAGTCTCACTTCTCTTGTAAATGGTATCAATATGAAGTTCATAAACTTAAAGATATACTCCGGGAAAAATACTTTACACATCAGGCATCAAAAGCCCAACATGTTGTTGCATTAACGAATGGTGATGCGAATGACTGGAAAGAGTTTAATCCTCATGTATCTGTAATTCCTAATATTGTTCATTTGAATGAGGAAGGTGTTTATAGTGATTGCAAGTCTAAATCCGTCATATTTGTAGGACGCTTTGCAAAGCAGAAAGATATCGGTGCTCTTATCAAAATTTGGACAATCGTTAATAAAAAATATCCTGATTGGAAGTTAAATATCTATGGGGGACATGGCAATCAATATGATGAATTACATACCATTCTGGAGAATCCAAGCCTGAATATTTTTGTTCATGAACCTACTGTAGAAATTTTAAAAGAATACATAAACAGTTCTATTTTGTTATTAACATCTCTTTATGAACCTTTTGGATTAGTCATGCCAGAAGCAATGAGTTGCGGATTACCCGTAGTAGCATTTGATTGTCCATTTGGTCCTGCTGATATTATTACAGATTCTGTAGACGGTTTCCTTATTCAAAATAGAAATATTGACGAATTCGCTGAAAAGGTTTGCTTACTAATGAGTGATGAGCAGTTGCGACAGAAAATGGGCAAAGCAGGTATTATATCCTCACAAAGATACAAAGACTCTTTAATAATGCCAAAATGGGATAAATTGTTCAACATGATAAAGAATAATTCTTTTCATTACGAACAACATTAGGACATTTCTAATTTGACGATTTCGAATTGTTTAACAGGATTAATTGTTAGCACCTTGTCATTATCATCATAGCTAAACGCCTTGTTGATGTTGCGAGGTTTATTTGCCATAGGCAGAGATATCTTGTCTGTATTTTCTAATACGTGTAGATAAATGGTCTTCCCTTTTCTTGTAGTAACTCCCCATGAATATTCTTCGCCACGCGTCGTACCGTATATGCTCTCACCATATTGTTTCATCCATAAACCGATGTCTTTCAGCCGTTGTAATGCTATAGCTGGCAGTTCACCATTTGGTTGAGGCCCAATATTCAACAGGAGGTTGCTACCTTTTGAAGCAGCACGGACAAGTAATGTGATAAGCTCTCTTGATGACTTATAGTTCTGATCGGCCACATTGTATCCCCATGAACCATTCATTGTCTGGCACATCTCAAGTGGCAACTGCGAAATCATCTGTCCTTCAGAATACCCTTCTTTGTTTTCTCCTGGCAGGTCTCGTTCAAACATCTGAAAGTCTTCACCTGCAATAGGTTCGATATGATGGTTATTGCCGATTAGGCATTGCGGCTTCAGAGAATGAATATATTCATATAACTCCTCCATCCGCCAATCAAATGGTGTTTGATCTTTGCCGTGATCCCATACGCCATCAAGCCAAATACCTTCTATCCCTTCATAATCGCAAAGCAATTCATGCATCTGCTTTTTCATGAATTGGAAATAATGGTCGTAGTTCGGTTTGAGTTTACGCCCTGTAAAGTGTCCACTCTCCCCTAAAGGGTAGTCCTCACGCATCCAGTCAATCAGAGAGTAGTAAATATGGAGTCGAATGCTGTCATTCTTGCAAGCTTCTGCCAATTCGCCCACAACATCTCGTTTGAATGGTGTTGCATCTACAATGTTATAAGGACTCTCCTTGGTATGCCACATTGAAAAGCCATCATGATGGCGCGAGGTAAATGTGATGTACTTCGCTCCGGAATCCTTGATGGCTCGTACCCATTCATTGGCATCAAAGAGTATTGGGTAAAAGCACGATGCGGCCTTTTGGTATTCCTCTTGCTGCAACTTGCCATTGTCTAAATACCATTCACCTTGAGCAAACTCACTGTATATGCCCCAATGCAAAAAAATGCCAAAACGAAAGCCTTCAAACTCCCTACGAGCCTGCAAATTTTCTGGCGTCGGTATATAATTAGTTCGTTTCTCCGTTTGAACACTATTACTTTGTCCTGCTTTCTTGCAGCCCACTGTCATCGCCAGGAAAGCAGAAAACAATAACATTAATTTAATATAATTTTTCATCAGAGTCTATACTTTTGGCAGTTGAATTCTATCGCCTATCATTTTGTGGAATTCCATTGTGAAATGGTTGTTCATACCTGAGAATGCATAGAACGTCATTTCACCGAAATAGATTTTCCCTTTCACATTATAAAGGTCTACTCGCACTTGAGGGAAACCATTTGCAATCTTCTCTGCAATTTCAATCATTTTCTCCAGATTCTCTGGCCGAGGTACATCCTTGTATTCAACACCAGGATCGGCCAAATACTGACGCATGGGAGTCCAGGTATGAATGTCATACAGGTCATATACTGTTTTGCTCCCGCCACTACCGCTTTCTAAACTACGGTCGTAACACACCATGTCATATTGAGCCTTTCCGTCAATACACCTGATTTTATGGTCAACTGTTGTCGCAGATGAGAACTCATCGGTATTATCCATCTCTATTAGGCTTTCTGCCATCAAACGGGGCTTGATCAATGTATAGTGAGGTTCACAGGATTCGTAACCATATCTTTTGGAAACACACTTACCCAAAAAACTCAACACCTTCTCCTTGTCCATTTTACTTTTATCACGTACAATAACTGTGCTTCCACAGTCATGAGTACACTTCAAAACAAACTTGTCAGGCAACTTGTCGAAATCGACATCTTCTACTTTATCCCACACACCATAGCATTCTGTAAGGATATTCTTCAAACCAAGCTCCTCTATATGTTTGCGCACCTCATACTTATCTGTATATTCAGTCCACTTCGATGTATCAGTCATCACCTCCATCCACGTTACTTTCTCATTCAGGGTGCGAGGATTCTTCCATGGGAAACGCTTTCTATAAAAGCGATTCCATTTCATTTCTATGGCCTTCTTCGGATTTGTATCGATCAGTTCTTTCCACTTGTCCGTATTTTCAACACAATGGATAAAATACAGAGCCTTCAAAGACCGTATTGGATGCAATATTGATCTAGCACGCAGTCTAGTTTTATAGGATAATCTCATTTTACATCAAATTAATGTAGGACATTAGTAATATACTGCAAAGGTATACCAAATTATTGATTCCACCAAACATTTTCTTTATTTTTGCATATGTATTTCGTTCTAAATAGGAAAAAATCTCATAATAAGTTTGGAACTTTAGAATAATATATGTATCTTTGCAAATAATAAAAACTATAAAGATGAAGAAACTTGTTAGTATAATAGTACCATGCCTAAATGAGGAAGCATCGCTTCCTAAATTATATGAAGAAGTGGCTCGACTGATGGATGCAGAAAGCCATTATGATTGGGAACTATTTTTTATCGATGATGGTAGTAAAGACGAAACACTCAACATTATCCATCAACTGGCTAACACAGATTCCAGAATATCTTTTGTTAGCTTGTCACGAAACTTTGGCAAAGAGAATGCTATGCTTGCAGGTTTCGACTATGTTGCAGGTGACTGCATGATCATTATGGATGCTGACCTGCAAGATCCGCCACAACTCATACCGCAAATGTTACAATACTGGGAAGAGGGATATCAAGACGTCTATGCCAAGCGAAAATCACGCGGAAAAGAAAGCCTGTTGCGCCGCAAGTTTTCCAATGCTTTTTATTGGATTCTTGACCATTCTACGCGATATGACATGTTACGTAACGTTGGTGATTTTCGATTACTCGACCGTCGATGTATTAATGCACTTAGAAGTATACGCGAAAGTGAAAGGTACACAAAAGGGCTTTTTTGTTGGATAGGATATAATAAGAAGGAAATTACATTTGATAGAGGTGACCGCGTGGCTGGTAAATCTAACTGGAATTATCGTTCATTGTTCAACCTCGCCATCGAAGGCATAACCAGCTTTACAACTGCTCCATTACGTTTCGCATCATTTGTGGGCTTCATTATTGCGGTCTGGGCACTCTGCTATATGCTGTGGATTGTTACCAAGGTCCTTATTTGGGGAGATCCCGTTTCCGGTTATCCTACCATCATGACCGTCATGCTCTTCTTAGGTTCTATTCAACTAATTGCTATTGGTATTTTGGGTGAATATATCGGTAGAATATATAACGAGGTTAAAAAACGTCCTGTTTATATGATTAATGAACTCAAGACTAAGAACGATGCTAACGTCAAACCTACCCCATCTGTCATATAAAGGTATTCAATGGTAAAAGTTAGCGTCATATTGCCCGTATATAATGTTGCCCCTTATCTAGAGGAAACATTTCAATCGATTATCCAACAATCATTAAAGGAGATTGAGATCATTGCGGTCAACGACGGATCGACTGATATTAGCGAGAAAATCATCATGAAATGGCAGGAACAGGATTCAAGAATACTTTTATTCTCACAAGAAAATCGTGGGCAGTCTGCAGCTAGGAATCTGGCTCTTCAGCAGGCCACTGGTCAATATATCTATATGATGGATTCTGACGACAAGTTGACCGATCCAGAAGCTTTAAAAACTTGCTATGATTATGCTGAGCGAAATAAGGCAGATTTCATATTCTTTGACGGGAATTCTTTTTCTGAAGAAGGTGTCAGCCGCATCTCAAGAAATACCAAAAGGACGCATCTAGTAGACGAAGACAAAGCATACGGTGGTGAATTCTTGCTTAATCTCACACTAGACACATGGACACACAATTGTGTCGTATGGCTTCTTTTTATCCGAAAAGATTTCTTAGATCATATTGGGTTGCGGTTTTATGAAGGTATCATTCATGAGGACGAGTTGTTTACAACCATACTTACATTAAGTAGTGATAACATATTCTGCCTGAAGCGCAATCTTGTCGGGCATCGCATCAGACACTCGTCTACAATGACAACTAATTTCTCTAAACGCAACTTAGACTGCTATCTCACCGTTGCAGGCGAGTTGCTACGTTTCCGTCAAACAGACATTATCCACAAATTCTTACGCTACACGCTTAGCAAAGTATTCTATACAGGACATGAGATTCCACTGAAAGAGAAACCTGCAGTATTTTGGCGGGCATTAAAATCTGGATATCTGAAATATATCGGATGGAAGTCATCCATTGTGTTTTGGTTGAAATGATTATTTTTTAGCTAATATGAAAATAAGCAAATACACCTTACTATTATTTATCACGACATCTCTTCTATCGTGTACTCAAAGTCAACAACAATATCGGGTCGTTCTTTGTATTCCAGTCTATGGGCAGAGTCTTGCATTAGGAGAAGAAGCTAAACGAATTACCGATTTCTACTCTTTACGTAACTATGCAAATGGTCGTATTGTTACAGAAAATTTAGATCACAAATTTGGATTCTTCGACAATGACGAAGTCAAACTATATGTTAAGAAACTAGTAAATTACAAAACGCACTCATACGAATTATCCATTTACAAAATGGCTAAGGAGTTAGCAAACGCTATTGGGAACGATACGCTCATTTGTATTTTCCCTGGTGGGCAAGGTGGAACAGAAATTGCAGGCATGAGTAAGGGGACTATTCCATACAAGAGGTTTATTGAAAATATCAATACGGCATACAAAAATGCTTCAAATAATAGATGGGAGTTTATCATACCTGCCATCTGTTGGATGCAAGGAGAATCGGACATTGTAGATTACCCTGATACCGACTATAAACAGATGCTGACCAAAATTTGGGAAGACATGAATAACGATATCCGTCAATTAACTCATCAGAAAGATACCATACGTTTCATTTGCTATCAAGCAAACTCATTGACACGTGCAGAACATTTTAATGCCAATAGTTTTCAATGCAAGGAAACGGCTGTTCCACAGGCGTTTGTAGACTTATTAAGTCGTGATAGCCGTTTTTGGGCGAGTGGTCCCACCTACCCTTATACATGTGTAAATGAAAAGATTCACATTGATGGAAAAGGACAGCAGAGTATTGGAGCATTAGCTGCAAAATCGGTTCTAGGCATCCTTCGAGGTCAAAAAAGATTTCAAGGACTTATTCCTATAGACCTAATAACTCGTGACACCATTGTTACCATTCATTTCAACGTTCCATACACACCACTAACTATTGATACCCTTCAAGTAGCAAAAGCGGACAACTATGGCTTTAGCGTCATCAATCAACATAATCAGAACATCGCCAAGTCAATAACTGTTGAAGGTGATTCTGTAGTTATTCACTGTTCAGAATCACCAACAGATTGTCGCATTCGATATGCAGTCAATGGTGACTATATGAAGAGTGGTAACCTGCATGGACCTCGCGGCAATCTACGTGACTCTTCAGGTAATTGGTGCTATCAGTTTGATATTATTTGCAGATATGATGAATTCTCCAAAAACGAAGTAAAATCATATTGATTCTTTCATCGTCTAGTAATAAAATTATATAACATGATTCGTATCTTGTCCATAATAATAGACACAACAAAAACAAATACGATCAAAGAAGTAATATGGGCAACAAACAGAAAAGCATTATCTACACGATACCATTCTCTTATTGGTTGTAGATAATATGTTTCAAAGAATAGTGGATCTGTGTGTAATAAATAGACTGCAAATACGGAAGACGCTATCCAATTAATACATCTTGCATAAATAGTTATTTTTGTGAAGAACAAAAAGAAAAATAACGAACTAACAATTACAAAAGGAGAAGTATAAGCATATATTAGCCACACATCACACAAAGAAAATTTGACGACCAAGAAGGCCATACAAGCAACTAATATTGACAGACATAGATAAATAGAAATATCATGGTATTTATGCTTATCGGTTATACTACTCGGATAGGTTCTAATATATCTTGCGAGTAAATATAAACCAAAAAACGACAAAGGTGAATAACCTTTGGAAAAATACACCTCACTCCTTATAAAGCCAAACATCAATTGGAGTATAAAAAAAGAAATTATGACAATCTCAAATTGTCTTTTTGATGATTTTTCAGCGAATAAATTTAATACAGGAGAGAATACATACAAAACAATATATGCATTTACAAACCAAATCTCTCTACGAAAACAAATAAGACCTATCCATTCAGACGCCTCCCATTTCTCTGTCAGTCCCAGTAATCGAAAAATGATATAAATTGAAAGGCCAAAGAACAATACTTGAAATACAAATTCTATTAAGCGGCCCCATTTTACATGAATTCCATACCATCCTGATATAAGGATAAATACGTTTACACAAACGATAGAAAATGATTCTATTAAAAAACGGGAAAAGGCAGAAAATGGAAAGTTAATTGTATCTGTCAAATTTGGAGGACCCAATGACATAAAATCAGCATGAACTATAAGAACCAACAGCATTGAAATGATTCTCAATAGTTCCATGTTGGAATCTCTTCTTATATTGTTTGGTTTATACAATTCACTTTTCATATATTCGTTACAATTATTCATAATAGATTACAAGCATACACATACTATAAAGGTATTCAAAAAAGCCAATATGTTTAATAATTGTGCAAATATAGTAATTATTTGTTATAAAGCCAAGAAAATGTAAGAGAAAAAAACAGATCGCCGCTTATCTTCACAATATAGAAATTACCTATAAATTCAAAAGGACAAAGAAACTGCCAGGAATTTCTTTAATGCCTTGAAAGGTTGATATTAATTGAATTACGTTAAATAATAGAAATTTATCTATTATTTTATTCCTGTATTTTGGTAATTAATAGAAATATTACTATCTTTGCATCGCAAAATGACACAATAATTAAGATGAAAAGTTCTGAATTACATAGAAGGTTTATCAAAGCTGGTTATATTTTTGACCATGCTGAAGGAAGCCACTATTTCTACATAAAGGATGGTGTTATAACAGAACCAATTCCATACCATGGAGCAAAAGAAATGGGAAAAGGGATTGCGAATAAACTAATTAGAAAATACGGAGTGTAAAGATATTTAAAGTCGAATATAAAAGAACCATTGAGTCATGGAAAAGATTATTATGATAATTGAAAAGTCAAAGGACTTCTTTGATGCCTATTCTGAGAACTGCGAAGGTATTTATTCTGCAGGTGAAAGTATCGAGGCTGTCAAGGCTGATACCGATGAGGCTATTCGCCTTATCAAAAAAAATCTCCCAGAAAACCGCTGGCCTCTTCAAATTAAGGGAGAGTATGAAATAGAGTGGAAATTTGATGTTCCAAGCTTCTTAGAATATTATAGCAGTTTTATTTCTTTGGCTGGAATGGAGAAGATGACTGGCATACACCAAAAGCAGCTGTCCAACTACCTCAATCACCGCTCTGTGCCACGCAAAAAGCAAGCTGATCGTATTATCACAGGCATTCATAAATTTGCAAGAGAATTACTTAGCATTACACTTTAAAGTGCTTAAAAAGACACAACCTATCATATAATATAGTAAACATGCGACTATCATTTATTATATGATATGTTAAGGCGATATCGGAAAATGCCGAACTTTGCTTTAAATCAATACGATTTCTTTATCGTATTGGCCCTATACCCTATAAATAGGGCCAAATACAAATAAATATATATATTGTATACGGGGATGCCTCTGTAGGCATCCCGTCGGAATAAATTAATAATAATATTAATGAGACATAAAAACGACTACGCAATAGCTGCTACTAGCGCACGTAGCTACAACCGCCACTGGCGCGCCCACAAGCTTTCTTGGAACGAGATTGGCAAAATCAAGTACCTCTTCGACGGGGCTATCGAATACATGGATGAGGTGACGCTGGCTTATACCAGTGAACATTTCAATAAACTCCGTAAGACACTCGGATTTAAACAAGATTCGGAATTGACTGCACTTATTGAGAAGTCGGAAGCCTTCCGTATCGTCCGAAACAAAGAGACTCACCAGATGGAAGCTTTTATGTCGCCACTGGTTAGAGACCGCTTTGTACCAGCGACCAACCAGGAGATAGAAGAACCCGCCATTCCCTACGAATTGTTTTACTGTAAGGCCAATGCACTAGCCAACGATAACGACCGCGACAAGATATCGGAGAATCAGCGTCAGCACATGGGTGGCATCGATATGCATGTGCTTTTAGCAAACAATGTTCCCAAGTTTCATGTCACTGCTAGTCCGGAGGCTATCCAGCGCATCAGTGATGCTCTCTGGAAGCTCTACACTGATCTTGAACTGCATGAAGTATATTATGGCAACTTCGTACGTGCCTATATGGATCGGTATCATGTTGGGGCAGAAGAAGCGAATTGGTCTCTGAGCATGTATATCGAGGACGTTCTGATTGATCACATGTCGCGCCGAGTAGGTATTGTCAACTGGCCTGCTGAAGCCATATTGACTTGGATTAATTACTATTTCGGCGCCGACAAACTTCCTAGAGTGACCACACGGGCCCATGACAACATGATGAGACGTCGGGGATTACCGAAGGTTGATATATAATCCGAGATATTCAAGCGGAAGAAACAATGTGTGTTGCGCCGTAAAACAAAGTGTTTTCTTAGTGAAAATAATGTGTTTCCTACTGCAAAACAAAGTGTTTTGAATTTAGAAACAATCGTAAAACAAAATTGGAATAAATATGACAAAAGAAGAAAAGCTCAAGAAAAAAGCAGGTGAATACCTACCCTGCCTTATCAACGAATGTCCCCATCACAAGACTTGTCTGCATTGGTTGGCAGGACAATACGGTGATCCTGATGCAGCGATTATCAAATGCGTCAATCCCTATAATCCAAAATTCAAAGCTGGTAATTGCTGTCATTACCGGGAAAACAAAACGGTGGCATACGCTGTGGGTATGATGCACTTATTAGATGAGATTCCTTATCATCAGGCTCGTAGCATCAAATATCGCCTCATCAAGCTCTTCGGTCGTACTCGATTTTACGAATATCGGAACGGCAAACGCCCTATCCCACCCGAGCATCAACAACTGATAGAGCAAGTCTGCCGAGAAGAAGGCTGGATGGGCGAAATCCGCTATGATGGATGGGAAGAGGACTATCTGTGGTAAATCAGGAAAAGCTACAGCAATTCTTCGCGATAGATATTGCCGACGGCATCGGACACACGCTGCGCATTAAATCGCTGAACCACCAAATCGCGTGCTTTTAGCCCACACTTCTTACATAGTTCACTATCGCCATGCAGTCGGTATATCGCTGCAGCTAAGGCTACGGGATGAGAGAAGGAAATCAAGAGGCCATTATCTTCGTGGGTAATCACCTCCTTCGTTCCATCGGTGGGTGTAGCCACTATCGGCTTACCCATCGCCATTGCCTCCAACAAAGCAATAGAAAAGCCCTCCCAAAGACTCGGCAGGCAATAGACATCGATGCAATTTAATAGGTCTGGCACATCAGTACGGAACTTCGTACGATAGATGTAGCTACCCATTTTGCGCTTGGCAATCATATCGTCCACCTCGGCATCCATATCGCCCTCGCCCACAAACAAGCCCCTGACCTTTGGATCACGTTCATGAGCCAGACGGACACCATTCAGGAAATCGAGGGGAGCCTTCTGCTTGGTGCAACGGGCAATGAAACCGGCCACGAAATCATCCTCCGCAAAGCCAAACTCCTTGCGCAAATCATTGAACTCATTGGCAGGATTGAAACGCACCAAATTGATACCATTCTCAATGACGTAAGCATTCTTCAGCCCGAAAGTATCACATCCTGTATCAGCATTGCTTTGCGAAACACAAATCACGCGATTGGACATCGAGCAGATCAGTTTCTCACTCCACGACCTCAGCTTCTTGACAGGCCACGACTGATCGTCATGAAAACTCCATCCATGCACTGTATATATAAAAGGTACGCGTAGACGCTTAACAGGCCACATCATATTAAAAGCAACCCTACTGCCATGAGCATGTACCACTTGAATCCCCTCGTCGCGCATCAGTCTGACCACCTGCCGCATCACGCTCAAATCGAAGGGCCTCAGCGTATCAATCACATAACACTTAACACCCATCGCCTCCAATCTAGTAATCATCTCACCATTGGTAAACGACAGACAAACGGGTTCAAACCGCTCCTTATCCAGGAAGGTTATCAAGTCCAAGAGGTGAGATTCCGTTCCTCCCATCTTTCCTTGACGGATAACTTCTAATACCTTTATCTTTTTCATTTATTCTTCACCAAGTTATCCTCAGTGTCTTTATAATGGTCAGTAGAATGGAAAATACGCGTGATACCCTTTATCTGAACCTTTACATGATCTATAAAGCTTTTCCACATCGATTGATTGCCTATGGTGCCATAACCCGTAATAGCTTTGCAACGACTATCACGGACAAAAACTATCT
>JAEEGG010020350.1_pt1 | contig 13276 bp, 18 predicted proteins | sample 9134161 | NCBI WGS metagenome assembly JAEEGG01 (sample SAMN16246543, study PRJNA631951) | gut metagenome | biome: gut microbiome; feature: rumen; material: CR-attached | host: Bos | place: Iran: Karaj | collected 2018-10 | reverse complement strand
CATCTTCTTTGACCCTGGCAAGGACTACATCTTCTTTATGACCGTCATTAAGATCCATCATCTCCAGGTGAAGCTCTTCGTTGCCATACCAGGCCTCCGATACTCTGTATATTGTCTTATCGCCCTCATATACAATACGGTTATTCAGGTTAATCTTTATTTCTTCACCATCATGGATCGTGTAAGCTGCTGCCATCATTCCGATCATCATTCCACCCTGGTTCAGCCCGGACTGCATGGCATCCGTTACGCCGTATGAGGAGGAAAGCTTTCCGGACGCATATCGTATCTCTATTCCGGCAAAACGGCTGAGAACAGCTTCGCATGAACCTTTCACATCTCTCCATGTGCCTTCAAGTTTTTGGTAGTACTTATAATCCGGATTTGCAATTGATGTCATTTTTCCTATCCTTTCACCATAGAAAGTAATGTAACATTGCTTGTTTAATTCATGCATAGCCGAGTAGTTATTTGTTGTCTTTTCCTGTTTATATTACTTGCTACCGCATTATCCCGATAATCTTGAATCTTTTATACCATCCTTGACAGCAGAAAATCTGGTGCTTTACCTATAATAACGTCATCAGTAACATCAATTACGTCACAATCGTTTTTCTTGTATTCGTTCACGAAACTCTGCTCACTATCGAATATGATTTCCTTTCCGTACCATGCTTTATTAGATTGAGGAGTCAGTTCCAAATATACTGTTTTGTTTTCCAGATAGAAGGTCAAAACGGTATGGAACTTACTATTATTAATGTCATGCAGCAGCCAGATCTTGCTTGGAACACTATATTTGTCCAGAATAAATCTCATCAGAACAACAGCATCATTACATGTGCCAACCTTTGCCTTCATCGTGTCTTCCGGACTTTGAATGCGGTATTCAGTCAGCAAACGTTCAAAGAATTCTTTATCAAAACCTTTCGTCATATCAGGCCGGTATATGATCCCGTTCAAATAGAAACCATATTCGTAACCGTTATCCAAAAGCACCTTTTTCAAAAGCTCACATGCTTCCGGTATCAACATCTCAATTTCCCCCACAAATCCCAAGTTGTCTTAGGCATTTATCCTGTTTTTTGTCTGTACCAAGGGAGCACTCCCTCTGACAATACAATTATATCATCCGGGTAAAGAGCGCTTCGGCAAAGCAAATCTTATATAGTGGCTTCCATTGTAACAAAAACCCGAAATGCGATGCATTCCGGGTCTGTGATCCGTCTAAGATCTGCTTACTGTCAGTCGAGCTTTGCGCCGCAGCCATTACAGAAATGCGAATCTCCTACAGTGTACGCACGGCCGCAGTTCTTGCAGTAAGCCGTGGAGCCTTCTGCAATAGGTGCTGCTGCCACGGGCGCAGCTGCGACAGCCGGCGCGGGCGCAGGTGCAGCTGCAGGTGCTGTGTTGATGTAGTTGCCGTCCGCATCGATTGCGAAAGACTCATTGTGACGAAGCGGTGTGCGGCACTTGGGACAGTACACGAAGCCGTCTGCATACCAGGGTCTGAAATCCAGTTTATCATCTGTGTACTGGATAACAGTCTGACACTTATTGCATGTCAGCTTGTAGGTAAGTCCGCTGTGCCAAAGTGCTCTTTTGAATGCCATGGATCTATCCTCCTTAATCCCTTAATTAACAATATTTTACTCTAAATTGTTCAAGATTTCTTTAACGGATTGTTAATATCCATGCTTTTCAACGTAACGCTTCTGCCGGGTTCTTTCCCTTTTATATTTTTTTTGCAATTTCAAATACTTTTCTTAGATGCTTACCAACGTTTTCATCCCTGTTAGCATCATTACCATGGCCTCTGCTCATCTCATCAAAAGCATATACTTCGCATGTTGTTGCTCTATTTCTGATACGGTCACCAACCATAACCGTCTTCATTGCTTCTAACTGATCTCTTCTTATCTCATCTTTTAATGAACCGCCCATGGTAATCAAAAACAAAACTTTTTTAAGACACTTCATAGACGGATCATCTCCATACGCAAATCCGTAAGTCCATACCCGTTGAAACCATCCCTCTAACATAGCAGGAGACGAAGTCCAGAAATCAGGGTAAATAAAAGCTATCGCATCTGCTTCATTTATCTTTTTCTGCTCAATAAGAACGTCCTCCGCTACAGGACTGTCCATATTGTAAAATCCTTCTCTTATATACTCGTTTTCTGACATCACTGGATTGAAGCCATCTGCATACAGATCAGAAATTACATATGTATGCCCTGCACTCTCCAGTCCTTTGATAAAAGTCTCTTTCACTTCGTATGTGAAACTGTCTTTACTCGGATGACAATAAACAATTAAAACTTTCATTTTATTTATCCCCCGCAATTAATTTAGGGACATTCTAACATAAAGAATACGGAAACAAGGTAATCCTGTCATCAGAGTAAGAGGCTCTTACAACCGGCCTGATATGACAACCGGGTATAAAGAGTCATTATTTCCCGGAATAATATTGTTCTCGCTCCTTGGCTTCCTGCTCACGCTGCTTCCCGAAAGCGATCATGAACATGACCACAAATATAGCGATGCCTATAAATGGCAGTGCAATTCCAATCTGAAAATACCAGAAACCCAGATTCAGAAAGGAACCTATCAGGAAGTATGCCAGGAATAGTAATGGCGTGATAATAAATTTCGCTATGGAGATGGGCCTGCTGCAATTGCCTCTGCCGTTGGTGCCGCTCGCGACCACATTGTATATCTTGCCACCATACTTGCAGCCGGCGAGATAGACAGGGACCAGAACGTATTTGAATTTGACGTTATAGTACTCCGTCGAACAAACCACATCCGAATAGGAATCTGCATTCTCATGTTCACGGGTGGATTCCAGGATATCTTTCTTGAGACCTGTTGTCTTGGCATAATTCCATGCCTCGTCGATGCCTATCGTATAGATTTCCGCTGCCATGCCTGATAACGTCTCGGGTGTGTATGGCAGGCTCTCGCGGCTCTTGAATGAGACCACATTATTCAGCATCTTGTCATTAAAGAACTTTCTGCTTCCGCAGACGTTGAATTCACTGATATGCTTTTCGGCTATTCCGGTCTTCAGATACACATTAGTTTTCGTGCTGTCACCACTGCCCACAGTGTATCCGAACTTGCCGGAGTATGTCGTTACCGCATCTGCTTCAAACGACCAGTATGGAATATAGAGTGGAACAAGATCCGACAAGATCTTTCCTCTTCTGAATTTCTCCGGAGACCAGAATGCAAATTTATTCCATCTGTAAAACTTCTCGGCAACCTGCTCCTTGGTAAGAGTGAAAGGAATTATTGCGCTGGGTGCAACTCCGCAATCGGCATCTTCTGCCGACAATACTACTGCCGAACCGCAGTACGGGCACATACCTGACATCTGTTCCGGATCACTAAGCAGCGCGGCTCCGCAGCTCTTACAAGTTACGAGTCTTTTCGATGCGCCCCAATTTGTGCCGTTACCTCTTAATGCGGTCGCAAAGTCAAATTCGCCTATTGCAGCACTTTCTTCAGGTCTGTGAAGACGTTTTACCGTTCCACAGAGATCACATACCAGACCATAACTGGCAATATCGTATCTTAATGTTCCGCCACAGTTGCTGCATTTCACAGATAGTATCCCCCTTATTGTGCATCTTAGTTACAATGTTCCCTGCGGTTAACAATTATGTTCAGACAAGATAATTATATCATCCCGGCATACTGGAATTTGGCGGTTTGCCGCTCATTTGGGGATTCGCATAAAGTAGTGCTCTTCATCTTCGCATGTTATTCGGGCTCCATTCTTCAGCATGACTTTCTGCGAGGCGATGTTATCCTTATTGACACGCAAATAGATCTCATCCTCCGGCACGATTCCCCGTGCGATTTCAAGTGTCAGCTTCAAACCCGTTGTTCCGTAGCCATTGCCGCGCATATCATTTCGAATGCTGTATCCGATATGGCCTGCGCCGTTACGTAACGATTCCGTCAGGTAATGACGGATACGGAATTCACCAACCAAACAATCTCCGTCCCACAGGTAGTAATATGTTTCAGGCACAAACCAGTCTGGCATATCGACGGGCTGTTCGTAAGAGATCAATTTAGGAAGTACTGTCCCGACATACTCCTCATAAGACACGCCATGGTAGGGATTTGTCAATCCGTTTTCATCTGCGGGCAACCCTGTTGTGTATTCCCATTGAGCCAATGCGTCCTGTATGTTGATTTTCCTTAACTCCATAGCAACCACCTTGTCAAATCCCGATTTATCATCGTCTATAAAACTGCTGATTTCCTATACTGATATAACATCTGTTTTAACGATCCTAAAACCTTCATTCATATACAGTTGAACAGCACTCCGATTCCATTCTGCAACATGTAATATCAATTCATCGTACCCTGATGATGCTATGTGATCCATAGCCCATATCAAGAGTTGTTTTCCATATCCCTTGTGACGGTATGCTCCTACAACGAAGAGATCATCGATCTCATTTCCGTAACAGGCTACAGAACCGATCAGCACTTCATCTTCAACAAGAAGATATATATCAGAGGACTTATCCAGTATCTTATTACTGTCATGATACCAGTCATATGGTTTGATATTCAGCGCCTCTCTCATTGGGCGGAAAGCCGCATTATAACCGATCTTATATTGCTCCAGATATTGTTTATCGAAAAGAATACAACTTATTCCAACAGCCGGGATATCTTTGCAGAAACGTCTCATCTCATAAACTCTGAAACTCATAATGCTTTGCCCCTGTCATGCAAACCGTGTAAGATCCGACGAACTTACATTATCTTCTTGTTCCTTATTGTCTCTATTTCTGATTGTTCAAGCTCATATTCAGGTAAATCTCCCGTGGATTTATGAGTGAAACTAAAAACTCCATTTTCAAGATCAAAAGAGTAGTGATTAAAACTTTGATATCCTTCAAACTGATAATCAACAGATACTATGTTTTGAACATCCTGAAATCCTGCAGGCCCTGAACATCCACACAGAATAGTTATTATCAGTATTATAGAAATCGATACTATTATCCTTCTCATTCCTGTCATTTTTCAAAGGTTAAGGTGATGTGTTTTGTCATTTTTCAAAGGTACAAGCTGTCTTTCCTTGTCAGAATCAAGAGCAAGCAGTTGTCATTCTCCAGACTGATACATTTCTTTCCGTATTTTTCTCATCCTCGACCAAACATTATCTCCGTAATTACTGAGCATGACCGTTATCATTCCATTGTTGGGATTATATTCGGATATTGCGCTTATTCCGTCGTCACATCCTTGCATATAAACATAGTCCTGCCCTTTAGGATTATCGATGATCCAGACTCCATAACCGTAATACCCTTCTTCCGGATCTTTTCCGTCCCCGCTCTGCTTGGAAAACATTTGCGTTACCATCTGCTCAGACAGAAGCTTGTGTTCAAGAAGACCTTTCCAAAACTTCAATATATCTTCCACAGTTACGAATGCACCACCGTCACCTGTGCCTTTTGCACCGACAGAGTAAATGTTCGTACGGTAATCATCCGTATCAGGACAATAGATATAACTGTTTGCACATTTTGAGGGGAGCTTGTCAAAAGAAAAGTATCCCGTACTACTCATGCCGCATCTGTCGAAAACATTCTGCTTAAGATAAACATCAAAATCCATTCCGGTAATCTTTTCGATGATCGACGCAAGCAATACGTATCCAGAATTATTGTACTGAAACTTCGTTCCTCTGCTGTACATCATCGGCTTATCTATAAACAGGGGCAGCATATCTTTGTTATGTCTGATCCTGTAATTGGGATAATCGTTCCACAATGCCTCATAATCATCCATGACCGCTTCATCAAAATAATCAGGAACACCGGATGTGTGATTCAAAAGGTGTCTGACCGTAACATCAGGATCTATTTGTTTCAGATCAAAATCCAGGATCACGCCTATAGTATCTTCGAATCTCAGTTTCTCTTCTTCGATCAGCTGAAGTATGCCCACAGCAACAAAAGTCTTGCCCATGGATGCAGATGCAAATCTCGTTTCAAATGTATTCGGGATTTCATTTGCAATGTCAGCAAATCCGCCGCTGTAATTCAGCAGAACTTCGCCGGCTTTAACTATATATGCATTTCCTCGAAATTTTTTATCCATCACCATAATCATCCTTTTAGTCTATTTTATTCAGAATTATGTATACGATCATTGATCAGTTTACCTGCTAAGCTTAAACCAAAGAACCGTTACTGCTCCGTCAACCTCTTCTCCAACTATATCAAAGCCAAAGCGTTCTGTATAAAACCTGATGTTGCGTTCATTGTCTTTAGGCGTTACCAACGTTATCTCTTCCCAATCCGGATGTTCACTCATAAAATACTTCAGTAACAGCGTTCCTATTCCCCGTCCCTGTTCTTCTTTTATTACTGCCAGGCAACCTATGTAATACTTTCCCGGACCTTCAACTTTAACAGATATAACACCGACCGGTTTCCCGTCATCGTAAACAATGGTCTTGGGGAAATCCCGTACCGACTGTTCCATGTTTTCACGTGTCCTGCCATACGCCGGACATTGTCCGTAACGGACGAAATCATCGTAGAATGCAGAGTTGTATATCTCTACCAGCACATCCGCATCACTTATGTCTGCACACTTATAGACCAACAAGGCAACTCCTTCCAGCTTATTAAGTTTGTGATCTTCAGTTCTCCTATAGGCCCCTGATTTCTCAAGGGGCTTAGATCGTTTAATCCATGATTTACAGATCTTGTTCTTATTTCAATTTGTTCTTTATTCTCTGACATGCTTCTATATGCATGATCCAGTGTCTGGAAAACGGCATCTGTATAAGCCCGCGCACATCTTTCTTGCACCAGTAATCGATCAGCCAGACAGCGTTCTCGTCAGTGCTTACAACACCTAATGACTGCAGGTTCTCTCTCCGTTCATCCGTAACCTTGATCTTCAGATCATCAAACGTCAGATTGCAAATTATATCTTCCGTACTTTTCTTTACATCAGCAATATATGAATACAACTCATCTATGTCCAGCTGCTTTGTAAAATCAGAGATCTGTTCCTTAACGAGTTCATTGCCAGTCGTAATTATCGGTGAGTTGATACGGCTTTTATAGTTCCCGGAAAACAATATCTCTTCATCTCCGTTAACAAGAGTGTGTGCAACGATATCTTCTATCCTGAAAATATGCCATATTGAATACGCAATATTCTTGCTGTGATATCCGTCAGCATTCATAAAAGGCATAGCATCAAAATCTTCTCTGTTGAAATCTTCCTTGAATGATAGCAGGGTATCCATAAGATCATTTCGAAGCCCGAAAAGAACATCCTTGCCTTTTTCAAATGTGCCAGCCTTTTTAATCAGCGACTGCATTTCTTTATTCTGTTCAGCCCATTCTTTATTCATGCTTATTTACCGGATTATCTCTTTCCCGTCTTGATAAACTGTATCAGTTCCTCGAGGTCGTCGAAATCATCATAATCGCCCATGATGCCTTCACGGTGATATACGATGCCGGCCTTCTCATTACGTTCAAGGCAGTCCAGGAGTTCTTCCACACCGTACCTGCGTGCAAATTCGGCAAACGCACGCGCCTTGATCTTCTCTGCATAAAGACCTTTGCGGCAGTCCGCAGGCTCGCACTCATAGCATCCGCTTATGTCCTTGGCGATACCGCACTTGCGCACCTCACACCATTCCGCGTCCTTGCACCAGGAGAGTTCCTTGAAGCCGTCCCTCTTGCAGCCTTTGCAGACCACGTTTTCGGAGCACAGACAACATGCCAGACCACAACGTGCGATACCGAGTTCTCTTTTCATAATCCTCTCCTTATAAACACTGATATTATAACCTGCTATCACCACGAAGCGATCTTCGCGCAGGCATCGTCCACCATCATCTCACCATACTCGCCTTCGAAAAAGTGATCCGCGCCGTCAATGATGACCAGCTCGGAAGAAGGCATTATCTCGAGCACCTGATCGAAAGAAGTCGGATCTTCTCCATAGCCGTCATGAGTGCCCATGTAGATAACAGTATCAAGCCCGCAGGACTCCAGCAGAACGTAGATGCGGAGTGTCTCGCAAGCTCCGTCTTCGTATGCTACCTGGAGTTCCTCGCCAATGACGATCGCAGGTTCGACAAGGATCAGTCCCATTACCTCGGATGCTCTGTCGCAGCCTGCGAAAGCAGCCACCAGTCCTCCCATGCTGTGCCCCCAGAGGTAAACACAATCACAGTCGACTTCGGGAAGATACTCAAGAGAATCCATGACTGCGTAGAGATCTCTTGTCTCGGACAAGAACACCTGTCCGTAGTCGGAAGGCTGCTCTGCATCGGGATCGGAATAATCTATAAACGAGAATGCGACTGCAGCATATCCGTTATCTGCGAAACGCTTCGCATCCGCCTCGTAATCCGTATACGGCTGTAACAGACCGCAGGAAAGCACTATAACCGGGAAAGGACCCTCTCCTTCGGGCAGGTAGAGTTTGCCTTCGATCTCCATTCCGTCTCTATAGAAAGAGACCGCTTTCTCAGTATCGGAGATATCAGTCACGAGCGGAGCTGCCGTCTCATAAACGATATCTATATCATCTGACGGGAGCTGTTCTTCATCGCCGTTTCCCTCTAATCCATCAGTAAGATACTGATCGAACTTAAGACAATCGCAACTGATCTCATATTCAGATCCGTCTGCAAGGTTGATCAATAAGATACTGTTTTTCTCAGGATCAAACTTATCGCAATAATCAGTGAAATTATTCGAATTAATATCAATGCCTAAGTCTGCGGCAACATCAGGATATGTCTCGACAAAGGAGGAATTCTCCAGATTCCCGTAACAAGGGAATGCTATCTCGATAATGCCGTCATTCAATCTGTATATGCATGTATGGTTACGGAAGTCCGTCTCGGATCCCCATGCGCCATTGCATACCAGTTCAGGCTCCCCGTCTCCGTTAAGGTCTGCAAGATATGCGCAAAGTTCGTCCTGAAGCCCGCCATAGGCTGCGAATTTCTTGCCGGTATCGTCATCGATCAGGTAGGCATTAATGGCAGCGATACTGCCCCACGAGAGATCTTCAAACTCCATATGCCAGTTCTCAATACCCAATATCGGACCGTCGTAATTCTCAGTTATCTCGATTGGTGTGAAAGGCTCAATTGTTTCTTCGACTGATTGTTCCGCAGATGACTCTATGCTCGTCTCTTGGCTGGTTTGCTGCGAACACGATGTTATGGCAAGACATATTGCCAATATAGCCACAGAAGGCGTGAATAAGGTTTTCTTCATCGTTTTATCCCCAAATAGTATTTTTTGCAATAAAATAACTTGTTGCGATTTATATACTCCATTTCTTAGATCCGCTTACTGTTGATTTAACGTTCATTCTGAAGATTATGTATACCCCTTCGTAAATCATTATATCATCCGAGGATAATCATCAGGATAACAGATCAAATGAGGCAGTTGAAATTGACAATGCGAATGTAATGATTTACTATCACCAACAAAAGGAGGCTGTATTCATGCGAACAAATATGATGCCCATGATGTATATGTACACCATTATGTATGATCGAACATCATATGGCATTGATAGCGCGCAAGAATAACAGTCACTAATCAATAAGATAGTAAGATAGTATCAAGGCCATTTATCAGATGATAAGTGGCCTTTTATTTTCGAGGAGGAGATAATGAACATCAGAAGATTTGAAGAACAAGATGCAAAGGCAGTATCAGAGCTTATCCGTAAGACCATACGGATATCGAATACTAAGGACTATCCTGTTGACCTTATGGAACAGCTTATCGAAGCTGAGTCGCCGGAACATGTTCTCGAGAGAGCCTCTTGGACGCATTTTTATGTCGCGGAGGAGCAGGATAACATCATTGGCTGCGGTGCCATCGGACCATATTGGGGCAAGGAAGATGAGAGTAGCCTGTTTACCATTTTCGTTTTGCCGGAGTATCAAGGGAAGGGCATAGGCAGAGCCATTATCGACACTCTCGAAAAGGACGAATTCTTCCTAAGGGCGAAGCGCATTGAGATCCCCGCGTCGATAACAGGTGTCCCTTTCTATCTTAAGATGGGATATAACTATAAAAACGGAATCACTGAGCCTGATGAAGAACGCCTGATCAGGTTGGAAAAGTGGAGGGATGTAAGATGAGTATACGACAAATCGGGGAACAGGATATAGCGGATTGTGTTGAAGTTATCAGAGTAAGCTTCATGACGATTGCTAAGCAGTTTAATATCACTCCTGAAAATGCACCGGCATTTACTGCATTCGCAACTGATGAGAAGAAGATTCTTCATTGGATGAATGAACAGCATCGCCCGATGTATGGATATTACGATGGTGATAAATTGGCAGGTTATTATAATCTACTTGTCAACGGAAATGATAGCGAACTCGGAAGCCTTTGCGTGCTGCCAGATTACAGACACAAAGGGATTGGAGAGGCTTTGCTCAAAGACTCCGTAAAGCGTGCGAAAGACTTGGGATGCAAAACAATGAAGCTTAGTATTGTCGAGGAGAATACAATACTTCGCAAATGGTACGAGAGCTTCGGTTTTAAGCACACCGGTACAGTAAAATACGAATTCTTTCCCTTTACGTGTGGATATCTGGAGATGCCGTTATAAAGGGTTATTCCTGTCAGTTCCACACTATCGGACTTCATGTGAATAGTACCATATACAGATAGCATCCGCCCACGGATATTACATTGCTTATGCTGTGCATAATCATCGGATAGATAACGCTTTTCGATCTTATAAATGTATATCCGTAAAAGATTCCCAAAACAAAAGCATAACAGACCTGGAACCACGGAACCTGGAAAGGGAACACGCTAATATGTGCTATACCAAACAGAACAGATGCGCTGATAACGGTTATTGCTCTGTCTCTTTTGCTGTCGGGATCAAGCACACTTAACAGCACGGCTATGGGAAGCGATCTGAAAAGGATCTCTTCAGAAGGGCCGGACAAAAACAGCTGGAAACCAAGCGTTCCCGATACATTAACGGCATTCAGTTCATAATCATATGTGTTTATGGTGTTGGTAAAAGAGCCGGCGATATAGATAGCGAGATAATAAACAGTTATTGCCAGGCAAAAAAGCAAAGTGTCTTTTATGCCCCTGGAATCAAAGCGCGGACGGAGGTTAAACCCCTCTGTCTTCCTGGATTTCCGAATGACAAAGATCAATGCCAAAGCGCAGAGCATCTGAATTGTGTGATGCACTGACACCTGAGCAAACAGACCGTCAGGGTCCAAAGATGAATAATCAAGCAGTTGAGATATTAGAGAGCCTAAGCGGCTGAATAAAAACTGGATGGCAAACAGCGCCACTATCAAAATGGCTGCAATTAAATATTTGTTATTCCGCTTTGATCCAGCTTCCATTATTCTCTACAACTGCTGATTTAATGTTCCACTTCATCGATTCCGTATATATATCTGAACTCGAGTATGGAAGAAGCATCCTTTTCCTGTCCTTCAAGTTCTTCTTTCAATGAATTATCCTTGTCAATAATAAAATATATAATACTGCATCCGTACTCTTTTGCCTTAGGCATAAAGTATTCTGCGACCCATTTTGTATCAAGGGGATTATCTTCAAAGCCGTCCCTTGTATCAGCAACATAATTACAGCCGCTGTGAGCATTAATCACCTGAAGCGCCTTCATAAGGGGCTCTCTGTACTGTTCCAGTTCACAATATTTTTTCCAGTGGACCAGGACGACATTCTTGTCTGCTGCATAGAAAACATCGCAGAATACAGAATTATAGATCTCTATCAGATTATCTGCATCATTCATATCAGTGCACTTAGATACCAATTATTCTCTCCTCTTACATGCTCACTTAACTGCTGATTTTCTATACTGATATAACATCTGTTTTAACGATTCCAAAACCTTCATTTTTATACATTTGAACAGCACTCCGATTCCATTCTGCAACATGTAATATCAATTCATCGTACCCTGATGATGCTATGTGATCCATAGCCCATATAAAGAGTTGTTTTCCATATCCCTTGTGACGGTATGCTCCTACAACGAAGAGATCATCGATCTCATTTCCGTAACAGGCAACTGAACCGATCAGCTCTTCCTCTTCAATTAGAATAAATATATCTGAGGACTTATCAAGTATCTTATTACTGTCATGATACCAGTCATATGGTTTAATGTTCAGCGCCTCTCTCATTGGACGGAAAGCCGCATTATAACCGGACTTGTATTGCTCCAGGTACCGTCTGTCAAAAGGAATACACTGCATCCGGGCAGCCGAGATATCTTTGCAGGAACGTCTCATCTCATAAACTCTGAAACTCATACTGCTTTGTCCCTGTCCAGCAAACCGTGTAAGATCCGACGAACTTCCATTATCTTCTTGTTCCTTCCGTTAGGAATAACAACATAGTAAATGACATAGTTCTTTACATATATCCTGTAATACGGATTCTCACGTTTTTTCCTTGAATGATAAGGCTCGAAAGATTCTGCGACAGGAATCCGGTCAAGAATAGCATTTTCAGCATCGTTCAGTAATTCATTGGCAGCTTGAACATTCTTAAGAACATGTGAAATGTACATCACATGCTCTTCAAGATCAGTGTAAAAAGTTGGGAGATACTGAAGTGTGTATTTGACTTCAGCCATTTAACTGACTCCGCAATTGACCGAACACTTCCTCGTGAGTCATTCTCTCTCTGTTATTTCTTGCAAATTCATCAGCTTCGTCCAATGCCTGTTCAACATTTTGTGTCAGTCTGGAATAAGCATCAATGCTCATAACGACCATAGAACCATATCCGTTCTTAGTAAGAAAAACAGGTTCTCCATCGCTTACGGTTTTCTCAATATCAGTAAACTTATTCCTTAAATCTGAAACGGGTCTTATATTTATCATGATCCAATCCGCCTTATCATTTGGTTATCATGATTATATCATAATTATGATATAGAAAACACAAGCTATTGGTTTATATAACTGTCTATTATTTGTTCCATCCGCTTGTGCTTACAGGATCGCCTTCTGTTTCCCACTGTTCAAAAGGAGGTTCCACTGCATATGAAGGATCATAATAGCTTCGGATATATTGTGCAGCTCTAAACTCTGCCTGTTTGTAATTCGTCACACCTGTTTCGTCATATTCAAGATTATTCATGAAAATGATGAAGACCTGTTCTGCAAAAGAGCTCTCCTCTTGAAGATCGCTCACATAATCTATAC
>JAEEGG010020345.1_pt1 | contig 13277 bp, 9 predicted proteins | sample 9134161 | NCBI WGS metagenome assembly JAEEGG01 (sample SAMN16246543, study PRJNA631951) | gut metagenome | biome: gut microbiome; feature: rumen; material: CR-attached | host: Bos | place: Iran: Karaj | collected 2018-10 | reverse complement strand
AATCACTGTTAAAACCTTTGATTTATGTTAATAAAAAATACACGTATATTTATATTATAAGTAATTGTACTAAAACGTGATATACATCACAATTAGCAAAATCAACACTTTTCCTGAACAGAGCCATTTTCTATAACTTTCTGTCTGATCTCTACCGGTTCATTTTTCAGTTCACCGCTGTTTATCAGCTCTTCACAGATATCCATTATTTCACAAAATTCCACCTGATCATCAAGATATGACTCATAATCAAGATTTTTGAACAGCCTCTCCATCTCCTGCCACTGTTCTTCAAGATATGTCTTTGGAGGTGCAGCCTTTGCTGCTCTGATATCAGCCACCAGATACTCAAGTAACTGCTCTTTCATCTCAAGACTAAGCGTATCCAGCAAATCATATATATCCGGTTTAATATTGCCATTCTTCCAGCTGTTCATGCATCAACCCCTATGTTTTCAGCTTCTGCATAAATCCATATCCTTAAAATTTGACAGCAGGTTCAAATCTCGATCTGATCGAAGCTGAGATTTCGCACACAAAAAAAACTTGCTCCGGAAGTGCTCTTATATTGAAGATAAGAGCAAAACTCCAGGCAAACAAAATAAATGATGAAGGTTATGACTGAGCAGCGGATAACAATCTTTTCAAAATCCGAAAAGATACCGTTTCCGCAAACTCTGATATGCAGATTCTCTACTGCAGACTACTTTATATGACGGTATTGTTTAACAGTATCCCAGGCCTTTCCTATCTTCTGACTCAGCTCTGTATACCTTTTGACGCCATCGTCTCCGAGCCCCTGTGCAATGGCCTTGTCAGGATGATATCTTGACATGAGTTTTTTATACGCATGACGGGCATCATTATCAGATGTGGAGGAATCTATACCAAGCACACGGTATGCATCCTCAAGTTCTCTGGCAGAGTTATATGAACTTCCGAAACCGCCGTAACCGTCCCCGTCTGTATTTCCGGACTCACTTTCACCGCTGTTCCAACTGCCGAAACCGAAAGGAGAATAACTGTCAGTTTCGGGATCGTAGGTAAACTGTTTGAAGTTGAGCAGGGAATCAAGCAATGCCTGTGCCTCTTCCCTTGTATAGCAGTACCAGTTTGCAACTTCAAAAAAAAGATTGATTTCACTTCTCGTCAGTAAATTGTCATAAAATAAAACAGAAATCTGCGAAATAAAAATTCTTCTTCTGGCAGAAGGATTTTCCCAGTACTGACGGTACTTTGAAATAATCTCTGATATTTCATGGGCGGAGGACTTTCCTCCCACTTCTATAAACTCGCGGGCTCTCTGATAACGATTCAGACTGATATCAAATTTCTCAAGAACACTGTCCACATACATATACTTGAGATCACCGGCAGATGAAGATCTGGATGTAATATAACCAAGTGGAACAAAGGTAAGAGTCAGGTAATCATCTGTTGATCGTCTTATTCTTCCAAGATATCTGTACAGTTTTCTAAGAAAGAAGAAAAGGAGTCCGCCTATAATAAGCACCGGCAGGATGTATACAAGAAAAACATACAGAAGAACACCTGCGATTGCCAGCACAATAACGGCACCGATAATTTTTGAGATGACTTTTTCCATGTGTTTTCCTGTAAAAATCTGAGATCTTAAATCTGAGTTAGGATTCTAACATATTTTAGCCGTTTTTTCTTTCAGCTGTTTTGCCAGTCTGAAGGACTGAAAGATCGCTACGGCACTTTTCTCACAGAACGCGATAAGGCATAAAAAACAAACAGCAGAAGCAGAGACAAAAAATCCAACCGTCAGACATACATACCGTTTGATATGCCAGAAAAAAAGCGGAACATCCGGTTCAGAGAGATGGGGATGAAAATAAACTTTATTCTGATCAAACAGGCCGCCGGCTGTTCAGGTTTGCAACAGTCAGGCGGCACTCATCAACCATGGCATAATCAGGAAAGATTAAAGATCCAGATCAACCTTTACATTCTTCTTTGACTCCTCTTCAACACGGAAGTACTCAGCCGGGTGAATATTCATGGAAGGAGCAAGCATAACATACGGAATTTTTTCTATGGTCTGATTCAGCGCCTTGACACTGGCATTATACTGATCACGTGCATATGCTATACGGTTTTCTGTACCTGACAGTTCATCCATCAAACCGACATATACCTTGTCAGATTTAAGTTCCGGATAGCTTTCCGCAACAGCAAGAAGTCTGGAAAGAGAACTTGACAGTTCAGCGGAAGCTGCTGATTTCTCAGACATTGAACCGGCAGCCATCATTCTCTCACGAGCATCAGTAACAGATTTAAAAACATCAGTTTCATGCTTGGCAAAAGCCTTGACCGTAGTTACAAGATTAGGAATAAGATCCGAACGGCGCTGCAGCTGAGAATCTATTGCAGCCGCCTTTTCCTGAACATCGTGCTTTAATCCTATAAGAGTATTATACGAACTGAACAGAACCCCACCGCAAATAAGAAAGACAGCCAGAAATACAGCCAGGAAACCTTTCATAACAGCAAAACACCTCAAAAAACAAACACACAAAACCCGATGATTTTATGACTGATTGAGTGACAGCACGCACTTCAATTCAGGATCCTGTTCATTGCATACAGAATCAGAAAATCCTCTGACGGCAATGATATCAAAAAATATTGAAACAGGTATCAGAATATGATCTTAAAAACATTCTTTTCTTTGCACCTATTACATAATAAATATAACAGGTATGGGTAGTTGTTTTCTGATTTTCTTGAGTTCTTTTTCGGTAACAGGCGGAGGTTTTTATGGGTTTTTTTGACAACTTTGCACGATCAATCGGTCTGAGAGATGAAAACACCATAACATATTCCGACTGTGAACAGCTGTATAAGAACGGAAACTACAAAAAGGCCTTTGAACGCTGTCTTAAATTCACCATGGAAAACGAGGATCCTAGGGTTTGGACCATGCTGGGTGAAATGTACAAGACAGGAAAAGGCTGCATGGTAAATCCGACAGAATCATTCAACTGGATGTTCAAGGCGGCATCAGCCGGAATTCCGGAGGCTGAATATCAGATCGGAAAAATGTTCGAGGGAGGATTTGGAACCAACAGGGATCCTACAGAAGCACTGATGTGGATCACCAAGGCTGCAAATCACAGCTACCCGGAGGCTGCATTTGAGCTTGGAGACATGTATGCATGCGGCGACAGGATCAAGGAAGATCAGAAGAAGGCGTATCATTACTATCTGATAGCAGCCAAGGCTGGCAATCCTCAGGCGGAATGTGCACTCGGACTTATCTACTATACAGACAATGCAAGTGCAGCAAACTACTATCAAGCGATAAAATGGTTCAAGAAAGCGGCACAGCACGGTATGACCGATGCAAACTACAATCTGGCCCAGGCTTATATCCAGCACAGATTTCCGGGCAGAAACCTTGACGAGTATATAAAGAACATAACGATTGCGGCCAATGCCGGAATTGATGCGGCAGTTATGGAGTTGGGATGTGCATACTTTGACGGATTCGGTGTTCCGAGGAATTATGCCAAGGCTCTCGAATGGCTTGAAAATCCGATACTGAACAATAACGTGGAGGCTCTCAAGAAACTCGGCTTCATGTATGAAATGGGTCTCGGAACAGAAGTCAATCGGGACAAGGCATACGAAAAGTATGTCCAGGCCGCAAATCTCGGTTCGTCCTTTGCAAAATACAAACTGGGATCATTTATGTACAGCAGCGGCAACAAAGCGGAAGCATTCAGATGGTATCGCGAATCAGCAGATCACGCATTTCCTCTTGCCCAGGCCAGACTTGCGGAAATGTATTATCTCGGTGACGGCATTGCCGTGGATCATCAGCAGTCATATCTCTACGCCTACTTTGCGGCACGTCTTGGAGTTCCGGGATTTACCGACAGCATAGACAAATACAAGCTCGGTCTCAGCGAAGTTGATATCAGCAATATTGAGAAAAAAGTAAACAAACTTCTCTCGCCTTCCATTGAAGATTCAGTAACGGAATAGCTGAACACATAAATAAAACAAAACAGATTAAAAGCCTGCATGAATTTATCAGTCCTGCAGGTTTTTACTTTATGACAGAATGGAAAGAAGTTCCTCTCTGGACATATTCATGAGAGACTTCTGCTCTCCTTCCAGAATCGAATCTGCAAGATCCTTCTTTCCCTCCTGCAGTTTCATAATCTTCTCCTCGATTGTACCCTTCATGATCAGACGGTAAACAGTAACTGTCCTGGTCTGCCCCATGCGATGAGCCCTGTCTGTGGCCTGATTCTGAGCGGCAAGGTTCCACCATGGATCATAGTGAATAACAGTATCTGCTCCGGTAAGATTAAGACCTGTGCCACCGGCCTTTAGAGATATAAGAAAAACAGGCGTAGTGTCATTGTTAAACTGTTCCACAAGTGCAACCCTCTTTTCCTTCGGTGTACTTCCGGTTATGCTGTAATACGGGATCTGCCTCCTGTCGAGTTCCTGCTCAATAATGGACAGCATGGATGTGAACTGAGAGAAAATCAACATGCGATGCCCTGCCTCCATGGCAGATTCCACAAGTTCAATGCAGATATCAGTCTTGGCACTGTTCTTTGAATAGCCGGGATAGACCAGAGACGGATGACAGCAAAGCTGTCTCATTCTCAGAAGTTCGGAAAGCACGACAAAGGTATCAAGATTCTTTCTGTCAGAATTGCTTATAATATTCTTGAGCTTCAAAACCTGAGCGTCATACAGCTTCTGCTGTTCTCCGTCTATGACAGCATACACAACATCCTCAATCTTATCCGGAAGTTCCTTAAGCACATCTATTTTCCGACGACGCAGAATAAACGGCGACACCATTGCCTTAAGAGTTGCCACCACACTCTTATCTTCCAGCATGGCTATAGGAAACTCAAAATTGTGGCTGAAGTCCTCAAAGGAATACAGGTATGACGGCATGATAAAATCGAAAATACTCCAGAGCTCTGCCAGTCTGTTCTCAATCGGAGTTCCGGTCATTGCAACCTTGTACTGTGAATTGAGAAGTTTTACTGATTTTGCCGTCAGAGACTTGTAATTCTTTATTTTCTGGGCTTCATCCAGCACAACCAGATCGAAATTAATTTCACGAAGGAAAGGCACATCCTTTACAAGAAGTTCATAAGACATGACATAGACATCAACCTCACTTATCCTGTCTCTTAAAACCTTTCTTGCCGCCGAATTGCCCACCATCGGACAGACTCTCACAGCCGGAGCAAATCGGTTGAATTCCTGACACCACTGATAAACCAGGGATGAAGGAGAGACTACAAGAGAAAGAAAATGCTCAGTATTATCCGGATCGCTGTTTCTGCGCTCCTCGATTTCAGACCAGATTACTGAAATCATCTGAAGAGTCTTGCCCAGTCCCATATCGTCGGCAAGAACGGCACCGAAACCGGAATGAAGCATTATTTTGAGCCACTTGAAACCGTAGATCTGGTATTCTCGCATTATTTCACCGAGATTGTCCGGCACTCTGTATTCAGAATTCTTAACCTCGGAAAGTCTGGTTATAAGTTCATCTAAAGATTTGTCCTTTGAAAAGACGATTTCATTCCGTTCCTGAATAAGCTGTTCAAGATAAAGAGATCTGAACAAAGGTATTTTTGCACTCTGGAAAATTGCATCCGCCGGCATGATGTTAAGTTTCTTCAGCAGAGAATATGCCTGCTCAATGCTCGGATCATCATACAACGATACGTATTCTCCACTGGAAAGACGATACCATTTTTTATTGTCAGCGTAACTCTGGAGAAGATCGTACAGCTCATCCACATCCACGTCACCTGTAAGTCTGAGATCAAGCAGATTGCTGGACTTTACTATATCAAAATCCAGCCTTACACTTCTTCTTGTCCGAAGCCGGTTGAATTCTGCCGATCCGTTGACCTGCCCGAAAACATGAAAATGTTCGAGTTTATCAGTAAGGAAATCCTTAAGTTCTGTGTTTAAATCCAGATTCCAGATCCACTGCGGATTTTCTAATCTCTGACCGCAGCACTGCTCCTCTATCACCTTGATGACACGCTGTTCAAATGCTCTGTTGCGTATGACCTGCTTTTCATCCGGATCATCTCCCAGGACATACCTGCTGTCCCCGTAGACAATCTCGCACTTAAGGCTTACAGTCACCTTCTCTCTGGTTTTATCCAGAACGTCAAGGTAAAAGATATATTCTCCGCTGATACCGGCAAGCTTCTCTATCTCCTCCGGAGTAAGACTGGTATCAATGTGGAAAAGCGGATCTGAACTGATGGCAGGATAGATGTTATAGAAAAATTCATAAAACCTGCTTTCATCAAATGTAAGAGAAAAATCGCCGAAACCGGTCACGGATTTGGAAAGATTCTCAAGAATGACAAGCTCTTCCTCATTCTTTTTCAGCATTCTGTTTTTTGTTGCAATGTAGCAACGACTTCCTTCACCCTTCAGGATCACAGGCATACTGCCTGAAAATTTCACTTCACTGACTGTTTTTCCTCCCGTCTTTTTTGCGGTACAGCTCAGTTCAAAATTCAGAACCAGATCCTCGGATCCTCCTACCATGAAACCGGAAACTGACTCATTTTTTGCTTTTTCAGAAGAAGAGAGGCAGAAATCAACCGTGGAATTCTCAGCAATATTATAAAAGATATCAAGAAATTCACCCTTCAGAGGAATATAAGCGGCGTATCCGTAATAATCCCTGAGTTCATCGAAAAAATTTACTGGATCTTCATAATAATCATCTTCCATACCGGGGTATTTTTTTTCAGAAATTACCTTCCTGACATAATCAAAAAAATCGCTGGCGGTACTCACTATTCTTTTGATAATACCCAGGTATTTTAAACTCCTCTCATCAAACTCACTGCAGGAAAAGTCAATTTGCCTGTTTCTTGGCAAAATGAAACGTCCGCCATTTTCATGACTGAAAACAAGCTCAAAGGGACTGTCAAGAAAATACTTTTTCCCGTTTTCATCCTGAACACTGAAGGAAAGATTAACCTGGGGAAAGCCTTTTTCCCCATGACAGTCAAATGTAATCCTCGGAATAAGCAAAACTGCGGATTTTTTCTTTTCTGTTTTGTCCTGAAGCAGAAAATTCAAATCATTGCTTTTGAGGTATCGATCGTATCTTCCATTTTCAATGGCAGACTGCATTTTGTCCACAAAGAGTTCACCCATGAAGGATGACTTTACCCTGGAATATGAATTGACACAGTACCACTGCCACGCAAGTTCCAATGCTGCGATCTGATACTCATTAAGAAATTTTTTATCCGGCCATTTGAACTTTGGATACGGAACCTCTACCTGAACAATATCCTGGGGATCCAGTTCCTTCAGAGACAGATCCTGCCATATCACCATTTCAGAATTCAGAAGCATCCTGAACGAGTGCTTTTTATCAAACAGATCAGAGTAGGTTACGTCAGTGCTGAGACAGATCCTGAAGTTGTCATCAACAGTGTACTCTGTATTTTCCAGTTCCATTGTCTTCGAAAACAGGATCTCTCTTGCCCGGTTCTCTGTTGCAGGAAGGCTGACAAAGCGCTTCAGAAGACTGATGAAATCAATATAGTCTTCACATAACTGACCCTGATGATGGGAAAAAATACTGAATTCAGAAATCGGGCGAATATCAAATGTAACGCCCCTGTCCTTGCTGATCTTGTCAAGAACACGCTGTACCTGCTGCTGCTTCAGTCTTTCACTGTACTGTTCCTCATTTTCACTTATCGTAATCACGCCATTCAATCTTTCATACTTGAGAAGAAGGGCGGCAGCATGCGGACAAAAGGAACTGCTGCACTGTGACTGCTGACAGGAGCAGTGATAGTCCGAAACTCCGAAGTTCATATTCCGCATATTAGGAAAACGATCTATGGACGTTTCATAAACAGCTCCGTCTGAAGTTACCTTACCGCTCATTGATCGAACGGTTTTCATCTGTTCGTCATCATAATTTACAGACAATTCATCTACTGAGCATCTGTGGGCAGTAAGCAATTCATCAGATGAAAAAAACTTTCTCCAATGAAGCACAGTGAAAAGTTTTGAAGATGATGACGAACTTAAACTACTCATAACAAAAACAGAAAATTCAGTTACTCAAACAATTAAACATATACCTGTACACAGTCCGGAATGTTGCCGGCACAGAAAAAAACAGACTCACAGTCATTAAAGAGAAAGAGGAGATGCTGCTACTACTTCTGAACTGGAGCTGGAGCTGGAGCTGCCGCATCCGTACATGAAAGCGGCTTCTCACTGTCAGGATCATAATGCGTGATGCCGTAAATCATGAAACCTATTCCTACCAGAATAAACGGAATGCTGAGAAGCATTCCGACGGAAACAAAGAACGGAAGCGATACATACTGGGACAGATATTCATTCATTTCTATCTCATACTCCGCCTGACCGGATTTTACAACCTCCAGGATCATTCTTGAAGTGAATGCCATGGCTATATAGGTTCCGAACATAAATCCCGGTCTGTTGCCAAACTTCAGTTTGTAAAGAACAAGAGCAGTAAAACTGCACATGAAATAACAGAAAGACTCATACAGCATGACAGGATGAAGAGGCTGCGTCCCAAGACGATCAAAAACAATACCGTAGGTACCGTCAGTAGGAATACCGACTATTTCAGAATTCATAAAATTGCCAAGACGGATGCATGCCGCACCGACACCAAAGGCAATAGACATATGATCAAGCATCCACATGGGACTGAATTCTCTGTTTCTGATACAGAACCACGTAAAGGCTATGGCTGCACCGACCACACCGCCGTGACTTGCCAGTCCACCCTGCCAGATATACAAAATTTCAAGAGGGTGCTCCCAGAAATACTGCGGCTGATAAAAAACGACATGACAGATACGTGCACCAACAACAGTGCCGGTAAACATAACAAGAAGCAGAGTATCAAGTTTGTCCACCGGATATCCCTTTATTTTACAGAGGATACGGCTTATCAGATACGCAAGAAAAAAACCGGTGGCAAAACATATGCCATACCAGTGTATGTGTAAATGGAGAAAATCGATACTAAATGCTACGGGATCCGGATTCCAGTGAAAAATCATGACAGTTCATAACGTACAGAAAAAAGTTCTTAAAGGCATAAAACTACAATACAATGTATTCACTTCGCTAAGTCTAATAATCCAGACAGACAAAAACAGAATACAAAGCAGTCTCAACGCCTCAACCAGTGATCCGGACGGCGATCTGACAAACTCCAGAATTATTATAGCCTCCATTTTCGTAAAGACACGGCGGCTTACGCTTTTACCGGATCAAAATCCAAAGTTAAAATCTACCCATACTGTGCTTTATTGTCAACGGTTTTATCACTGAAGTTATCACTGAAGAAATCAAACAGATGTATCCAACATGCTGGCGGAAAATCTGAATCTCCTGCCGGACTGTTTACCATAGAGATTGCGTTCTAATTATGAAAAAGGTAAAAACTAATCTCATTCGGCCATTTTTACAGAGCATTTTTTACCATGAAATGCTATACACCAGTATATCAGCATAACCATCCTGCTTTAGATTAAAAGCGTACTGATTACGACTGAACTGTTCAAGGGCATTTTCGCAGGTTTGGTTTAAACACCTCGGTGTATGAGTTTCGCATTTTTTGAATTCAAGAGTTACTGCCGAGCTGCTGCCGTCCGTCAGAAGAATATCAGAATACCCGTTGCCGCTTTCCTGATTGGACTTCTGTGTTAAGTCTCCTGTCGTTATTATTGAAAGCACCCCGGTCATAAAGCCGTGATAGTAGCTTTCATGTGATGAATCTCTGAAACTGATAAAGGTCATCAGCATGTCGTTGATGATGCTCTGAACATCCTTTGGTTCTCCTTTGAAGAGAGCATCTCTCAGACTGTATGATTTTTCAACCCATTCAGAGTTACGTTCACTGTCTTCTTAAACTGCAAGTCCTTCAAACAGTTTTTCCTATCTGCTTCTGTCATCCGGATTTGAATAGTTTATCTCCACGAATTTTTCTGTCATGCTCATGGAAAGAGTTTTTCCGAAGCGGCGGTGCCTCAGCAGCATTGTAACCACCGCTCCTGTCAGAATTTCTTTAAGACAGGACGTTTTATCTATGTAAATCTTTCCCTGATTTATCAGTTCCTCAAAATCTTCAAAGTTGACTGGAAAATCAGTGCTTGAAACAGTCATTGCAGAAATCTCCAATAATTTGGATACTGGCAGAATAACAGTCTTAAACTGTTGTGATCTGAATAATTATTATTCCTGTCTGCATCAGGCTGATGCAAATTTTCTACTGGAATTTAAGACATTGCTTCATAAAAAGACTCAATCAATAATAGATAGAGAAGAAAAAGACAAATGGAAACAAAGCCCTGTTCTGAAATGGTATGTATATGTATGTGCCAGTTTATTTAGCTGCAACAACTTAACTTCTATCTTCGGTAATCATCATAATTGTCATTTTCAAAAAAAGTCATGCTGTTGCCTTCAGTCTTTTTGCTCTCATATGATGCAAAATCAGCCTCTCTGTACAGCTTCTCCAGACTATAATTCCTGCCCACATCAAAAAACGAAATTCCGACACTGAGACGGATCCTGAAATTCTTCAGCTCCTCTATATAAATGGAATCAACTTGATTAAAAAAGCGCTTCATCAGCTCAGAAGCTGTATCTCTGTCAGTAACCGCCACGGCAAAAACGGCAAACTCATCACCGCCGAGTCTCATAACAACATCATAGTTGCGGAATGTTTTGCGCAGGCATTCGGCAATGGCAATAATCACCTTGTCACCCACATCATGACCATAGTTATCATTAACTGACTTAAACTTATCTGCGTCAAACAGAGCATACATGCCGCTCTGCATATTGGAAATCATTGTTCTGATCCTGGATTCTCCGCTTCTGCGGTTTAAAATTCCGGTCAGATGATCGGTTTCAGAAAGATATATCAGTTTTTCACGTTCACGCTTTTCTGCATCGATATTTTCGATCATCAGAAGAATCTTATCCAAATCAGCACTTGGTTTATGCTGTGAAGCAATAAACCTGGCACGGCTCCACAGACCGTCACGGTTCAAAAATTCAAGAATTATCGATTCTCTTCCTGTCATACGTCTGGACAGAGTTCTTAAATCAACAAACTCCTGCACAACATTTTTTGAAACGTCGTCAGCCAGATTATTCATCTCCTTCGAAATGTACTCCTGGGCATCTGACTTTACTTTTCCAAGGACTGACATTCCACCATCCCCGGTTCTGCTGCAAAGATGTCTGCAGGTATTGATACTCAGAGATATCTCATACATGAAATCATATATTTCAGCTACCATGAGCATATTTTCATCGAGCTTTTCAATGTCACGCTGTTTACGGATAAGATTGTGAAAAACGACCACTACGACAGAAAGAACAAGCAGAATCAGTAAAACCGAAACGGTAAATATGATCTTAAGCGAAACAAAGTAATCATCAGCATTTGCAATGCCTACTACATACCAGTGTCCGCCGACATCTCTGACGTCAACAACATATCTGACACCGTCAAATTCCACCACGACGTAACTGTTGTTCCTCAGTTCGTGGATGTTGGAGACAACATACTCATAAACACTGCTGATTTTTCCGTCGAGAACATCATAGTTCTTTCCGACATAGGAAACATCAGAATGAGAAATAACAAGACCTTGATCATTTACAATCATATGTTCATAGCCGTCATCTCTGCTTAGATTTACAACACTCTCCTGAATTCTGTCCAGAGGCAGATCAACTCCCATAACGTTTTGTTTATTGTTGAGTGTAACAGCAACAGTCATGGTGATCTTCTGAGTAAACGCATCAACATACGGCTCAATAAATATAATCTGTCCCGGATGTTCAACAGCCTTCACATACCATGGTCTTTCCTCAGGTTTGTAACCCTCCATGGGCACCCAGTCCGCACTGTTAACAAATTCACCGTTATAAAATGAATAGATTCCGGTTATCGGCAAAGCGTAATTCTTTTCAAAAGCCCTGATCTGATTTGTAATAAAAATTTTAACTTCAGCAGCCGACAGAGTATTGCCAGAATTGTCATCCAGGAAATTGATTTTATACGCAGTAACTTTGACCAAATCTATAAGTGGAGTAACCTGTGCCTTGAAATCAACCTCAATTTTGTCAGTGTTGATCTGTCCTGTTAAAACAAGTTTATCTTTCTGGTTGGAATAGATTACAGCGAAATTAACCAGCAGGAGAACGGTAACCAGGAGCATGGCCAGTACGAGAAAAAGAAGATTTTTCGCACCCAATCTTCTGGAATATTCAAGAATCTTACCAGGGAACTGTTTCATTTCCATACCCCACAAAAACAGATACACTCAACCCCTGCACAAGAAAGACTCATAGAGGAGAAATGCCATGAAGACGAAGAAGACGGGACATTTTTCACTGTCAAAAAACAGCAGGAGTAATCAGACTACCAAATATCCGGAAGGATAAAAAGAAGTAACAGCATATTCAGCATTGATCCCGAGCTTTATATTATAATTATCATTTTTATCTATAAAATCAAAAGGTTACAAACAAAAACATATACAGAATACATATTATTTGTCGTCTTTTATCATCAACCTTATGTTAGTAACAATTATAGATCTAACTCGACATAATGCAATGTTCATTTTGATATCCACACGACAAATACAGAAAGGGGGAGGGATGGGAAGCCAGTTTCAGACAGTTACATTCCAGTTAGAAAAATAATGGGTTTACTCTATCTCCATTCACTCTTAATTTCCAGAAAAAGGTAACTTTACAGATTTTAATTTTCGTAAATGGTCGAAAATAAAAAATTCTGACCGTTTTTGAGGATATAACATAGGTTGAAAAAATTGATGAGCGACATCACATTTTAGTAAGTTTTTCAGCAATATCATTTTTATAAGTTACCACTCGGTAAAATCGGATTTCAACATATATAAATTATGGCTCTGTTCAGGAAAAGTGTTGATTTTGCTAATTGTGATGTATATCACGTTTTAGTACAATTACTTATAATATAAATATACGTGTATTTTTTATTAACATAAATCAAAGGTTTTAACGGTGATTGAATACATAACAAGATGTCTTAATCTGCAGATTAAACAAACTGATATTGAATATCGCACGTTTGATAATCTGATGTATCTGTCCAAAAATCTTTATAATGTTTGTTTATATGTTGAGCGACAGCTGTTTTTCAAAAAGCGGGATTG
>JAEEGG010020339.1_pt1 | contig 13280 bp, 9 predicted proteins | sample 9134161 | NCBI WGS metagenome assembly JAEEGG01 (sample SAMN16246543, study PRJNA631951) | gut metagenome | biome: gut microbiome; feature: rumen; material: CR-attached | host: Bos | place: Iran: Karaj | collected 2018-10 | reverse complement strand
TGCTGGCGCGGCGGATGGGCAAGACGCGCATTGTGGCCGAGACGGGCGCTGGTCAGCACGGAGTGGCAACGGCCACCGTCTGCGCGCTGATGAATATGGAGTGCGTGGTTTATATGGGCGAGACCGACGTCAAGCGGCAGTTTCTCAACGTGCAGCGAATGAAGATGTTAGGCGCCAAGGTCGTTCCCGTGATGTCGGGCAACCGCACGCTGAAAGACGCCACCAACGAGGCCATTCGCGACTGGTGCTGCAATCCGCGCGACACCTTCTACATTATCGGCTCGGTGGTGGGCCCCGACCCATACCCCGATATGGTTGCCCGCTTCCAATCGGTTATCAGTGAGGAGATTAAGCGCCAACTGAAGGAGCAGGAAGGCCGCGAGAACCCCGATTATCTGGTGGCCTGCGTGGGCGGCGGAAGCAATGCGGCTGGAACGTTCTACCACTATTTGGACGCAGACAACGTGAAACTCATTGCCGCCGAGGCCGCTGGTCTGGGCGTCGACACCGACAAGAGCGCCGCCACCATTCACCTGGGGCGCGTGGGTGTGCTGCACGGCAGCAAATCGCTGGTGATGCAGACCGACGACGGCCAAATCATTGAGCCATACTCAATTTCGGCTGGTCTCGACTATCCTGGCATTGGCCCGATGCACGCCCACCTGGCACGCTGCGGACGCTCGAAGGTGCTTGCCATCACCGACAGCGACGCAATGCAGGCTGCCCTGCGACTCACCCGTCTCGAGGGAATCATCCCAGCCATCGAGAGCGCGCACGCTTTGGCCGCACTTTCGAAAGTCGATTTCAAACCGACCGATGTGGTGGTGCTCACCGTTTCGGGCCGCGGCGACAAGGATATGAACACCTTCTCGACATATTTTGATGGAAAATTGTAATATTCAAATATTTAAGTCTATGTATAGTTATAAAATCAATTACCGCACAATTTTGGGTGACCTTCACACACCAGTGAGCACCTATTTGAAACTGCGTGACGCTTTCTCGCAGAGCGTCCTGATGGAAAGTTCCGATTATCACGGAAGTGAAAACAACCGCTCGTTCATTGCCATTGGACCGATGGCCAGCGTGCAGGTGAGCCACGGCAAAGCCACTCTCACCTTCCCCGACCACACCAGTTGCCAGCGCGAAATTGGCGCCGATTACAAAGTGGATGCGGCCATTAACGAGTTTTTGAGCCAGTTCAGCGTCAAGGGCGATTACCTTCGCTACTGCGGACTCTACGGCTACACAACGTTCAACGCCACTCGCTACTTCGAGAGCATTCCCGTCAAGGACAGCGTCACCGACCAAAACGACGCACCCGATATGTGCTACACCTTGTTTAAATATGTGGTGGTTTTCAACGATTTCCGCCACGAGTTGCTGCTCATTGAGTTGTTGGCCGACGGCGAACAGAGCAAACTTGCTGATATTGAGGCAAAAATCACAGGCAACCATATTGTGGAATACGCCTTCAAACGTGTAGGCGAGACCACTAGCACACTCACCGACGACGAGCACCGCGCCAACATCCGCAAGGGAATAGCGCACTGCCTTCGCGGCGATGTTTTCCAGATTGTGCTTTCGCGACGTTTCGTGCAGAAGTTCAGCGGCGACGATTTCAAACTTTACCGCGCACTTCGCAGCATCAACCCGTCACCATATCTGTTCTATTTCGATTTCGGCGGATTCCGTCTGTTGGGCTCGTCGCCCGAGACTCACTGCCGCATCGACGAAGGCCGCGCCTACATCGACCCCATTGCGGGAACAACCCGCCGCACGGGCAACCGCAAAGAGGATGAGGAACTTGCAGCCGCCCTGCTCGCCGACCCGAAAGAGAACGCGGAGCACGTGATGCTTGTTGACCTTGCCCGCAACGATTTGAGCCGCAACTGCACAGGAGTGAAGGTCGATTTCTTCAAAGAGACGCAATACTACAGCCACGTGATTCACCTTGTGAGCCGTGTGAGCGGCACCCTGCGTCCCGCTGCCGACCCAGTCCGCACGTTTATCGACACCTTCCCAGCAGGAACATTGAGCGGTGCACCGAAAGTTCGCGCAATGCAACTCATCAGCGAGATTGAACCGCACAACCGCGGCGCTTACGGTGGCTGCATCGGCGTCATCGGTCTCGACGGCTCGCTCAACCAGGCCATCACCATCCGCACCTTTGTGAGCCGCAACAACGAATTGTGGTTCCAGGCAGGCGGCGGCATTGTGGCCAAAAGCAATGTCGAGAATGAACTTCAGGAGGTTAACAACAAGTTGGGAGCACTGAAAAAAGCCATCGAAATAGCGGAAACGATTTAAAATGACAACAGACAACAGACGATGGACAACGGACGAATACAATTTTACAATTGTCTGATGTCTTTAGTCTGTAGTCCGAAGTCCAAAACTTATAAACATTTAAAACAATGAAAGTCACAATTATAGATAATTACGATTCGTTCACCTACAACCTTTCTCTGATGATTGAGGAGGCGGGAGCCGAGGTTGAGGTTTTGCGTAACGACCAGTTTGAGATGAGCCAACTTGCGAGCGCTGACAAATTAGTGCTGTCGCCAGGTCCAGGCATTCCGTCGGAGGCGGGGCAACTCATCGATGTAATCAAAACTTACGCCGCCACCAAGCCAATTTTGGGTGTTTGTTTGGGCCATCAGGCCATTGGCGAGGTATTCGGTAGCCAACTCACCAACTTGAGCAACGTGTTCCACGGCGTGCAGACGCCCGTCGATGTTGTTGCCGATGACTATCTGTTCACAGGTCTGCCGAAGCAACTCATTGCAGGCCGCTATCACTCGTGGGTGATTGACCGCGAGCACTTCAGTCCCGACCTGACCATCACAGCCGTGAGCAAGGAAGGGCACATTATGGCCGTGCGCCACAACAAGTTCGATGTGCACGGAATCCAGTTCCACCCCGAATCGGTGCTGACACCAGGCGGAAGAAGAATCATTGAGAATTTTGTAAATCATTAAAAATCAATCAATATGAAGGCAATATTAGAGAAATTGTTCAATCACGAGGTGTTGACTAGCGATGAGGCTAAAAACCTGTTAGTCAATGTAACGCAGGGCAAATACAACGAGAATCAGGTTTCGGCCTTGCTCACCGTTTACCGTATGCGCGACATCACCGTCGACGAGATTATCGGCTTCCGCGAGGCTCTTATGCAGAGCCAGAACCCGTTGGATTTCAACGCTTTCAACCCAATCGACATTGTGGGCACGGGCGGCGACGGCAAAAACACCTTCAACATCTCAACCTGCTCGTGCTTTGTTGTTGCGGGCGCAGGCTACAAGGTGGCCAAACACGGCAACTACGGTGCAACATCGGTCAGCGGAGCAAGCAATGTTATTGAACTTCACGGTGTTAAATTCACCAACGACCCCGCCGCTTTGACACGTTCAATCGACCAGTGCGGCATTGTTTATATGCACGCGCCGCTTTTCACCCCAGCAATGAAGGGTGTGGCACCAGTGCGTAAGAGTCTGCAATTCAAGACGATATTCAATCTTTTGGGCCCGCTTGTGAATCCGTGCCGCCCCAAAAACCAACTTTTGGGCACCGCCGACTTGTCGCAGTTGCGTCTGTATACCAATGTATATCAGAAACTTAACATAAACTACGGTGTTGTTACCAGTCTCGATGTTTACGACGAGATTTCGCTCACAGGCGAATTTAAGGTGGCATCGAACACATTGGAACGCATTTACACACCTGAAATGTTTGATTTCAAGCGCGTTGCGATGAACGAGATTTTTGGAGGACAGACAGCCGAGGAGGCAAAAAACATTTTCGACAGTGTGCTTGAGAATCGCGCCACAGCCGCCCAGAAGAACGTTGTGGTGGCCAACGCAGGATTCGCCATTCACACCATCAATCAGCAAAAGAGCGTCGAGGAGTGTATGGCCGAGGCTCGCGAGTCGATTGAGAGCGGGCGCGCCCTTGCAACATTGAAGAAATTTGTCGAACTGAATTCTTGATAATGAATATTTTAGAAGAAATCGTCGCCAACAAGCGCATTGAAATCGACAACCTGAAATCGACCGTCAAGCGGGAATTTTGGGAGCAGACGGCCGAGTTCGGCCATCGCTGCGTGTCGCTCAAGGCGAGTCTTGCGGCATCCGACACAGGCATCATTGCCGAGTTCAAGCGCCGCTCGCCATCGAAAGGCGACATAAACCCCGCTGCTACAGTGGCTTCGGTAGTGCCAGGCTATGCCAAAGCGGGCGCCAGCGCGGTGTCGGTACTGCAGGACGAGAAGTTTTTCGGCGGAGGGCGGAAATATATGGTTGAAGCCCGCCAACTGACTGATATTCCGTTGCTTTACAAGGAGTTTGTGATTGACGACTATCAGTTGCTGATGGCCAAAGGCAGCGGTGCCGACGCGGTGCTGCTTATTGCCGCCATCCTATCGCCCGACGAGTGCCGCCGATTGGCCGACAAGGCTCACCAGTTGGGGCTCGAGACGCTTTTGGAACTACATTCGTCCGACGAGACAGGCCATATCTGCGACAGCATCGACATTGTGGGCATCAACAACCGCAACCTGAAGACCTTCAATGTTGATATTGAGGCATCTATCAGGCTTTGCCACAGCATTCCCGACCGTTTCCTGAAGATTTCGGAAAGCGGATTGTCGTCGCCCGAAACGGTTGTGAAACTGCGCCGCGAGGGCTTCCGCGGGTTCCTGATGGGCGAGACTTTTATGAAAACCGATAACCCGCCGTTGGCTCTCAATAAGTTTATCGATGAGTTGCGACGGCTGCAAAAATCTGACAGTTATGCTGATTAAAGTCTGCGGAATGCGTGATGCCGACAATATTGAGCAGGTTCGCCGCCTGAAACCCGATATGATGGGGCTGATTTTCTACGCCCGCTCGTCGCGATTTGTGGGCACCGAGCCGCTGCCGCACCTGACCGCCAGTTTCGCACCCGCGCTCAAGGTGGGAGTGTTTGTAAATGAGACGGTTGCGGCCGTTGCCGACATTGCCGTGCGGTTCCGTTTGAACGCCGTCCAACTTCACGGCAACGAGAGCCCCGCCGAGTGCGCCGCCTTGCGTCAAACGGGTTTGAAGGTTATCAAGGCGTTTGGCATTTCGTCGGCTGCCGATTTTGCGCAATGCGCTTCATATTCAGACTGTTGCGACCTATTTTTGTTCGACACGCGCACGGCGGGCTATGGTGGCGCGGGAGTCAAGTTCGATTGGAGCATTTTGGCTAAATACAAGCAAGATACGCCATTTCTGCTGAGCGGCGGAATCTCTGCCGACGATGCTGCCGACATTCGCTCAATCAGCCACCCGCAGTTGGCAGGTATCGACCTGAACAGCCGATTCGAGACCGCACCAGCGCTGAAAGACGTGGCGAAACTGCGGAGGTTCATTGCTGATTTAACCACGGAAAACACTTAATAATCGCACAGATAACACAGATTAATGACATAAGACAATTGACAACAATTTCCGACTCAAATTCGTCCGTAGTCTGTAGTCTGATGTCCGAAGTCAAAAAACTAAACTCTAAACACTAAACATTTAACAATATGGACAGAATAGCAAAATTATTTTCGGAGAAGAAAAACAACATTTTATCGGTTTACTTCACTGCGGGATTCCCCACAAAGGACAGCACCGCAGAGGTCATTCGCAGCCTGACCGCCGCGGGTGTTGATATGATTGAGATTGGCGTGCCATTCTCTGACCCGATGGCCGACGGCCCTGTGATTCAGCACAGCAGCCAACGCGCGCTCGACAACGGGATGACACAGGCGCTGCTTTTCGAGCAGTTGAAAGATATCCGTCAAGTAACTGATATTCCGCTGATTATGATGGGTTATCTGAACACCGCAATGCAGTTCGGGTTCGAGAACTATTGCCGCAAGGCCGCCGAGGTTGGCGTCGACGGGTTCATTATCCCCGACATTCCGCTTGAGGAGTACGAGTCGCACTACAAGCCCATTGCCGAGCGCTACGGCCTGAAATTCGTGCTGCTCGTAACCCCCGAAACCGACGAGGAGCGCGTCCGCCGTATCGACGACATTAGCACGGGCTTCGTCTATCTTGTGTCGTCGGCTTCGACAACAGGCGCGCAGAAGAGTTTCAACGACGAGAAACAGGCCTACTTCAAACGCATAGCCGCTATGGGCCTGAAAAACCGCACGTTGGTTGGCTTCGGCGTATCCAACAAAGCCACCTTCGACGCGGCCTGCCAATACTCAAGCGGCGCCATTGTAGGCAGCGCCTTCGTCAAGGCACTCGAGGCCGAGCCAACAGTGGATAAGGCAGTTGCACGGTTGGTGGAGGATTTGAAGAAGTGAAGGTGAAGTTACTGGAGGCTTAAACCATCTTCGGGTTTTCGAGCATCCTTCCGACGGAACCAACGGCGCCAAAGTTCGCCGAAATTGTTGAAATCCTCGGTGTAAAAGATTCCAAGTCCGCGGGTGTACGGCACGTCATCGTAGATGAGGTCCTCGTTCACCTTCTGGAAGGCTCGCAGCCGCACGTTGCCTTTCTTGTTGAGTTTCAATTCGACAGAAAAGTCGGTGGTGTATTGGGTGTTGGTGCCATCCTCCGACTCACTGTTTGTCTGGTTGCTCACGTCGAAGTTGCTGCTCACCGTGATACGGTCGTCCCAAAGCGATGTTGATAGCGCCAACTCGTATTCCTCCGAACTTATCTCAGTCTCAGGACGATAGGCCACACCCAAGTCGAAACTGGTGCTCACCTGGCTTATCCATTTGCTCAACTGGTTAGAGAGGAGCTCGCTGGCCGTGCCATAGCCAAGTGTGGCTGCCGTTGAGCCTGTGGAGTTGTCCGATACGCTTGTGAGCGGATAAAACTTTTTGAGCATCAGCAGAGAAATCACCTGCTGGTTAAGGTCGTCCTCGGGCAGACTATTGAGCTGCTCAATTTCCTCAACTTTTGTGGTTGTCGATGGCATATCGATTGAAAAACTAATATTTGGCGACACCAACTTATTAGTCATCAGCAGATGGCAGTTGACCGGAACTCGCTTGTCACGGTCCTCCTCATCAAGCGTGAGCGAGTAAACAGGCACCTTCCGAAGTTTATAGGCGGCATCAATATTAATGATGGCGTCAAGCGGGTCGCCAGTCCACGTCACGTAACTGCCCGACTGCAAATCGAGCCGCTTGCTGATGACATTCTGCAGCGTAAAGGTGAAATCTCCTTTGCTGATAAGGTATGTTCCGAAAATCGAAAATTTATCGTCCTCAAGGCGGATGTTGAGGTCAGCCGAGCCGTTGGAGCGCAAGGCATCGCCAATGGTGGGGTCGAACACAATCTGTATCTCGGCATCGGGCGTCACCTTAAGGTCGAGGTTCAGGTTAGTAACCGATGGCGGCGCTTCAACAACCGCCGCAGGCTTCCGACTTTTCTTCTTCACATCATTGATATTCTTCACGTTGTTTTTCGAGACAAAGGTGATGAAATCGTTCTCAGTCAGGTCGTTGCGACCCTCCATCGTGATGTAGAACATGCTCTTGGGCATGGTGGTAGCGCTGATATTGATATCAACAATGCGGCGGTTTGAACCGGTGATGTCGACAATGCCACTGGCGTATGTCTTGCCGTACCATAGCGGCGAGTCGGTGGCGCGGGTGTTGAGGGCAATAATGTTTTCGGCAAAGATTCTCAAATCGAGATTGAACTCTCTGAAATCGCGGTGCCAGATGCGCCCGTTGAGTTGAGCCTGTCCGCCCTCGGCATCCTGTCCCTGAACGTTGTTGAAGAGAATCTGGTTGTCGTTGAACTCCAGAGTGTCGTTCACAATGTAGGTGGCCTTGGTTGGTCTGACGGTCAGCCGCGCGTTCTCAAGCCCGAGTTTTCCGTACCATCGTGGCGAAGTAAGTTCACCTTCAAGGTGCATTGCGCCACTAAACGAACCCGCAAGTTCACTGAATAGTCCGGAAAGAAACAGATTAAGAAATTCCACATCCTGATGCGACGCTTCGGCATCGAGATCCATGAAAAAGTTCGCAGGATCTATGTATCCGTTAAACGCCGTATGCGACACTCCTCCCCTGTCCGACAATGCACCATCGACCAGTAGCCGCTGCTTCTCCATGTCCCACATTGCACGAGCGCCCACATTTCCGAAACGTTGCTTGTTGATGCTGAAATCGCGCACTTCCAAATTGCCGTTAATGCGCTTTTCACCCTTCAAGTCCTTCAAATTGGACCGACACGAGGCAAAACCGGTGAAGCGAGTCCGCAGTCCGAAAATATCCGACACAAAACCGAGATTCAGGTTTGATATATCAACAGACAGACTGTCGTCGGGATTTTCGGAAAGTATACCATCGGCATAAATACGGCTTGTGCCACCATTAATATTCAATTTGTTGAACTTCAGTGATTTGTTGTCGATAGTCACCTCGCATGGATCAATCGTTACAACCGTGTCGAGCATGGTGACCGACGATGGTTTGACATTGATTCTAGCGCCTCCGCCGTCTTCCCGCCAGAAATAGATATCGGTTTTGATGTCGCCGCTGTTACGTCCGTGAATAAGCGCATTATCCCAACCAATACCGATGCCCGCCTTGCCATTTCGCAACATGGCATTCACTGCCAGATTGTTCATCGTCTCATAGCCAATCAGATATGCATTTTCAGTGCGCAAGGCGACAATAAGGCTGTCATCAATATTATGCAACTCGATATCCAGATTTTCTATTTCGGCCTCTTTTGTATAAATATTTGACGATAATAGTTTTAAATTCAGTAAATTAGTACTATCGGAATATGTTCCGCTGAGTTCCGTTCCCGACGCAATGGTTATCCACGGGGCAAACTGCTCAGTGAGCGGGTGCGGATAAGTGGCCACCACATCGAATTTCACGGTGTTGCCGCCTGTCTGCTCAACCAACGTCTGACCATTGGCAAACTGCTCCACAAACCTGCCTACTGAACTGGGCAATTCACTCAATTTAAAAGGTCCTTCCGCCTCAACCACAATAAATTCCGACGTCAGGCTGACGGACTTGCCCTCAATTGTATTCAGCGACAAAACGGTCATTGTGTCGGTTGCGAAATAAGTGGAATCGCCGAAATAATAGATATCGGTTACATCAATCCGGCCTTCGGCCAAATCAATGTTTGGTCCGGTGAAATTGGCATTTACATTGAACGACAGATTGGCCGCAGAATCGGTGCCAATGCCGAGAGCCGCAAGATTGGCGTAATAGACGAACGATTGGAACCGGAAATTGGAACTGTCACCATAGTTGACCAGGCCGTCGAAATCGAAACGCAAATTCTCATCGAACGAACTGAGCTGGCCGTTGAACATCCGCGACTCCAGTTGTCCGTCAACCGATACCGAGTCGATGGTGTGCCCCGAATAACTGATGTCGGTAACCGAACCCATCAGATTCAGACTGGTCTGTTCAATGTCGCCCAAACGACCATCGGCTTTGATGTCAACCCGAAGGTTAAGGTCGGAGCCCAAAAGCGGTTCAAGCCCGATAGGTGTTGATTTGAGAGTTCCCTCCACATCCAGCGTCTTGTTTTTGTTTTTTTGCACCGAGCAGTCGAGACGAACGCCGCCCAAACCCGTCCTGACACCCACATTGGCCTTGACATTGCTCAGCGTGCCTTCAGCCTCACCATGCATCTTGACCATCTCTAGCGCGTTCAAAACCCGCGCCATGCTGCTGGTATCGGCTTCGGCATAGCGACCGATTATGGCAAGCAGGTCTTCGCTTGTGGCGTTCAAATCATTTATCACGAACGAGTATGCCAGACTATCAATATTATTGATTCCCTGCAATTTAAAATCCATATCGGCTGAGGTGTTGTCGCTGAATTCGGCCTTCACGCTGCGCCCCAAAACTTGCCGCTTATCACCTTCAAAATGACCGCTCAAACCTATGCGGTCATCCTTTCCTTCCAATTGCGGCAGCAGAAAGGCAAACTCTGCCGGACTAATACTCATATCGGCAATGTCGGCGCTATACGAAAGCCCCGCGCCCGTTGCCAGTCTGACATCGTTCACGCGCATGCTTGAGTTGCGAGTATCTAGTTTGATATTGTCAAACACGATAACGCCGTCATTCACAACAAAATCCATTTCCAGATTATCAATTTCTACCAAGTCATTATAACTGGTACAGAACGACTCGAGCCGTGCCGACAGCGAATCACCATCCATTGCAAAATCACTTATATCGATACTGATATCATTGAAACTGTGTACCTTACCATTATCATTAAAAACCACGTTGGTTTGCACAAGAGTAATCTCGTCCATGTCGAGACGCAGACGGCTTTTGGCAGTATCGGGCTTGTTGAAGGCCTCAAGCAGAAAACTGAAGTTAAAAACGCTGTCAGTCCTTTCGATGTTGGCTTGGGCGGCACGCACGTATGCCCGTTGAATACCGATTCGCCCCTCATCAATGTCAACCGCGCTAAGATATCCCGACAGTTGCGGCACATAGAGCAGCGTGTCGCCGTTGGGGCAGCGAATCAGCACGTCCTGCAAGGTGAGCCCCTGGCGGATATAGTAGCGCGCCTTCTTCACCGACACATCGGCGCCGAGCGTGCGGCTCAACACTGTGGTTATCTGATTGGCCAGCATGGTCTGAATCAGCGGCGATCGCAACGCCGACCACACGAATACCACTATCCCGACCAATATCAGGACAAAAACCGACAATATTTTTATGGCTTTTTTAATACTTTTGCGCGTTTATTATAAGTGCCCCAAAAATATTCTTTTTGCAGACACTTGAATTCAAATATTTATGAGCATCACAATTTTAGGTATAGAATCGTCATGCGATGACACTTCTGCCGCAATTATCCGCGACGGAGTTATACTCTCGAATGTCATTTCGAGCCAAAAAGTGCACGAACAATACGGCGGAGTGGTGCCCGAACTGGCGTCGCGCGCGCATCAGCAGAACATCATCCCAACCATCGACGCGGCAATCAAAAACGCGGGCATCGGGCTCGACGAGATTTCGGCCGTGGCCTTCACCCGCGGACCCGGACTGCTGGGCTCGCTGCTGGTGGGCACGTCGTTTGCAAAGGGTTTTGCGCTTGCGCGACGGTTGCCGCTGATTGAGGTGAACCACCTGCAGGGCCACGTGCTGGCGCTGTTTGTGAAGCAGAGCGCCGACGACAACAACCAACCCGAGTTCCCGTTCATCTGCCTGCTGGTGTCGGGCGGAAACTCGCAACTGGTGGTTGTGCGCAGCCCGCTTGATATGGAAGTGGTGGGCACCACCATCGACGACGCGGCTGGCGAGGCTTTCGACAAGTGCGGCAAGGTTATGGAACTGCCCTACCCGAGCGGCCCCATCATCGACAAGTTGGCCAAAGAGGGCAACCCCAAGGCCATCAGTTTCGCCAAACCGAGCATCGAGGGCTACAACTACAGTTTCAGCGGCCTGAAAACGAGTTTCCTGTACCACATCCGCGACGCGGTGAAGACCAACCCGAACTACGTGAAGGAGAATCTGCCCGACCTGTGCGCGTCGCTGCAGAACACCATCATCGAGATTCTGCTGAACAAACTGAAGAAGTTGGTTAAGGCGACGGGCATCCGTCAGGTGGGCGTGGCAGGCGGCGTTTCGGCCAACTCGGGTCTGCGTCAGGCGCTGCTCGACTACGGCGAACGCGAAGGACTGAAAATCTTCATCCCGAAAATATCGTTCACCACCGACAACGCGGCAATGATTGCCATTACGGGTTACTACAAGTATCAGGCTGGCCTGTTCACCACGCAGGACGTGGCGCCGCTGGCGAGAATGGATATAAAATGAAATTTGACAATTAACAATGTAGGACAACAGACTTCAGACATCAGACAACAGAAAAAATAATTTGTGTCCGTTGACCGTAGTCTGTAGTCCGTAGTCAATAAATCAATAAATTATGAGCATTTTCGAATCAATCATCATTGCAATAGTCGAGGGGCTGACGGAGTTTCTGCCCGTGTCGTCGACAGGACATATGATAATCACTCAAGGCCTGCTGGGCGTTGAGAGCGACGCGTTTGTGAAGGCCTTCACGGTGATAATCCAATTCGGCGCCATTCTGTCGGTGGTGGTGCTCTACTGGAAGCGTTTCTTCCGCTTGAACACCGAGCCCGCGCCCGAAGGCGCAGGGGCGCTGAAACGCCTGATTCACAAGTTCGATTTCTACTGGAAACTGCTGGTGGCGTTCATTCCCGCCGCGGTTATCGGTCTGCTTTTCAGCGATAAGATTGACGAAATGCTTGAGAGCGTGACCGTTGTGGCCGTTATGCTGGTTGTTGGCGGCGTGTTTATGCTCTTCTGCGACAAGATTTTCAACCGCGGCTCTGACGAGACCAAACTGACCGAGCGCCGAGCGTTGTATATTGGTCTATTTCAATGTATTGCAATGATTCCTGGCGTTTCGCGCTCAATGGCGACAATCGTGGGCGGTATGGCGCAGAAACTCACCCGCAAGGCGGCGGCCGAATTCTCGTTCTTTCTGGCCGTGCCAACAATGTGCGCCGCGTCGGGCTACAAAATGCTCAAACTGCTGCTCTCTGACGAGGGCCTGCAACTGCTCACCGACAATCTGGGCGTGCTGATTATCGGCAATATTGTGGCCTTTGTGGTGGCCCTGCTGGCAATGAAGTGGTTTGTGGCGTTCCTGACAAAATACGGCTTCAAGGTTTTCGGCATTTACCGAATCATTGCAGGCGGCCTGATTCTGGTGCTAATGGCGTGCGGGGTGAATTTGACGGTGTAAAAAGGTGAGATGTTTAGAAGGTGAGTCGCTTCGCTGTTTAGAAATCGATAAAAACTAAACTTCTAAACATTAAAACTTTTAACTTCGAAAACTTAAAACTTATAACTTCTCATAAATGGATAAATCACTTTTCGAACACATCGGGCAGTTCCGCAGACAGGCTGCGGGCAAGATTCCTGCGCAGTCGCTCAGCCACCAACTGCTGACCAAGACGGTCAACTTCCTGTTCCCCATCTTGTGCGACGACGACCAATCGACCGAGGCCCGCTACTACGATATGCGCCACCTTATGGAGCAGGTGCTGGCGCAACTCTCGCTCGCCGACGAGCAGATTCAAGACGAGATTGACACCTTCTCGAACTCGCTCGAACTGCTCTATCTGCGTATGATTGAGGACGCTACGGCCATCTTCAACGGCGACCCCGCCGCCAAATCAATCGAGGAGGTGATTGTGACCTATCCTGGTTTCTACGCCATTGTGGTTTACCGCCTGGCGCACCAACTTTATGAGCAGAACATCCCCAT
>JAEEGG010020335.1_pt1 | contig 13282 bp, 16 predicted proteins | sample 9134161 | NCBI WGS metagenome assembly JAEEGG01 (sample SAMN16246543, study PRJNA631951) | gut metagenome | biome: gut microbiome; feature: rumen; material: CR-attached | host: Bos | place: Iran: Karaj | collected 2018-10 | reverse complement strand
ACACAGTGTCATACAAGAATTGTCCGCTTCCATCAGACGTATTTGTCCGGTACCCCAACTCTACTAGATATAAGGTCGAATCTGGAGTAAAAAACTCTTCCCAGTCAGATCCTTTCTGGCTTCCTCCAACAGCCATATCCGGAGCATCTATCAAACTGAAACGGAGTTGAGTTTTGATGATAGGAACGCATATCTCTCCCTGAGCACCTTGCATCTCGAGCAAGATGTTAGCCATATTGACAATCTCTTTCACTGTAATTGTAGCGCCATTCAGAGAGTCGGTACGCTGGTAGATGTTTAGACGGTAGTTAGCGCCGTGCTCACTATAACCGATCCAAAAATACTTCAGCGTATAATCGTTGGTAATGTCGATAAATGATACTGCCGCCATAATTATCTGCTCCATTTATTTACAGTCCGTTCTCCGGAAATCACTATGTCGCTTCCGGATATTCGGCCTTTGACGTATATGGTAAGTTCGGTTTCTATGTTTTCGGTATAGGATCCGCTGCCACCGGTATTGCTTCCTCTTCCGTAGCTGGTCGTAGTAGAACTACGGCCAGCGCTCTGAGCCACGGCGTTAAGCGCTGCGGTAGCTGCAGCTCCGATAGCAATCAAAGCTGCACCGGCTGCAATCGCCGTATAAGGGTTAGAAAGCGCTGACTTGGCCGCTTCCATTGCGATACCTTCAGCAACTATGATTTCTCCCATCTTAATAGCCATCTGAGCCAGAGGCGTAAGCAAAGCCTTGACGACAGAACCTACATTTGCATCTTTCAGCCCAAAAAGCTGATCAGCCATTTCTTGACATGCCTCAGAAAAACCGGAAACGACAGCTTTCTTAAAGTCGCCAATCATATCTTCGGCCCTTTGTAAAGACTTGTTGGATTTTTCAATTTGAGCATCCAGATCTGCATTGAAATCGGCCAGTGCTTCTTGCACATCATCTAAGTCTACAGAATTGATCTTTAGGAAAGCATCGACAACGGACTTTGACCATTCGTCCATGACTTTCTTCTGCTTTTCTGTCTCAGCCTCTTCATCCTCACGGATCTGAGCAAGCATCTGGACATATTGAACGCCTAGAGAAGAGGAATCCATATTGTACTGGCGGAAGACCTCAAGCAGTTCTTCATAATGCTTCTGAAGCAGCTCCTTGCGGCCCATAGTCCTCTCAAAGATATCGCCTTCTACGGCTTTGTCAGAAAGGCTGTTTACCAGGTCATTCGAGAACTTCTGTGTTAGAGCTGAAGCGTCCTGGCCATATTTCTGCAGCAAAGCAAGTTGTTCATCATAGCGCTTCTGCAGAAGATCTCTTTGAGTCAAGGTGCTTTCCTGGATCCTTTCGATTTGATTTATTTCTGAATTACCGCCTCCACCGCTTCGACTCCCGCCTCCTTTGAGGTTGTTGATTAGCGTTTGAATTCGTAAAGTCTCGCCGGAATACTTTGCCTGCTGCTGATATGCGCCAGTAACAGCCTGTTCCATAGCTAGACGCTCTTTATCAGAAACCTTGTTGTTGTAATTCCAGAGCATCTGCTGATACTCCTTGCTTATTCCGGCTGCAGCTGCTACTTGATCTGCCTGGTTTTTCCAGTCATCTCTTTTCCAAAACTCATGACCTCCGACCAAAGCTGCATTAGCATACAATTGGTTCATCTTAGAGCCTTGCTCCGATCCCAGCCAAACAAAGAACTCCTCAACAGACTTGCGAGCCTGAGCCATCTGTTGATCTGTAGCGTTCTTCGTTGCATAGCCCAGCTTATTAGCCATCTTGTTCAGAGAAGCTTCTGAAAAAGCATTCATTCCTCTGGTCGGATTTGCCTCCAGGTCTTTGTAAATCTGAAGCAGCTGCTCTCCTGCAGCTTTTCTCTCCTGCTCAGACAGATTCACATCTCTGAGCCTGACCTTCAAGTTGTTAATGGTCTCCAGCTGCTTTGCTAAAGAGATATTGTATGATGTGTTGATTTCGCTCAGTGCATCTTGAGCGTCATAGAGATCTCTGGCAAGCCGGTTAGCTTCCTGGAGATCCGATAGAAAATTGGAAAAGTCAGTAGATGCTATGGCCGTCTTCAGAGTATCCCACATGGCGGTCATTCCGGCTGTAGTTCTGTTGAACTCATCGCCGAGCGTCTGGTTGGATTTGGCCAGATTCTTGACGGCGGCCACCACGCCGGTAACTGCAGCGGCCACTGCAGCAAAAGCTATCTTGCCTTTCAAGCCGATGCCTTTGACGGATTCAGCAAAAGATGAACTCTCTTTCTTGGCCTCGCTGATGCCTTTGGAAAATTCTTCTTTTTTCAGTCCTAAACGAACAAAAAGGTCGCCTATCTTGCTCATGGTTTTTCAGTGCTAGGTAAGGCCTTTGCGGCCTCGTATTGTTCTAAAATTCTATTGAGAGCCGCTTCTTCTTCAGGAGTGATTCTGTATTGTTTGGCTTTCTCGGCCATCTCGGCTTCATTCGGCTGTTCCCATGGAAACCGGCAGAAGGCTTGCGGCGTCTTTGGCTTATGCGCCGGTTTGATGTTCGGGCTGAGGAGAACATTCTGCCAGGCAGCCCATCTTGCAAAGATCCATTTCTCCTGGATCTTCTGCTCATAGCCTTTAAGACGCAACTGATACTCATGCCAGCTGGTCAAAGCCGCCTGCTCTTCAGTCAGGCCGCATTGACCTACTAGGAACGCTTCAATAGCCGGCCAATCCAGGCAAATACTTTTTTTTTACCCTTGTTCTCGTCAGAATCGGCTTTGTTTTCTGCTTTCTCCTTGTCCTCGACAAGTTCCTTCGCTGTCTTTCCGGTCAGGGCTTTTACAGCAAAATCTACGTCTTTACCAAAGTCTTTTGGATTCAATGCAGCGTATTCGTGAAAATCGCCTCTGGTGTATGGCATATCAGCGATCGTTCCTTTACCGTCCAGCTCCCAGGCATTGAGAGCCGCCAGATAATAAATGTCTGCATACGATTCTAAGATAGACCTCAGATCTGACGTGTCTGCCTCGAGCACCAGACCAGTCTCTTCCTTGTAACTGAAAAGATGCGGAGTGAAGAGCACTTCTGCCTCCACTCCTTCTTTCAGCTGTATCCTTCTCCTAAGTGTTCTCATATTAAGAGAGTGCTGGATAGTGAGTTACTGCACCGGTTGCTGAGAGGCTGATAGACCTGGATGCAACGGATCCGGTGTCGTTAGTATCGCTGATTGCAGTTACAACGGCTGTGAAGACATCTCCTACAGACGGAGAATTGCCACTCAAAGTGCCGATAAATACTCTGACATTGGAACCTTCATGAAGAGCCTTGAGAGCTACAGACTGAGGGCCAGCGGCGGTATCATCGGTATAAACGGTAATCTCGCAAGTAGCGCCTTTCTTTCCGGATATGAACTGAGCCCATTCTGTACTCTTGTCGGAGATTTCAATAGCCTCAGCAGTACGGTTGAAGTTGTTGGTCTGCTCACCTGAAAGCCAGGTGGTCGGAGTGCCGGAAGATCCAGCAGCGATATACGCTTTTCTGTTATTGCCTAAAGTTGACATAGTTCTTCAATTAAGTAAGAGATGGATAATGAGTTACAGCGCCTGAAGCGGTAAGGCTGATAGACCTTGAAGCTACAGATCCTACATCGTTGGTGTCGCTGATTGCAGTCACGATTGCCTCAAAGAGATCTCCCTCGCTAGGGCTGAGAGTAGTAGTTCCGGTCAGAGTGCCGATAAACACTTTCACAAGGCTTCCTGCGTGAAGAGCCTGGATAGCGCTGTACTGCTTTCCGGTGTTGGCATCATCCGTAAAGACGGTCACTTCTGCAGTAGCACCTTTCTTTCCGGAGATGAACTGAGCCCATTCTGTACTCTTGTCGGAAGTCTCTATGGCCTCAGCGGTACGATTGAAGTTGTTGGTCTGCTCTCCGGCAAGCCAGGTGTAAGTCAGAGTGCCAGTGCCGGTTACAATGTAGACCTTTCTGTTGTTTCCAAGTTGTGCCATGGTCAATATGCTGTTTTAGTTATTTTCGTTTCCAGTTGTTTCGCTTTCCTGCTGCTCGTCATCCTCATCAGTGTCGGTATCAGACTTGATCTTCTCCATCCAGATATTGAGCTCCTGCATAAGACGGTAGAGGATCTTCTTTGAATCGGTCGTTTCCGTCAGATCCTGGAGCTGGCCAGGCAATATGCCAAGACACGTCCAGCCGGTAATGGTCAAGTCCTCTTTGGTCAAATGCTTGAGGACAGCATCATTCATCACGACAGCCTCATTCAGAGAGGTGTCACTGATACTTTCCACAATAAGATTCACTTGCCTGAGAGCGCCGTCTTTGTCCAGGCGTTCCTGCTCCCGGATGGAGTGAATCTCTACTCTAGGATAACTCGCTTTGCCTCCTACAGTGATGCTATGTTCGGCAAGCCTTGTTACCAGAGCAGTGTATATCGGACGATACGCACTGACCTGGTAACGTGGATGCCGCTGAAATATGGCTGAGAGTATTCTGGTAATTACGCTCATCGAGTTTCCTTGTTAACGGAGTCCCGGATTGCCGAGACTATCTTGCTTTTGTTCTTTTCGATGGCCGGAACAAAGAACGGATGCGGTTGCGTTCCATGCTTTGCTATCTCTATGGCCATTCCCCATCCTACTTGCCGGGCAAGCTTCCGGTCATGCAGCTGGTATTTCTTGTATGCCCATTGTGCGAGTTCATCCGGCGGGGGCATCCTTCCGGCTCGTCTGCCATATTCCACAAAGTGAGCATATCCGCTTTGCTTGTTCTGGCTGTCAAAAAAGCCTACGTCTAGCGTAAGGTCATCTACTTTCTGAACTTTTCCGCTTTGCCTCAGAAGGCCGGTCACTACAGAACTGTTGGCCCTTAGATTTCTCTGAGCATCAGCTATGATCTCCAGCCCGGCTTTCTGCAAGCCTTCCATCGCTGCCTTCTCGACATCTTTCGCTGTCTTGTCAAACGACCTGAGCAGCTTGTTGAGGCCACTGACAGATATCGGCCCTGCCATCAGACATCAGGGTTGTCGATTTGATACCAGCCGCTTACTCGGAGATAACGGCCACGATTATCCACGTCTTCCGGAGCCGGAAAGTGAATGTCATGGCCTCTCCAGGTAATGCCGTCAAAAGCCACAGCCGGTTTTCTCATTTCGATATCCACGCCTACGACATCTGCCTGCTGAAAAGTAAGCATCGTCTTGGTAGCGCTCATCTGCCTGACCTGAGCATAGACCTCCAGAACGACCGTAGGCGCACCAATGGCCACATGCCCCATAGCGTCAACGGTGTTGGTCGTCTTCGTTAGGAGTATGCGGTCATTGAACCTACGTGCATTCTGCGGATCTCTTCTCATTATCTTGGGCCGTAAGCGGTTCTCAGAATAGAGGCTTGAGCTTTGGCGTCCTCTCCGTCATAGATAGCAGTTGCGAGCTGCCATACTATAGGCTGGAGCTGTTCTGCCTCAGCTATGTTGATCTCGTTAGAGTATGTCACAATAACGACATCAGAGGCCTGCTTCATCCGGAGACGGTTGCCGATCCTGAAATACTCAAGGTCATTGCCTTCTCCGTCCTTGACAGAAGTGACAGTCTTGCCTCCCTGGTAAAGACGGATATCCTGATATAACTTGACGTTGTAAACGGTAAGTTCAAAGGAGCAAGGCAGAAGAGCCTTGTCTGAGTATTCCTGGACTTGAAGCATAGCATCCTTGAGCATTTTCAGCAGCACTCCATCCCTGGTGTCGTCCGGGATGGAAGCATACTGCTTGAACTGCTCGAGATGGTCAGCAAGCGGCCCTGTGCATTCAGTGATTCTGAGTTCCATGTTAGCGATTAAAGATAATAGGGGCCGGTTACCCAGCCCCTAGTTCAGCCGAGTGATTAGGACTGCTCCTTAGTCTTAACAACCTTGTTGGTAGTGTCGATTGCAGAAGCGAGGGTTGCGATGTTGCCCTTAGTTCCCTTGCCGGAGTCGAGAGCTGCAATAGCGGTTGCGGCGCTGGAAACGTAGATCAGACCGTAAGCGTTTGCTGTAGGCACTTTGACCTGAGCAGCCTTGCGGAAATATACGTCATAAGCGTCATAAGCGCCGTTGCGGATAAACTCAAGCTCATAGCTGTTGCCAGCATAGATCTCTACAGCGTTGGTGTCGGCCACAAGGATCTCGCCGGAAGACAGACGCTCAGAAGGGAATACACGGATTCCAGCGAGCATGCTGCGAACCTGGTCGAAGATGTAGTTGCCGTTAGCATCCTTAACGCTCTGGAGCTGACGGTACAGAGCCCAGGTCAGGAAAGCGACATTGGCGCTAAAGCCCTTCTTCTGGATCTGAGCTGCAGCATCCAGGATAACGTCTGCTACAGTTGCATCGTCAACTGCAAGAGCTGCGATAGCAGAGAATGAAGTAGCAGCAGCCTTCAGACCATAGATCTTGTTAGGATAGGTAGCGTCAGAGCCCTCTCCGTTGTAGATCTCGTCATCGAGCTTGTTCTCGATCATGCGGACGCCTTCGTTCACGCAGTAATTGTAAAGCTGCTCGAACCAGTCCTCGAATTCAGTGGAGATCTGCATCAGAGTACAGAGCTTACCGAATGCACGAGTCTTCTCAGTAAAGGAAACGTCAGACTTGCTGGTGTTCTGAGCAAGCTCAGCAACGTAAGCCACGGTTGCCTGCTGTGTAGACTCGATCCATCCGAGCTTATTAGCAGTTCTAGGACGGATGCCGAATGCCATGATGAAGGCATTGGTAACCGGAGCTGCAGCATAGATGGTAGGATCGTCTGCAACGCTGAGACGGTAGTTCGGAGAAATCAGAGAAGTTCCGATGGAGTAAACGTTCTTGAGCTCCAGAGTTAAGTCAAATCTGTCTTTCTTTGACTCAACAAGCTTCTTGATCTGGTCTTTCTTCTCCTCCAGGGCTGCCCTGAAAGCGGTCTTGAAGTCTACGCTCTTGGCGGCTTTCAAAGCCTCCTTGAGTTCTTTGATACTAGCGGCCTGCTCTTTAACAGAAGCATCAAGGTTGTTGATGTTCTCCTGAGCAGTCTTGAGCTCGTTCATCTTATCGGCGAGCTCGCCCTTTAATGCCTTAGCTTCAGCTTTGGCGGCCTGAGCCTCGCTCTTAGCAAGCTCAGCATTCTGGCGGATTTCCTCCGCTCTTTTCTCAAATTCAGTCATACTGTTTGGGTTTTTAAGTTTCGGTTTATTACAAATTGGCGAGCAAGCGCCTTGCAAATTCATTGTCTACAGCGTCTTTCAACGCCTGGAAGTCTTCTGCATTCATGGTCTGGAGACTGGAGGCCATCTCCTTTTCGCTCTTTGCGTCAAGCAGGATAGCCTTCGGATTGGCAGCCCTGGTAACCGGAGAGACCTCTACAATAGTAATGGCCTCCAGTATGCGGATCTCGTAATCGTAGCCTTCTCTCTTCTCGTAACGGAACTTGTCTGCAAAGTAGCCGATGGAGAATTCGTTGATGGCCCCGGCCTTGATCAGCTTCTGCACGTCCAGTCCAGTAGTGGTGTCCAGGATATCAGCCTCAATCCAGAGACCATAAGCGTCTACGCCTTTGTCAGTGATGACGCCGATGACCTCGTGAGAGTCGTGCTGGTAACACAGCTTCATCCTATCTGCATTTTCGCTTTTCAGGAAGTCATCGCATGCAGCCGGATCAATGATGTCTCCCCAGCTGTCGATATTTCCAAAAGCACAAGCATAGGCCCTTATATGCAAGGTCTTGCCGTCTTCACTGGTAGACTTGATCTCCACATCATGAAGATTGGTCTTATACTGAGTTTCTTTCATAGTCGTATTTCGTTTATGCGAAAATAATTCAGATAAAAAAGGTTTTCCGAGAAACAGATACGCATTTCGTTGCTATACGTATTCACAGTCCAAATAATTATCTATATTTGCAACATGGAAATCCCAAAAGAAGTCATAAAAGCGGCAGAACAACTTACTGCTAAGTTTGGCTTCAATCTCGTTTATCTGGGCGAAATTGAAGGCCAGCAATACTTTAATTGCTCTCCAAGTCCTTCTGACAATGATAATTCCGGCTTTCCGCATGTATTTATTTATGAGCAAAAGATGGGCGTTCTTGAGATAACTGGTATAGACGCTCTAGATATTCTAGACAGATTTCCTAGTGACTAAGTATTTCTGCGTAATCTAGATTAAATATCTTATCATCTATTCTCATTATTCCCCTAGTTATGGCTTGATATACTCGTGTATTACCTTTTTTACACAGATCCATTATATCACGAGCTAATACTCCTGCTGAATTATCGACTTGAGGCTCAATATACAGAAGTCTTCCATCTGCAAGCCTCTGTAAAATAGTCATGTGGCCACTACCACCTCTCCAACCAATACTCAAAGCATAAACGCCTTCTTCCTTACACGTTTCCTCAAAAAACGCTTTATATCGTGCTGGAGAAAGAGCTTTATAATCTTTTTTCACGGCCCATTCAGATATCGAAGCCCATTTAGCCTTAGTTCCATCGGCATTTCGCCAAACATCCCAAGCATCAGTACACCTGAGATAATCCATTTTACTTCCAGAAACTATGCCTTTAGCCGTCACATCGAAACCTCTCAGCCTCATCATATAAGTAGGAGTACAAGTAGCACAGTTAATCTCAAAGGGCTTGTTTTTAGCCGCTGAATAATCAGGATTGATACGATAACTTTGTCCGGAGCGATAGTCTTTTAATGGCCCATTTGCATCAGGAATATAATGCCGTATATAAGAAGAATTTGCGCTTTGTTTATCTGCTTTATCAATACTCATAGGAAGGCCCTTTTTCACGCCTAACGCTTTCTCCATCGCTATTTCGTTTTCAGCTATGGCGCGTCTACTTTCTTCCGGGATATTTTTTGGCATTTCCTTCATAATATCTTTCACTCTTTGCTCATAAGCTTCTGCTTCTTGTTCGGCCTGAGAAGACGGTTCTGATACCTCAGCCACATTCTGAGCACTTCTAGTCTTTGGCCTTCGGATGCAGGAGCAAGCACAGTTGATTATCTCAGAAGCGTCTGCACCTAGGCTTCCGTCATGCGGATACATAAGCTCTCCGCCCTCGAGAACAAACGGATCGTGCTGGTCAACTTCAATACCATCCATAGCTTTATGACTATCTCTAGTATTACTGAGGCCGGAGATGCACCATTGCTTCGTAAAAGCTACATCAAGACTGTCAGACGCAATAGCAGCAGCATCGGCCATAGCAACCATAGATTCAGTCTGGGCAATCCTTCTAACTTGCCATTTAGCCAGCTCAGAGTATTTGTCGTAAACACGCTTTACCAGCCTCTCAACTCCTAGTCCCGGTTCTGCTATCATCTCTTTCCGGAGAACGTCTATAAGTGTTTCTCTTAACGTCCCGGACACAATGACGATATTGTTTCCAGCCCTAGCTGTAGCATATTTCTTGAGTTCATCAAGCCATAAAGCATCCCGATCTTTTGCTGCAGCTTTTGCTCTCTGAAGATCCCGAGCTGTGCTTTTGCACATTGGAAGACCAGCGTTCTCGTACAGTCCGTCAAACCACTTGAAGAGATATGAGCTTTCATCCAGATAGCCGTTGATGACTCCTGGCCACTGAGCTGGATTAGACACATCCTGGCAAAGAGCCAGCACACGTCTTACCTCTTTGGCCCTGGCTTTAAGAAGCCTGGTCTCGTAGACGTGCCCGACCTTCAGACCTTTCCGGCGCAAATAGTCCTGATGCCTCCTCTCGTCAGCCGTTATCTTCCGTCTTCGGGCCATCGTCTTTTATCCCAATCTCGAAATCCCAAGAAAAACAAATGACCACACAGGCAATCAGCCAGGCCACTACAGTAAAGAGGCAGTTGAACCATCTTACCAATTTTGTCCCGCAGAAAATTACGTCAAGCGCTGCGAGAATTACGATAACTCCGATAGTTATCCACTTCCAGATTAAACTTGTCTTTGGTGTCATGATATTATGAATTTTCATCGATGTCGTAAGTCTCGTTGCCAAACTGTGATCCGAGCGGAATGATAGGCTCATCTGCATAGTCCTCTTCGATACGGTCAAAGCCGTTAGCCGTCCTGAGCTCATTGAGCGTTCCGTGCATCTTGGTAATACGATCCAGAGCTTCAGTAGGGGATTCCTGGAGTACTACGATCTCATCCTTGTTGACTACCAATTCAAGGTTCTGACGATCCAGGCCGGTATAACTAAGCAAGTCTGCAGCAAACTCTTCTGCAAGTGGGATAGCCTGCTGTTCGTAGATGGCCTTCTTGGCCTCTTTGGCATTCTCGTACTTGGCCTGACCATAGTAAAGATCCACTGGCAAATGATAAACGAAGCACAGAGCCGTCACAGCTTCCTTATGGGAGCCGAGGATTGCCAGATCAACCGGAGTGTTGCCGATGGAATGATACTCAATCGGAGTCCTGAAGGCCTTTATCTTGTTGAAATTCTCAGAGCCGTTGACGTCTTTCTCCACCTGGTCAGCATCCGCCGGCTTAATACCGTAGTCGCTGTCCGGCTTTGGAGTAATGATACCAGCCACACCACCGTTATCCAGGCTCAGATCCTGGCGCCTCATGCCTTTGTCCAGAATAGACAGATAGACTGCAGCGGCCACAATCTTACTCGTACCAAAGAAGGATGTATCATCCAGGTTATAGTCAAAACTCTCAAAGACCTTTCCGTCTACATTTATGCTTTCGCCGGAAGTGCCAACTAGCTTCACTCCCTTCAGAGGCTTCTCAAGACCACCGGCCTCGACAGCCACCTTCTGACCAGGAAGCACATACATACCCACAGCCGAATCTATCTTACGGTCTTTCCCTTGAGTCAAAGGTGCATAGACAAATGCGTCTCCAAAAAGTAGACGGTTCACGGCCCAGGCCTTTCCAAAGCGCCTAAGATTGTATCTGTCATTCGGCTTTCTCAGAATATCCAGCAGCCAGTGCTTCTCGATATACTTGTATGTACCGTCTTTCTGAGTTTCCCTCAGCTCGAGAAATTTCATGACCTCGCCCACATTGTCAGCGATGTAGTCAATGACTCCGTTGACCGGAGCTATAGTTTCGTAAGCACGGCGGATCTCCTCTCTTCCGAGTGCAGTCATGCCAGGCAGCTTGATGCCTCTGAGCAAAGCTGCTATCCTCTGCAGATATTCATTCTGTGAATTGTTGCCGTCATAAAAGCCCTTGATGCTTGCCAGGTCGGATTCGGCCTTGTTGATTCGAGCAAGCAGCTGAGCGTGATGTTTTCGTGAAATAAATGGCATAGTCTGTCCTTTTCCTGCGAATTTATTTCAGACAGACCGTTATTCTGGCTAGCGCCTATTACATTTGATTGCTGATGCCCATCCGATGAAGGTGCGTAAACGCTGCATAGTTGATGGCATCCATAGCATGATCATTACCGTCTTGAGGCGTATCAGTGAAAATAGACTCATCGTCTTTGTTAGGTTTCCAGCTGTACTGCTCGGCCTCAGCTTTAATATGTTTTCCGACATATCTGACCTGGAAGCCCTGCAGCCATGCGACTCTTTCACTCTTCGACCGGTTCACACCTTTAACCGCCGAGATGCCATAGATCCTCCTCAGCTCAGCGATGCTATCTGGCCTAGCCGGATCACAGTAGACCTCACAAAGCTCCGGAGTATAAACGACTGGAAACTGCTTAGGCTTTCCGTCTTCATCCAGAATAAGTCTTCCGGTTTCCGGATCCTTCCTGGTCTCGTAATGATGCACCAACCGTCCGCCGTCTGCAATTATCCTCTGGGCAATGTTCCTCGGAAGCAAGCCGGTCTGATAGACGATCTCCTTGATGTAGAGAGTGCCAGTTACCGGATCATAGCACATCCTTACCAGAGCATCTGGATCGCCACCAAAGCCCCAGTCGTTTCCCCACCATTGAGGCAGACCGTCCGGATACTCGTCAGGGCTGATCTCCTTCCAGTTCTTGTAAATGAGGCCTTCTTTCCTTACCAGCCATTGTCCGCCGTATAGGTGCTCATACTTGTCCGGATCCCTGGCTTTCATGTCCGCCGCTATGTCTACAAAGCTCTGAGAGAGATTCATACGATTGTCCTCCCAGGTAGTGTGGATATATGTCACATTGTCCTTGACGCCGTTAAAGTCATAAGGCACTCCTGGCTCTACAAAGAAACGCCGGTAAATCCAATGAGAAACATCCGCCGGATTCAAGACGATGATGACTCTGTTGTCTGCACCTTTCTCTCTGATGGACTGGTCGATCGTGTCAAAGGTACTTTCCGACATCAGCTCCTGACCTTCATCAAGCACCCAGGTCTTGAGCCGGTTCAAAGACTTCAGTCTTGCAATCTGATTCTTGCTGGCCTGCTGGATTCCCCTGAACCATATCCGTCCGCCGGTTGCACGGTTCTGGACGTCACGCCGCCGGACGACAAAAGCATTTCTACAGTTGCCGATGTCCATCTTCTCGACAAACTCCGGAATGATGGATATTTCCGCTGAGGTCAGATTCCACCTGGTGTAAAGAATGCTATACTCATCCTCATATGTCGAGTCAAGCACGGCGCAAGCCAGAGCATACGACTTGCCAGATCCACGTCCGCCGGTCACAATCGTATATCTGGTCTTGGCAGTCCAGAGAGGCTGGTATTTCCGATGGATCCTATAAGGCATCGTCTGTTTCCTCTTCGCCCTCAAAGACCACCTTCGGCCTGGTAATGGTAGCATTCAGGTCTATCTCCTGCTTCAGATCATAGCCTCTGGTCTTACCCTTACAAGCCAGGTAGAACTTGATGGCCTTGATGTCGCCGTTCTTGATGTTCTTGAGCAAGGCGCTCTCAGCCAGATCCAACGTCATCTCTGACGCCTCAGCTATGGCTTCCTTGCAGGCCTCGTCAAACTGGGGATCCTGCTTTCTCCAGAGCCAGATGGTCTTTGAAGATCCAAGGCCTACCTTCTTTATTGCTGAGGTTACAAGGCCGCCGGTCTCCTTCAGAGCTTCCAGGAAGGCCGCTTTGATTACGATCATCTCTGACTTGGTGTACCTCTGTCCACTTTTTTTCATCTCTCAAACGAATTTATCCCATCGTAATACTGCTTATAAAATTCAAACAGTCCACGATCTATAGTGATACAAGTGTTTTCTGTTCTCGGATTGGTATTGATGTTCGCTGAGCTTTGTATGCCAAAACTCCACAAAGGGCCTTCTCCAGCATAGACCTTGCTATGATTCCTGAACAACGCATACCGTCCTAGATCCGGATGATCCGAATAGAGCCGCTTCAGCATATTGAACTCCACAGCATAACTCCCACTGAAGAT
>JAEEGG010020333.1_pt1 | contig 13283 bp, 11 predicted proteins | sample 9134161 | NCBI WGS metagenome assembly JAEEGG01 (sample SAMN16246543, study PRJNA631951) | gut metagenome | biome: gut microbiome; feature: rumen; material: CR-attached | host: Bos | place: Iran: Karaj | collected 2018-10 | reverse complement strand
CCTCTGTATTAAGGTTCCAGCACCAACAGGTGAGCAGGGCCAATAGCGTAATCAACTTCTTCATAGATGTGTCGTTCTTTTATTTCTTGGTTAATGTCATTTCATACGTTCCCACGAAGGTTCCGTTTCTTCCTGTGTGAAACAAGGTCACAGCCTTCCCATCGGCATCTTTCAGATAGACAGGAGCTTCCATGTAGCTATGGGAATGTCCACCCAGCACCAGGTCTATGCCATGTGTCTTCGTGAAGACCACGTTATCCGAATATATTTCAGGTGTATCGCTATAGTCGTATCCTAAGTGTGAGAGGCAGATTACCACGTCACATTTCTTCTTGTCGCGTAGAATCATCACCATCTCGTTGGCAGTAGTCGCAGGATCTTTGAAAGTCACACCCTTGCAGTTAGCCTCACGTACCAATCCTTCCAGTTCTGGCGAGAGTCCGAAGATGCCTATCTTCACGCCATCACGTTTCAAGATGATGTAAGGCTGAACCAACTTTTCCAATACCGTCCCCTTGAAGTCGTAGTTGGAACACACGATAGGGAAATTGGCCATCTTGAAGATACGCGCCATGTTGTCCATTCCGAAGTCGAACTCATGGTTTCCTATCGTCATGGCGTCATAGCCCATTAAGTTCATGCATTTAATCTCCAATTCTCCTTGAAATATATTGTAATAAGGTGTGCCTTGGGAGATGTCTCCGCAATCTAGCAAAAGCAGATTGGGATGCAATTCACGCATCTGTTTGATATAAGCAGAACGACGTGCCACGCCACCCATGCCTCTGTAACGATCTGCCGATGTAGGTTCCAATGGTTCTATACGACTATGTGTGTCACTGGTATGAAGCACGAAGAGCTCTTTCTGTTGTGCGCTTGCCACACTCACTGTGAGCAGCAGCATCAGTATCATATACACTTTTCTCATTGTTCCGTCCTCCATTATTTAACCGTTACACGTCCTTCCACCTTTGAGGTCAACTTTTCCCCTTTGGCAGTGCATTGCTTCACATAGTCCATAAAAACATCCCTCAACACAGAGTTCTCTGGCTCCTGCTTGCTCTCCACCTCACGCAGAGCGGTTAATCCATCGTTCCCTTCGGCCAGATAGTCGATGGTAGCTAATGTATAGATGCGATTATCGTCGATCGGTTGTCCGCCAACTTCAGCCTTGAGGAGCTCCCCTTTCGAGATCTCAATGCGTGCTCCGCTGATGGCCTCGCCTCCACGACCAGCCACCTGTGCAAATAGTTTCTTCAGCTGACTACCCTTGATTCTCACCACACACAACGCATTCTCAAAAGGCAAAATCTCGAACACATTACCCACTGTGATATTACCCTCACTCAGCACGTTACGTATACCACCCATGTTCATCAATCCCACCTCAGCAGGTTGTGGAAGCACCCTCGTTGCAGCTTGTCGCAGCACATCAGCAATGAGGTTCCCCAGCAAGTCCTCTGGACGACTCCTATCCATCGACACGGCAGCCTGTCCTATCACACTGTTCATGGTTCCCTCCAATTGAGCCTTAAAAGGAGCTATCAGGGCCACTGCCTCTGGGTCTTTCACCTCCTCAAAGCGATCGTTCATGGAGGTACGTGAAACCTTAATGCTGGTCACCCCATAATGGCTGCTGCCACACGACGTACACATCAGGGCAACGCCTATCAGGAAGCTCATCACAAATTTCTTTTTCATACCTTATTTTTTTAGCTTTATTAGACACAAAGATACATAAAAAAATGGGGTTCTCAAAGCAATTGCAGAAAATAGCAAAAAAAAGATTTGCTTAATTCGTGGAAAAGTTGTTACTTTGCACCGCTTTTGCGTAATCGCTGTCAGGATAAAGTAGAGAGAGAAGCCTGGTATGTTGCGCAGTTACATTAAAATTTATAGAAAAATGGATTTGATTAAAGTTGCTGAAGAGGCATTTGCCACTGGCAAAAAATTTCCAAAGTTCAAGGCTGGTGACACCGTGACGGTGGCATACCGCATCGTCGAGGGTAACAAGGAGCGCGTACAGATGTACCGTGGTGTAGTTATCAAGATTGTAGGTCATCAGGAGAAGCGTCGTTTCACCGTTCGCAAGATGTCTGGTACAGTAGGTGTAGAGCGTATCTTCCCTATCGAGTCTCCGCACATCGACAGCATCACTGTGAACAAGGTTGGTAAAGTACGTCGCGCTAAGCTTTATTATCTGCGCAATCTTACTGGTAAGAAGGCTCGCATCAGAGAGAAGAGAGTCAACTTGGCAGAGATTAACAATGTGGATTAATCAATCTTTGAGAAAGCATAAGAAAGGGAGGTCGTTCAGACTTCCCTTTTTTAGTTGTCCCACATCGTCATTTTTGCGCTTGAGCACAGATAAATTTGCGCGTGTGCACAGCAACAAATGTTTCTGTGTGTAGCTGCAAATTCTCCCTAGTTAGGGAAATATTTTTTTGCAGTTAGGAAAATAATTTTCCGCAGTTGCGCAAAAAGATTATCTTTGTAAACTTAAAATAGGATTATGGCAGAAAAGAACATCATCAAGGAGAGTTTCCCCGTCATCGGTATGAGCTGTGCCTCATGTGCTGCACGGGTGGACAAGACACTGAATCGCCAAACTGGCGTGAAGCAGGCCTCAGTGAACTATGCTTCTGCCATGGCGCTGGTGGAATACGACTGCCAACTGACCAATCCTGAGACGTTGCAGCGAGCTGTACAAGAGGCTGGATACGACCTCTACATTGCCCATGAGAAAGCAGTAGATGAGGTAGAACAAGCACAAAAACAGCACTATGAATCGCTGAAACGAAGGGCGATCTACGCCTTGGCAACATCCATAGTCATCATGCTGATAGGCATGTTTCTCTCTCACTACCCCTTTATTCCTTACTTGATGTGGATACTCGCCACACCTGTGGTATTCTGGTTTGGCAGGGATTTCTTCCGCAATGCTTGGAAACAGCTGAAGCATGGGGCCGCCAATATGGATACACTGGTGGCACTAAGCACAGGCATAGCCTACTTGTTCAGCGTCTTCAACCTACTCTTCCCTGAGGTATGGACCAGTAGAGGCATCACGCCACATGTGTATTTCGAGAGTGCTGCCATGATTATTGGTTTCATCCTTTTAGGAAGGACACTGGAAGCACGGGCAAAAAGTCAAACGAACACGGCCATCAAGAAATTGATGGGACTGCAACCTCAAAGCGTGACCATCGTGGAGGACGGACAAACAAAGGTGATACCTATACAGCAGATAGCACAAGGCATGCAACTCATCATAAAACCTGGCGAGCGCATCGCTGTGGATGGCATAGTGACGGAAGGTAATTCCTACGTAGATGAAAGCATGCTGAGTGGCGAACCCATTCCTGTTAGCAAAGAGCAGGGAAGCAAGGTTTTTGCTGGCACCATCAACCAGAAAGGGGCGTTCAAGTTCCGTGCGGAACGAGTGGGAAGCGACACGTTGCTGGCACACATTATTCACTTGGTGCAGGATGCCCAAGGCAGCAAGGCACCCATCCAGAAACTAGTAGATAAGGTAGCAGGGATCTTTGTGCCAACCATCATTGGCATCGCAGTGCTCTCTTTTCTGATATGGTGGTTGCTTGATCCAACGGAGGGATTCACGCATGGCATGCTGGCATTGGTGACAGTACTCATCATCGCCTGTCCATGTGCTTTAGGACTGGCCACTCCAACTGCCATCATGGTGGGCATTGGGAAAGGTGCTGAGCATGGCATCCTAATCAAAGATGCAGAGAGTCTAGAGATAGCGAAGAATGTAGATACCATCGTACTGGATAAGACGGGCACCATCACGGAAGGCAGGCCAAAGGTGAATGCCTTGAATTGGGAAGCATCGCTGACAGACACCTCGCTCTACAAGCAGATATTCCGAGCATTGGAGAAACTATCGGAACATCCCTTAGCAGAAGCTTTGGTGCAATATCTGCCAGAAACTGATGTGGTAGTTTCTGGGTTTGAAAGCCTTACTGGCATGGGCGTAAAAGGCATTCATGAGGGTGTAACTTATTATGCAGGCAATCTTCGCCTTATGGAACAACAAGGACTGACGCCCTCGCCTACCCTGCAAGCGAAGGCCCAGCAGATGGCCTCTGAAGCACAAACGGTGATCTGGTTGGCTTCTGAGCATCAGATATTGGCAGTAGCAGGCATCTCTGATCCTGTGAAAGCTACTTCGCAGACAGCCATTACAGAGCTGCAAAAGCAGGGCATCAGTGTCTATCTCCTCACTGGCGATGGAGAGGAAACGGCCAAGGCCATCGCAAACAAACTAGGTTTGCAGCACTATCAAGCGAAGGTGCTGCCTCACGAAAAGGCTGCATTCGTGAAAGATTTACAACATCAAGGGCACATAGTGGCAATGGTGGGTGATGGCATCAACGACAGCGCAGCTCTGGCACAGGCCGACTTGAGCATCGCGATGGGAAGTGGTAGTGACATCGCTATGGAGGTGGCAGGCATGACCATCATAGCGAGCGACTTGCAAAAGATTCCTGCAGCGCTCACGCTTTCAAAGCTCACTGTACGCACCATTCATCAAAACCTATTCTGGGCATTCATATACAACCTTATCAGTGTGCCCATCGCAGCAGGTGTGCTCTACCCCATCTGTGGTTTCTTGCTGAACCCCATGATAGGTGGAGCAGCCATGGCCCTGAGTAGTGTGAGTGTAGTAAGCAACAGCCTGCTGCTGAAGCGCAAACGCATAGAACCAGAGAGAGACATAGAACCAATCATAGAACCCATAAAAGAAGAGAAGACAATGAAAAAGACATTCAAAGTGAATGGCATGATGTGCCAGAACTGTCGTAAACATGTAGAAAAGGCACTGAACAGCATGGATGGCGTGAGTGCCGTAGTGACACTGGATCCTCCTTTGGCTGAGGTGGAGTTCACAGGCGCAGAGCGCACCTTAGAAGAACTGCAGGCCTTCGTGACAGAAGAAGCTGGTGACTATACCTTGAGTGAGGCGTGATACGGACGTTCATCCTCGACTTCGATGGCACCATGGCCGATACGCAGTCGTTCATCGTGCATGTGATGCAACTCACGCTGAAGGAGCGTGGGGCTGCACCTCGTACGCCTAAGCAGTGTGCTGCCACTATCGGACTACCTCTCACACAGTGCTTCGAGGTGTTGCTAAATCTCCCTACGCCAGAGGCACAAGTTTATGCAGACACGTATCGTCGCATCTTCGATGAAGAGCGAAAGCCTGGAGCCGTGAAGACGTTCCCCCATGTCATTGATACCATCAAAGCACTGCATGATAAATGGTGTCGTGTGACCATCGCTACCAGTCGCGGACGGGAATCGCTGGAGAACTTTCTAAACGACTTTCAGTTGAACGACTACATTGTCTATACATTATGCGTGGGAGAGACGGAGCAGGCAAAGCCTCATCCCGCCCCTGTACTGAAGACCTTGGAATACCTGCATGAACAACCAGAAAATGCCATTGTGGTGGGTGATACCACCTTCGACATCGCCATGGGCCAAGGCGCTGGCTGCCAGACCTGTGGTGTGACGTATGGCAACCAGACACGTACCCAATTGGAGGCACAGCATCCTACCTATCTTATAGATGACTTCGCAGAGTTGCTGAAACTTGCCTCAAAATAAGTTCAACTATTCTTCTTATAACTCCACACAGCCCAAGTGCCCATGACAGCCCCAAAGCAGCAAAGGGCCAGCACTTGATGAGCGACACTAATGAAACTACCTCCACGTATAAAAACTGTGCGCACAGCATCGATGAAATAGTGCATAGGATTGACGTAAGTGGTAAGGTAGGCCCAATGAGGCATGGAGCGTGTAGGGGTGAACAATCCACTGAGCAGCATAAGGCACACCACGAAGAACCACATCACGAAGATGGCTTGCTGCATGGTATCTGAGTAATTCGACACCAAAAGGCCAAAACTACTAAAGAAGATAGCTAAGAGCATGGCCAAGGCATAGACAAGCCAAAGAGGACCTTGGCAGGTGATGCCATAGACCAACCACGAAAGCAGTAGGCAGACTGTAATGATGAACATTGCAATGAGCCAATAGGGAATGAGCTTAGCCAAGATGAACGACCACTTGGATACTGGTGTCACATTAATCTGTTCGATGGTACCTGCCTCTTTCTCACTCACAATATTAAGGGCTGGAAGAAAACCTGTCATCAGCATCATGACGATGGCTAAGAGGGCAGGAATCATGAAAAGCTTATAGTTCTGTTGCTTGTTGTAGAGGCTTAAAGTTGAGAGTTTAGGGTTTAGAGTTAAGGGATTAGAGTTTAGAGTAGAGCGTGGAGAGGCACTGGCGATAATCTGCGTGAGGTAAGCACTACCCATAGCACCCTTAGTGCCATTCACAGCATTGGCAGCTACCAAAATCTGAGGTGATTCGCCACGCACCAAGTCGTGTTCATACTGAAGTGGAATAACCATGATCACATCGGCATCGCCTCGCTCCACCTCTGCCAACGCCTCATCGTAGGAGGCCTTCTGCCCACCAAATAGAAAGTAGTTGGATGCCTCCACCTGGTGAACCAGTTGTTGGGAAGCCGTGGAGCGATCACCATCCACCACATCTACCACGATATTCTTCACCTCCATGCTTACCACCCATGGCATGACGCACATGATGACGATGGGAAACATCAAGATCAGACGGGGCAGGAAACTATTTCGCCGTATCTTCAGGAACTCCTTTTGTATTAAATACTTTATCATGATTGAGCATTGAAAATTGAGGATTGAAAATTACTCTAGACGCTTTTTGAACGTCCTAAGGGCCACAGTCAGCAAGAATGCCGTCATGCCTGCTAATATCAGCATTTCACGCATCACATGCTCTACTCCCACGCCCATGATCATCAGCTTACGCATGGCAGCGATGTAGTAGCGAGGGGGGATGATGGCAGAAACGTATTGCAGAATCTTTGGCATGCTTTCGATAGGGAACAGCATACCTGAGAGCATCACAATGGGCATCAGCAGCACCATGGCCGACATGAGCAGAGCTACCAACTGCGTCTGGGCGATGTTGCTGATAAGCAAACCCAGCGACAATGCCAACAGGATATAAATGCCCGATAACACAAAAATCCAGAACAGCGAACCTGCCAATGGCACCTTCAACACGAAGTAGGACATGAACAGGATTACAATCTGTATCACAAATGCCAACATCAAGTAAGGCACAGCCTTGGCAATGATTACCATCAGTGGCTTCACAGGACTAACCAAAAGCACTTCCATCGTTCCACGCTCTTTCTCCCTGACAATAGAGATAGAGGTCATCATGGCACAGATAAGCATCAACAGCATACCCATGATGGCAGGCACAAAGTTGTAGGCACTGCGCATCTGTGGATTATAGAGCATCTTGGTGTTAACCGTTGGTAATTGAGAATTGAGGATTGAGGATTGAAAATTATTACCTGCTGAAGCTAATAATTCCTGCTGGATGATGGCCTGCGCATAGACAGCCCACTGCTGCGACATGTTGGGGTCTGCAGCATCCACGATAATTTGCACTCCACTATGTGTGGAAGCAAAGATATCTCCAAACACAATAGCCATATCTGCCTTCTGACTGCGGATGATGCGTTCTGCCTCTGCAGTTGTAGGAGCTGTCTGCACCAGATTGAAATACTCCGAAGCCCCCAAACGATCGATGATACGCTGCGTCTGATGATCCTCTGATGTCGTCACTATCACTGTCCGCACATTTTGCACATCAGTAGAGATTGCAAAACCAAACAGCAGCATCAGCACCACTGGCATGCCAAAGAGTATCAGCATCGTGCGCTTGTCACGCAAGATGTGCTTCGCTTCCTTCTTAACAAATGACCAAAACTCCTTCATACTTCTTCAATCACTGCTACGTGTAGCTTGCCTTGCAAGGTAAGTGAACACATGATCCATATCTGGCTGTCTGTAGGTTCGTTTCAGTTCTTCAGGACTGCCTATTGCCTTGATCTTACCATCCACCATGATGGAGATGCGATCGCAATACTCTGCCTCATCCATGTAATGGGTGGTAACAAAGACGGTGATGCCTCTACCTGCTGCTTCGTAGATCAGTTCCCAGAACTGGCGACGGGTAGCAGGATCCACACCTCCTGTGGGCTCATCGAGAAAGACTACACCAGGTTCATGGAAGATGCTGACGCTGAATGCCAACTTCTGCTTCCATCCCAAAGGGAGTGACTTCACGATGTCATTTCCATGCGCTGTGAACTTCAGGCGTTCCAGCAACTCATCTGTTTTGCGAGCTATTTCTCCTTCCTTCATGCCATAGATGCCTGCAAAAAGACGGATATTCTCACGCACAGTCAGATCTTCATAAAGCGAGAAGCGCTGACTCATATAACCTATGTGCTTCTTTATCTCTTCATACTGTGTACAGATATCATAACCCACCACAGTGCCAGTCCCACTCGTAGGTTGGTTCAGTCCTGTGAGCATGTGCATGGCAGTGGTCTTACCTGCACCATTGGCCCCTAAGAAACCAAAGATCTCCCCTCGCTTCACGGAGAAGGAAATATCATCTACTGCGTGGAAGTTGCCAAAGGCCTTGACCAGATGCTCTACCTCAATGACATTGTCTGAACATTGAACATTGAACATTGAGCATTGAACATTATCACCTAGAGTCTGGCCATTGGCAATGGAGTCTCTATCTATCCCTGGAGGATTGAAGACATCCTTGAAGCGCTCCAGAATCTCCTCTGGACCTCCAATGCCTCTAAGACATCCTTGATCTAAGAACGCCACACGTTCACAACGTCGCACCTCGTCGAGGTATGGGGTAGCAGCCACGATGGTAATGCCCTGCTCCTTGAGCGTACCCAGCATCTCCCAGAACTCCTTGCGCGACACAGGATCCACACCCGTGGTAGGCTCGTCGAGGAAAAGCACACTGGGTTTATGCACCAAGGCACAACTCAATGCCAATTTCTGCTTCATACCTCCAGAGAGAGCACCTGCTCGCCTGTCCTTAAAACGCTCTATCTGCGAATAGATGGCCTTAATGGTATCATATCCTTCTTCTATTGTCGTCCCAAAGAGGGTAGCGAAGAAGGTTAAGTTCTCCTCCACTGTGAGGTCTTGGTAAAGCGAAAATTTACCAGGCATATACCCTACCCGCCTACGAATTTCCTCCATCCGGTTGACAGTATCGAAACCCTCTACCTTAGCACTTCCCGCATCTGGGACTAGCAGGGTGGTCAATAGGCGAAAGAGCGTACTCTTGCCTGCTCCGTCAGGACCAATCAGTCCGAAGACCTCCCCCTTCTCCACAGAGAAAGTGACATCCTGCAGGGCCTGTACCTTGCCATAGCTCTTACTAATATGGTTTACCTCAATGGCCGTCATAGCTTCACTTCCCCATACATCCCAATCTTGATGTAACCATCGTTTTCCAAGGCCACCTTGACAGCATACACCAAGTCAGCACGTTCATCGTTGGTGAGGATGGTCTTGGGCGTGAACTCGGAGGTGTCGGAGATCCACGTTATCTTTCCCTCGTAGGTTTTTCCTTTTCCATCACCATAGTCAGTCATGACTGTTACAGATTGTCCCACTTTCACCTGTTCCAGTTGGGAAGAAGTGACATAAGCCCTGAGAAACATGTGACGAATGTCTGCTACCTTAAACAATGGTTTACCCACCACAGCAAACTCGCCAGCCTCCGTATATTTCTCCAGCACTGTGCCTTGGATAGGCGATGAGATGTAGCACTTGCTCAGTTGGTCGAGCACCTGTGCCCGCTGAATGTCTGTTGCACTCATCTGGCTATTCAAGCTGCGAGTACTATTACCTAAGTTGGAGAGCTGCGCATCAAGTTGTTTCTTCAGTACCTGAACCTGGCTCCGCACATCGTCCAACTGCTTCTGATTGGCAGAACCATCTTTCACCAAGGCCTCAAAACGCCTTTGTTCCATTTCTGCTTTGTCCAACTGCTCTCGTAGGCTAGCCACCTGCTTCTGAACATCAGGACGCTGGTTGGCAATGCTCTCCTTCGTAGCTCCCAAGAGCCGTGCCTGAAGAGCAAGTTGCACTGTGTCTATCAGTCCTACCTGTTGGTAAGCACCCACCTCCATGCCCTCCTGCACATTGAAGGAGAGCAATCGTCCGTTCTGCTCCGCAGAAACAGTAATCTCCGTTGCCTCGAAAGTACCTGTGGCATCATAGGCTTTCTTTTCGCCATTGCATGCTGACAATAAAGTGATGCAAAGACTGAGACATGCAATGATGCAAATATTATTCCTTTTCATAATCTCTATACTTTATACTCTAAACTCTTAACCCTAAACTCTAACCAAACACCCTAATTATTATAGAGGTGTTTCATGCGATACATTTCCTGCAAAAGTTGGATTTCGTGGAGCGCCTGCGCCTGACGCGCCTCACTCACAGCATTGATCTCACGCAGCATCTCGTTCACCGTCTCAATGCCATTCTCCACACGACGCTGTGCCCTATCACGAATGCCCTCACGCAAAGCCACGATCTCTGCATCCTGAGCCAACTGTGTCCTCAAGTCCTGAATCACGCCATTGGAACTCTCACCCTGCAACTGTGTGTTGAAAAGAAATGTTTCCCTTGTGACTCCAATCTGTTTCCGTTGTAGTTCCAATTTCTGGAGATCCGTCTTACGGGTATAGAGCGCACCCATATTCCAACTAAGGGAGATACCACCCAGCAACAGACCACTATTCACGAAATCAGTCACCTTGCTATGCACCATGCCAGTGGCAAAAGCCCCCAGTTTGGGTCGAAGCTGGGCATCAAGCATTTTCTTCTGGGCATCAAGCAACTGACTCTGTGCGTCGTATAGATTCAGTTCTGGGCGATAGTTGTTTCGATCCAATTCACTCCCCGAGGCAATAGGCTTCTCCAATGTGGTTTCCTCATCCAACTTCTGATTGATGAACGTACCAAGCATCAGCAGATAGGTGCGTTTCAAGGTGCGTAAGCTTCCCACACGCTGGTTGGCCTTGATCTGTTCCACACGCACTGCATCCACATCGCTCTGGTTGGCCAATCCTCCACGCATCAGTCCCTCCACCGTCTGAAGGCTCAATTTCAGATCGTCTTCCAACAGGAGCGTCTGTTTCAGTTGTTCTTCGATGGAGAGCACCCCAAAGTAGAGTTGGTCAATGCGTTGGCGCACATCATACATCGATACCTCTACCTGCCCTTTCTCCACCTCAGCCTCCGCCTTTGCCAATCCTCTGCGAGCAGAAATCGTTCCGCCATCGTAGATGCTCTGGTTTACTGTGACACTGGCACTGAGCAGATGGTTCTCCATCCCACCAGCTATCTGCTCCAACTGCACAGGCATGTCCAAGATATCCGTGAAGGCATAGGCACCCGCAGACAAACCTATCTGAGGCAGATAACCCTTCGAGGCATTGGAGAGGTTGAACTCACGACTCTGCTCCACCAGTCCATATTGCTTAATCAGCGGATAGTTGGCCTCAGCCTGCTCATAGCACACTTCGAGCGTCAGTTGTGCCTTGCCAAGCATAGCCCACCCTATCATCACTAAAAGTAACCCTATTCGTTTCATATCGTCAGTAATTATCATTCTGTAGGCAAAGGTAAAGTATTTCTTCCATATCCCTATTACCCATAGCGACAAAGATATGTCCCTTTTGTACAATTCTCGCTTTTCAATATCACATTTTGAGCATAAAACATTATCTTTGTAGCAGAAACAACAAAGAAAGCCATGACACAGAGATCTATTGAAGAACTTACCTTCGAGAAGATGCGCGAAATCCTGTCTGGTGGTGAAAGCATGCCCAATGACGGCATTTTCCTCGGAGATGATTTTGCCTTGCTGAGTGGAGAACCTTCACATTTCAAGCGCCTACTGCCAGTGGATACCCCTTTTCGTATAGACGACATCCGCATTGGTCTTATTAAGCAGGGAGAGTTGAAGAATGAGGTCAACCTGCAAACCCACCACCTACATAAGAATACCATCGCCTTCATGGGAAAAGGAAGTATCATCGAACTGCATGAAGCCTCTGCCGATCTTTCGATTATTGGAGTAGCCTTCCAGGACCACTATTTAGGTTCCATAAACAATCTGCCCGTTCCCCTCAATGGTGAGGTACACGACCTCTTCATAGAAGACGCTACTGAAGAGGAGGTTGGCATGCTTGAACAACTGCTGCAAACCACTCGCCAACTGGTGCATCAGCCTCGCATCAGCAAGGAAGCTGTTGGTGGTATGGTAAAAGCCATCGTGCATTATGTGGCAGGGCTTTGTAGGGAGAGGCAACTTGGCAGCAGGCTGGCTAAAGACAACGACAGGGACATCTTCGAGCGGTTCATCCACTTGGTCAACCTCCACTGTCGCACAGAGCATCACCTCTCATTCTATGCTGAACGGCTATTTCTCTCTCCACGCTACGTGAGTCAGGTGGTGAAGCAAGTGAGTGGCCTCAGCGCCAAGGACTGGATAGACCGTGCCCTCATCACAGAAGCCAAGGTGATGCTGAAGCACACCACGATGCGAGCCGTACAAATCTCCTACGAACTGAACTTCCCTAATCCTAGTTTCTTCAGCAAGTTCTTCAAGCAGCATACAGGCATCACCCCAGAGGAGTATCGCAAAGGATGAAATTTTGCCAAAAACTGATGTGATAATCGAGAATTTCTTTGTATGTTTGCAAAAGCAATAAATAAAAACGGATAATTATGGCACTATTCAACAGAATCTTACTGAAACTCAGCGGCGAGAGCCTGATGGGCGAAAAACAATATGGCATAGACGAGAAGCGACTGGGCGAATATGCTGCCCAGATCAAGGAGATACATGACATGGGTGTGCAGATAGGCATCGTGATAGGTGGTGGCAACATCTTCCGCGGACTGAGTGGCTCACAAAAAGGCTTCGACCGTGTGAAGGGTGACCAAATGGGTATGCTGGCTACAGTAATCAACAGTCTTGCACTGAGTTCAGCCCTCACAGCTGCTGGTGTGAAAAACCGTGTACTGACTGCCATCCGTATGGAGCCTATTGGTGAGTTCTACAACAAGTGGCGCGCCATTGAATGTATGGAAGCTGGGGAAGTGGTCATCTTCTCTGCTGGTACTGGCAGTCCTTACTTCACTACTGACACAGGCAGCAGCCTGCGTGGCATAGAAATTGAAGCCGATGTGATGCTGAAGGGCACACGCGTGGATGGCGTCTATACAGCCGATCCAGAGAAAGATCCTACTGCCACGAAGTTCTCTGAAATCACCTACGACGAG
>JAEEGG010020331.1_pt1 | contig 13285 bp, 6 predicted proteins | sample 9134161 | NCBI WGS metagenome assembly JAEEGG01 (sample SAMN16246543, study PRJNA631951) | gut metagenome | biome: gut microbiome; feature: rumen; material: CR-attached | host: Bos | place: Iran: Karaj | collected 2018-10 | reverse complement strand
CTGCACATAATCGCATCCCATGAGCATCGGCTTCTGGCACGCGACGCACTGCCGCGAACTAGGCAGTTCGCGGATCGTCACGCCTCCGAGCGCACGTATGCGGTCCTTCATCGCGTTCGTCCAGTTCATGGCGCCCACGACCACGGGATGCCTCATGCCGTTGCGCCTCATGCTCGCCACGAGCAGCATCACCCCCCATGCGAAGGCGCGGTCACCGGCCGTTACGACTGTCGTTGAAATTTTATCCATCCTTCTCCTTCTTGCTTTTGCGGTCGCGACAGAGCGCGACCCTCCCGATTTGTCTTACATATTCCTTCCCCTCACGGCATTGTCCAATAGCCCGGCAGTTTGCGCACATCATCCACCGGCGCGGGGCGAACCGGCGGCGGGGTTTCCGTCGGCTCGAGCAAGTACCCGCAGACCGATGCGGCGGGGGCGATCGTCTCCCACACCGTGTACTCGCTCGCGGCCACGGTGAGGTTTTCCACATTCCCCCATCTGCGCCAGATCGGCCATTTTACCGCGAAGGACTTGTCGCCGCCATACACGAGCTCGACCGCCTTTGCCGGCATCCCGTAGTTCCATCTGTAAGGCGATATTCCGGGAACGAATTCCGCGATGCCGTCCACATATGACGGCAGGTCGAGGAAAACGACTGGACATACCCTTCCGAGTCCGCTCGTCAACGTCGTGCCGACAGGATTGCATCCGTTGTGGAAGTCGAGCGCCGCGAACGCGGCATCGAGGTACTTGCCGTCGCCGGTGATCGCGTGCGCGGCGATGAGGGTCTGCGCCCTGCGCAGCGGGTGACTCGATCCCCAGCTCATGGCGTGGCAAGAGCCCTTTCCCGGAAACCACCATGGGCAGCGGTATGCGTACGCAGCGTTCACCTGATTCACCATGTCTTTGGCGCGGTTGAGGACCTTCCTCTCCCATTGCTTCATCAACCATGCAACGTCATCCGGAAGCCCCAGCGCGCGTTCGCCGGAGAACGTCAGCGCGCTCCACCGCCATTCGTGCTTCTTGAAGTGGGCGTCGATTTCACCCTTCCTTTTCCGCAGTTCGTCGAGATAGACGCTCTCGCCCGTGAGTGCATTCAGGTTTACGGCGGCTTTCACAAAGGCGTCCGCCGGTAGCACGGCAGGTTCGCTCCACCCGACCTGCAATCGCTCCCTGGACATGATTCCCGACTTGCGCTCGACGACGAACGTTTCACGGGCCGGCCTTTCGCGCATGGCGAAATCCCATGCGCGTTTTGCGGATTCAAGATAGCGGCGCCTGAACGAATCGTGGCAACGCGCGAGAAGCGCGGCGTGCGCGGCGTACGAAAGCGAACTTGCGCGGGTCGCACGCGATACGGCATATCTCATTTCATCTTTCTCCGCCACGTTGCCCGGGCCGGGATGCAACGTACTCTCGATCCACGTGCCGACGCCGCCGTTCTCCTGCTGGACCTGCAGGAGATGCCGCAGGCCCCACTCCGCCTCGTCAAGGACATCGGGTATCCCGTTCGTGTTTTCAGGAATTGCGAGTTGTCCATCGCGGAAGTTTCCGGGCTTCATCAGATAGACGGCGCACAACGCGTTCACCACCGAAAGATGCATGGGGCGCCTGTCGTAGTCGGCGGCGTCGTGCCAGCCGCCGGAGACGGCGATTTTTTCGCCGTTCTCCCAGTCGGTGTTGTGCCTGATGACGTCGAACCACCTGATACCCTTTGGCAAGGAACCCTCCTCAGGGGCGAAGGTGCCGCGCACGACGTTCGTGTGGCACGCGCCTGCCGTCCAGTGGGTATAGGGCTCCGTCTTGGCGATGCCGCATCGTTTCTGGTAGAGTCCGCCCATGTGCACGCGGAACGCCTCCTCGGCCGCCCCGCGCCATATCTGAAAATTCTCGCTCCGGCCCACGCCTTCCACCCGGACAAAGTACGTCCCTTCGTTGGTGACGGACGAGAAATCCATCTCATACGTGAATTCCCCGGTAAAGGGCGTTCCCTCCTTTGTCGTCGCGTCGTCCACGCGATGGCTAGGCGCGTTGTCCCCAACGCGCTGCAGGATAGTCTTGCCCGATATCGCATCGACAAGTTCCCACCCCTTGAGCGGCGCGTGTGGACGCCATGCCCCAAACACGGGACCAAGCCATGCACCCATATACGCGAACTTCGTCTGACCGGGCATGTAGCCCACCTGGTTTACCTTGAAGACCGGACTTGGCTGGGCAGGATCGTAATCCGGCCAGGAAGTTACGCTGCGGCGGTAAACGCAGTGGAGCACTCTGGCCTTCGGCTTCTTCGCGAGCGGGTCCTTCTGTCCGTTTGGGACGGGCCAGTAGCCAGGTTCGGATGCCAACTTGCGCCCCTCGCGGTCGTCGTCTGTCTGGAGGAGAAGTGTGTACGGATCTAGGAACGTCTTGCGCGATGGAATAGGCACCATGCCGTCATCTGCGGGGCGGCATGCCCCGACTGCGACTGCGGCGATCGTAGCCAGAACACGGAAACAAAATGGCAGCGGGGCTCTCACTTTACGCCCTCCGTTTCCCTGTTCTGCTCCACAAGGCGGCGCGCATTGGCCTTGATGTGATCAAGCAGCGCAAAGAACATCATAAGCAGTATGAGATTCATCTGCTGCCGCAAGACCCATTCCAGACAGCTTTGGACGTAGCTGGCCACAAGCCCTCCGGCGATCCCTGCGGAAATAGCTGCGTAGGGAGTGCCGGCGAGACGTTTCGCGAGCGAAATGGAGAGTACCAGATAATGCGCAAACCACAGGAGCATCGCCATGAGTGCAGGGATGCCGCACTCCGCGCCTACAAGAAGGTACACCGTCTCGACTATGCCGTCCTTGAAGTCCTCCCCGCGATTCGTGTTGCGACCTGCCAGCTCCGCATATTCGTATGGAGGATTGATTTTTATGCCCCAGTTGTTGATCCCCACGCCGCACCAGGGTTCATCGAGCATCATCTCCTTCGCGCACAGCGCGAGTTCAATTCGCGTATTTCCAGATGCCTCCGGCGCGCTTTTGAACCGGCTGATGACACGTGGCAACATGGCCGAGACCGCCACGACGCCAACTAGGGCGATCGGCAACACACGCGCGGCGAGCCGGGTAGCGGGGACTTTAAGCGACACGAAGGCCGACAAAACGAAAGTGACGAAGAAAGCCAAGGGCATCATGGCGATGGCCCCGCGGGAATACGTTCGCACGATACAGGCCGATGCGCATACGAAGGCAAGTGCACTCAGTTTCGAGCCGCGAAACCCGACAGCGAGGTAATGCGCGAAAAACAGGTTGGCGAAGAGATGCATCGCCATGGCCAGGCAGTTCTGGTGCGGGAAGGATCCATACGGCTGGTAGACTCCCGCAAAATGCCCCTTGACCACGAGGATGAAGTTGTAGAAGACGAATACGGCGAAACCCCTCATGAGCGACTTGACGTCATCCGTTGCGTTAAGGTACGCGCGTATGGAGAGATAGACGATGTAGAGCATGATCATCTTCCATATCTCCATCCAGGAGAAGAGCATATTCTCGGCCGTATGCAAGGATGGCAGGCAGAGCAGGAAATACACGACGAAGAAGCAGGCGCCCGTCGATGGCACAAGTTTGGGCATCTTCCTCTTGAGCGCGGCGGCCAGGAGAATCGCCGCGCCGATCAGGTACACGACGCTCACCTCCATCCCGCGAGCCGAACCGCGGTACTCCTCGTGCGAGAAGAAGTTTATGGCGGTGCCTTGATAGACGGTCAATGCGGCGATCATCGCCCAGATAGCGTATTTCATCCATCGCCTGTTCAGGAACAGCGCGAAAGCGAGCGGCGGGATGCCGAGCGCGGCCAAGGTGAATACGACGTATTTCATACCCTAGTTCGAGGAAAAAGCAGAAACCCGCGAGGTGAGAAGATTGAAGAGCTGGGCAGTCGGAAGAAGTTTTCGCACGAACACGTTGTATTCGGAGAGGTTGTCTTTTGGAACGTACACGATGTCGCCAGACTTGAGCGCGACGTTCCGGCACTTGCCGGCAAGTATGCCGTCCACGTCGACCTTGTACATTTTGGGGTTTACAAGCCCGTCCCGGATGATAATCACGTGCTGCCAGTGCGTATCCTGCATCCATCCGGCCGCAGTAAGGGTCTCTATCAGGCCCATGCCCGGCTCGTAGAGGCGTTTGTGCGGATGCTTCACCTCGCCGCAGATGGTGACGGACGACTCCATTCTCTGGGCGATGAACACGTAATCGCCCCTGCGGATACGGATGTTGTGGAGCTTGTCGCCGGTGTTGATCGCGGCAATGAAATTGACAGGCAGGATCTCGCCCTTGCGCACGATGATCGAATGTTCCAGATCGGCGATGTCCACGTCGACGCCGTTGAAGAGACGTTCGGCGCTGGAACCGGCCATCGCGTAGAGGTCCGCCAGCCTTGTGGAGTTTGAGATGTTGAACACGCCGGGCTTCGAACACGCCCCGGCGATGGTGGCCGTTTCGCTCTCGACCTCGAGAATCGTTATGCTGACGACCGGATTCTTCACGTATGGAGCGATGCCCGCCCGTATCTTCTCCGCGCCGGATGCGATCGTGGACCCGCTCAGGCGCACCTGACCCATATAGGCGAAGCCGATCATGCCGTCGGGACCGATCTTCGTGGTCATGCCTAGGTCCGGATGGTCGTACACGCGGATCTCGATCTTGTCGCCGGCGTTCATCTTGTACACAGGCTCCTCCTCGGCGGCAATCTCCTGAAGGCGCTTTTCATTGCGGCGCCTCGTCTCCTCGTCGCGCCCGCTTTCCTCCAGCACTGCCGAGTCGTCGGCGTTGTTGTTAATCTCGAACACGGAGTCGTAGTTACCCGTAAGCCTGTCCATGTAGCAGCCTGCCGCCAGAAGCGCAGAGGCACAGAGGACCATCGCGGCAGAGTTCTTCATTTCTTTGCCTCCATCTCTTTGCGCACGACCTTCGCCGTCGCGCCCACTGCAAGCCCCAAAACCGGTTTCTGCTTCGCCTGCACATGCCTGAGCGCGTATGACAATGCGCTTCGAGACGTGTTCCCCGCGCCAACCATGACGAGAGCGCAATCGCTCAGATCGAGAAGCTGGTCGAGGAAACTCCCTCCGCGGCGGAATCCGTCCGGCATGCGCAGGAACACGTGCTCGTACTCCTGGCGGATTCCCTCGAGGTCGGCCTTGAGCATCTGCACCTCCGTCGGCGCGAGGGCATAACGGTTGTCAACCGGGAACCAGCCGGTGTCGCCGCATCGGACAGTGTTCAACATGGATTCGCCGTTTTCAGGCGGGGTGAAGCCAAAGTGGGGGACGATCTCTAGGACGAAAGACCTGCTGCCAGCCATTGCAAGCGACCAGACTAGCACTTCGCCGAACTTCGGCTGCATCTCCGCCCCGGGCAGACGACACTCGAGCACGATGCCCTTTGGCATTTGCGCGGACGAGAAATTCAGCGCGACCACGCCCAGCACGTCCCTCTCTTCGCCCTCGTTCACGCATCCCGGTTTCGGCAGCGATCCAATGAAGGTTATCTCATTGCGCGCCTTCAGCTCCCTGCCGCCGGTCACCTTGCCGAACAGGAACTCGAAGACCAGTATCCATGCTGCCAGCAAAAGCGTACACACGACGGCAGCGGCAATTGCCAGTATGAAGTTTCTCGGCCGCCGCGGATTCATGTCAGCCGCGCCGCCGGCACGCTCAATCTGCTTGAGGTCGCTGCGCGCCGCCGACTGAAGATATGCGAGGTTCCCAATCTGCTCATCCAGGTCGTTCATGGCGCGCTCAAGGTCCGCCCTCTTCACGCGCAGCCGCTCAAACGCCGGAATCACGGCGGTCAGACGCTCTGCAAGTTTCTCGTTGCTTTTGATCTCCTGCTCCAGGGAATGATAATCCTCCTTCAGGACGTTTAGGCACATCATGCTCTCCGCGAGGTCGCTCGCCGCCTTCTCCGTCTGTGCCAGCGTATCCAGGTCGACGCCATCTATTCCCTTGCTCTTGAGGAACTCATTGTAGTCCGCCAGCATCTTCTGACGGTCTTCAAGTCTGCCCTTCACCTTCGGATTCAGGTCTGTGTATATCTCGCGAAGCTTGGCTATCTCCTTGTCAAGTTCCGCCAGTTCCCGGCTCTTGCGCCGTATCGTGGCGGCATTGGCCGATACGGCCTCACCCATCTTCCCCACCACGGCCTCGATCGACTTCTTCTTCAGCTCCTCGTTGTTGATCTTCACGCTCAACAGGGACAGGTTGCGGCGCTGGTCGGAGAGAAGCCCCGTGGTCATCGTCAGCATCTCCGCCGGAGCCGCCACCCCGGCCTTGCCCTTCAGGACGCTCTCCTCGCCCTCGAGTTCGGCGATGTTCCCAAGAAGGCTCTTCTTGCGCACTTCAAGCGATTCGCGCCAGGTCTCAAGATCGCGGTTGCGGTATGTAACATATTCGCCTATCAGCATCTCGGCGTACAGATTCACCTTCTCCACGGCTCCCGCCTTCGTCGGCGCATGGGCGGTCAGAATGAAAAGATTAGGCTGGCGGCGCTCCTGGCGTATCTCGAGATCCTGGACGAGACACTCCTTTTCGCTCTCCGTCATCGCCATCCTGTCGCCCATCTTCCGCCTTATCGAGGCGCGATCAAGGATGGACATCAGCTGCTTGTCGGTCACATTCTGGACCTTGGCTACCTGGCGTGGATTGTACAACAGCTGCGTCTTCGCGTCGAAGCGCCGTATGCTTTTTGAATAATGCTTGACGACGAACAGCGAAAAGCCTGCCGCAAGGGCGAAAAACACCGCCAGCAGCAACCATATCCACTTCAACAAGATTATGCCTGCCACCTTCTGGAGAACGACGAACTTGCGCAGCTGCTCGCGTTCGCTTTCTGTCAAATCATCTTGCATCGCCGAAACACGAACATTATATCAAATGACTTCATATAAGCCAATGAGTTTTTGCGACAGACAACGCCAGTCGTAATTCCTGGCGGCCTCGCGTCCGGCGGCGGCGAGAGCCTGGCGAAACTCCGGCGAGCGCGCGAGACGCACATACGCCGCATCAAGCGCGTCGATGTCGTCCGGCGCGAAGGTGACGGCCGCGCCGGGATGCGCGGCGCAAAGCCTCCCCAGCCCGCCAATGTCGCTCGCGATCACCGGCAGCCCCGCTGCCCACGCCTCCAGCGCCGTTATGCCGAAAGGCTCGTGCCTGCTGGGCAGGATGAACATGTCGGCTCTGCGGTATTCCGCCATGAGCTCCGGGCTGTCGGGCTTCAGCGCCCCCGAAAACGAAAGACGCCCGGCGACCCCAAGCTCCGCCGCCCGCGATTCGAGCTCAGACTTGTAGTCCGGCTGCGTCACTGGTCCCACGAGACGAAGCATCGCCTCGGGGTGGCGGGCCAGCAGCTCCACGAGCATCTTCTGGTTCTTCTGGCGATCTATGCGGGCAACGCAGAGAATGGAGAATGGAGAATGAAGAATGAATGCCTCCCCCTTTTTACATTCTCCATTTTCCATTTTACATTTTTCATTCTCAAACAGCCGCGTGTCAACTCCATTCGGCAGATAAACGACATGCGGGTGCCTCGCCTTGTACTTCTCGTATTCATCCTCGCCTACGCAGACGATGCCGTCAAAATCCTCCGGCACGTGCCTCGTCCAGCCGAGCAGGTAGTCGATCATCTTGCCCCATGGCAGCCTTCCGCGAGTCGGCGCCTTCAGACTCTTCGCCTCTGCGTCGGGGATGTTCGCGCCACCACCGTGCAGCGAAATCACGCGCTTCACCCGTTTCCCGTTTTCCGTTCCTCGTTCCCCGATCCTCAGGCACAGCTCGGCGATGCGCGCCATCGCATGGCAATGGATGACATCGGGCCGCCAGTCGCATAGCGCTTTGCCCAGCCCCGGAACAAAGGGATTCCCGCCCTTGCGGTCAAGTTCCGCCACAAGGCTCTTCGGCATCGGCCACCAAGGGTAGATCGGCTTGAAACGCAGAATCTCAAGACCATCCACGATTTCTGTGTCAGGGGTATTTCTTTGCCACAAAGAGCACAAAGGCCACAAAGTTTTTTTTGTGTTCTTTGTGTTCTTTGTGGCTGAATCCCCTCCCCTCCAAAGCGCGGTTGTCGCGAAGATGCGCACGTCGTGTCCGGCGGCCTTCTGCGCCTTGGCCAGGTTCCACACGACCTGCTCCGTGCCGCCCCAGTCGTCGAACGAGAGGCGTCGCATGACATGGGCGATTTTCATGGTAGCCTGTCCCCCGCCAGAATCTTTCCGAGCTTGTCCACCGTCACGGGCTTGAGCAGGAGATCGTCGAACCCCATGGCGGCAAACGTCCCCTGCGATTCCACGTCGGCCGTCACGGCGACCACGCGCAGGGAGGAGAGTGCCGGATTGGCGCGGACGGCCCGCACAAGCCCCTCGCCGTCCAGGTTCGGCATCCACATGTCCGTGAGAACCAGGTCGAACGGCTGGGCGTCCGGCGCTTCCAGGGCCTTCAGCGCCTCCTGCCCGTCCGACGCCATGACAATCTCGAAATCGCCCATGTTCTTCAGGAGCGCCTTGAGGACCATGAGGTTCATCTTCGAGTCGTCCACGAGCAGGAGGCGGCGCGGCATTTTCGCGTGAGGGACGAGCGGGTCGCGGCCTTCAGATGCCGGGACGGCGGCGCCACCGGCGGTCGGGACGCGTTCCTGCACGTCCGGCGCCGCCACCTTCACTTCCGGTATGACGACAGAGAACGTCGAGCCCTCGCCGAGCGTGGATTCCATTTCCAGGCTGCCGCCCATGGCGGCGGCAAGCTGCCTGCAGATGGCCAGTCCCAGTCCGGTGCCGCCGTTGCGCGAGACCTTGGCGCCAACCTGGACGTAGGCCGAGCCGATGCGCTTCTGGTCCTCCTCGCTGATGCCGCAGCCGGTATCCTCGACATCCAGCCGGAACACGCCCGCATCCCCGCCGCTGCGCCGGTCAAACCCGACGCGGAGCTCCACATGTCCCTTCCTGGTGAACTTGACGGCGTTGCCGACGAGGTTGAACGCAATCTGCCTCAGGCGCTGCGGATCGAGCATCAAAAGCGGCATGTCCCCTGCGCGGCACCGCAGCTCGAGGCCCGACTTGCCGCTGGAGACGCGAAACGCCTCCATCACCGCGTGCATGAGGCGGGAGCAGTCCGTCGGCTCGGGATGTATTTCCATCTTGCCGGATTCCAGCTTTGAGAGATCCAGCACGTCGTTCACGAGCCCCAACAGGGTCTTGCCGCTCACGAGAATGGAATCGATCGCCTCCTGGCGCTCCGCCTCGGTCTTGAAGCCGGACGCGAGCATCGTCGAGTAGCCGATGATGGCGTTGAGCGGCGTGCGGATGTCGTGGCTGACGGTGGAAAAGAAGTAGCTCTTCGCCTTGGCCTTTTCCAGCTCCATCTCGCGTTCGCGACGGCGAAGGATGACATAGAAGCCGAACATGAGCGCGAGAGCCAGGAAGTTCAGCCCCCCCTGGACGAGGTTGTTGCGGAAGATCGACCTGTTCGCCTGGGACAGGTTCTTGCGCAGGAGAACGCGCCAGTCGTCGTCGTCATGCCCGTGGCCGGCACGGTCCGGCGCCGCGGCCGCGCAGCTCTCGGCATGTCGGTTGATGATGTCCGCCAAGGCCTTTTCCGTCGTCTCGCGGGTCGTCTGCCGTATCCACACCACCGACAGGATCATGATGATGACGAACAGGGATATCCATGCGACGGGCGATTGGCCGAATCGATGCATGCGGTCGCGGCTGAAGACGGCGATGAAGGTTGCGAGGGCGGCAAGGCACCAGACGATCAGCACGAGGTAGGACTCCGTCGCGATCACGGTGGTGTCGAGCGAGACGAACGGCATGACGAAGAGGAAGACCACCACGATCGAAATCACAAGTCCAAGGATGCCCGTCGCCTGCGTGCCCCGGTCGCCGTGCCGGCGCGCCGTCTTGAACGCCGCCGCCGAGGTGTAGGCGTAGGCCACCGCCGCGCCGAGGATGGAGATGTCCACGACGACGCCGATGACCGCCCGCCCGAGCGGCACCACGAGAGCCGCCAGCGCCGCGATGGCGAGCACGGCGTTGCGCGGGGCGCCGTCGGCGTTCCTTCCCCCCAGGAACGACGGCAGCGCGCCGTCGTCCGCCATCGCCGCCGCCAGGCGGCTCACCGCGACGGTGTTGCCGACGAGGTTCGTGAAGATGGCGCCGATGAGCGTCAGGCCGATGAGGAACATGCCCGCCTTGCCGAAGTAGCGGCTGGCCACGTCGAATGCGTGGAAGTCCGGCTCGCCCCCCGAGCTGGCCAAGCTGGCCACGGCGCCGGTCCAGCCCGAGGAAGAGGCGTCGCCGAGCGTGAACACCGGAATGGCCGTAAGAAAGGCATAGGCGACCACGGCCGTGGCGAGCGTAGCGAGCATGACGCCGAAGGCCTTCCGCGCGGGGAAGCGGAATTCCGCAGATGAATTCGAAATGGCCTCGAAGCCGACGAAGAGCCACGGCGCGATGGCGAGGATGTTCAGAATCTGGAAAAGGCCGTTGCCGCGGTCAGGGGCGAAGAACGGGCGGATCGTCTCCAGCCCGCCCTCGTGGTTCAGCGCGGCCGCCGCGAAACAGACGAAGATTCCGGCGGCAAGCATGACCGCCAGCACCGTCTGGACAATGCCCGAAAGACGGCATCGGCAGCAGATTGCGGAGGCGACGGCGATGGCGAAGAAGGAGAGCAGGATGTCGCCAAAGTAGATGTCGCTGTTCTGGATCGTGTAGTGGAACCCGAAGCGGAAGGCGTCTCCCAGCGTGTAGTGCGCCACGACCACCAGCGCCGTCACGTCCAGCCAGACGATCGCCAGGTAGGCGAAGCCGAGCAGAAAGCCGCAGAGAAATCCATGGTCGTGGCCGAACGCCTTCGACGCGTAGGCATACGCGCCGCCGGGCCCCGGCCAGCGGTTGATCATGTAATGGAAGTTCCACGCGACGACGGCCATGACCAGCCCGCCGATGAAGACGCCAAGAACCGTGCCGAGCGGCCCGGCCTTGGGCAGGAAATCGCTCCAGGGCATGACGAAGGCGTCGGATCCCACGGCGCAGCCGAAGGCGAGCGCCCACGCGCCCAGCATCGAGAGATGCCGCATCGACGGTCTGGCAGAATTGTCGTTCATGTTGCGCTCCTTCCATTCCCCATAAGGGCCTGCTCCAGCACCGCGGTAGTGACGGGCTTCAGGAGAATGCCGTCGAATCCCATCTCGGCGGCCTTTTCGCGTATCTCCACGTCGGCCGTCACCACGAGCACGCGCAAAGAGGACAGCGCCGGATTGGCGCGGATGGCCTTCACGAGCCCTTCGCCGTCCAGGTTCGGCATCCACATGTCCGTGAGGACAAGGTCGATCGGCGTTCCGTCCGGCGCTTCCAGCTTGGCAAGCGCCTCTTGGCCGTCTGCGGCCAGTACGGTTTCGTAGTCGCCGAGCCTTTTCAGGTGGGCCTTGAGGACCATCAGGTTCATCTTCGAGTCGTCAACGATGAGGATGCGGCGAATCGAACGCGGCGGCGTGCCCGGCGATTGCGCCACGTCCGGGGGTGCAGATGCCTCCAGCGTCCCATTTGTCCCATCCGTCCCCTTCGTCCCTTCCGTCTCGTTCGTTCCGATCGACCGCACGTCGGGAATCGTGATCGAGAAAGTGGAGCCTTGCCCGAGTTCGGACTTCACCTTCAGTTCGCCGCCCATGGCCTTCACCAGCTGGCGGGAGATGGCCAGTCCCAGCCCGGTGCCGCCGTTGCGCGCGAGCTTCGCGCCCACCTGGACGTAGGCCGAACAGATGTGCTTGAGGTCCTCTTCGCGGATGCCGCAGCCGGTATCTTCGACCGACAGGCGGAACACGCCCACATCGGATTCCTCCGTCCGTTCGTAGTCGGCCTTCAGCTCGACATGCCCCTTTTCGGTGAACTTGACGGCGTTGCCGACGAGGTTGAACACGATCTGCCTCAGGCGCTGCGGGTCGAGCATCAGCATGGGCATCGCTCCGATCGCGCAGCGCAGCTCCAGGCCGGGCTTGCCGCCGGAGACGCGAAAGGCGTCCATCACGCCGTGCAGGAGACGTGAACAGTCCGTGGGCTCCGGGGATATCTCCATCCGGCCGGATTCAAGCTTCGAGAGGTCCAGAACGTCGTTGATGAGCCCCAGGAGCGTCCGGCCGCTCACCAGGATCGAATCAAGCGCCTGTTCGCGCTCGGCATCGGTCTTGAAGCCCGCCTTGAGCATTTCCGAAAAGCCGATGATGGCGTTGAGCGGCGTGCGGATGTCGTGGCTGACGGTGGAGAAGAAATAGCTCTTCGCCAAGGTCTTCTCCTGCTCCAGCCGCCGTTCGCGCCGGCGCAGCATGGCGTAGAGGCTGAACATGATCACAAGGGACACGGCCATGAGGCCGGCCTGCACGAGGCCTACGCGCACGAGCGAACCGTTCACGGCGTCCAGCTGGCGCGTCATGTTGTCGCGCCAGCTGTCGGGCGCGCCGGCGCGCGTGCCGACCGCGCAGTTCCGGTCATGGAAAAGGCGGATCTCGGAGAACGAACGCTTCGTGGCGTCAACCGATGCCTGGCGCATCCACATGTGGGACATGAAGAAGATCATCACAAGGAGGGCGATCCACACGACCGTCGAGTGCCCGAAGCGCTGTTCCTGGTCGCGGCCGAACAGGAACCGGTAGAAGACGAATCCGAAGATGCACCACAACACGAGGATGAGATAGGATTCGGTCGCCATCATGCTGCCCGAAAAGTAGTTTGGCAGGATGAAGAGCACGCAGATCGCCCCCGAAAGCAGCAGTCCGCAGGTCCCCATGGCCATGCCGAAGCGGTTGCCGACGGTGCGCGCGCGCCGGAACGCGGCGGCGGACGTGTAGGCGTAGGCGATTGCGGCGCCGATGGTCGCAACGTCCACGATGAAGCCTATCGCCGTCCGGCCGAGGAACGGAATCAGAAGCGACACGCCGGCGACGAAGATGACGGCCCCGGTCGGCGTGCCGTCGGTCCCCTTCGCGCCCAGACGGGCCGGAAGCACGCCGTCGGCGGCCATCGCGTACAGAAGCCGGCTGACGACCGTCATGTTGCCGACGAGGTTGGTGAAGATCGCCGCAAGGGCCGTCACGCCGATGACGGCGGTTCCGACACGGCCCAAGACCCGGGACGCCGCCGCGAACGTGGGCAGCGAAGGCGCGCCCACCTGCCCGCCGAGGTGCGCGACGCTGGCCGGCCAACCGCCGGCGTCCCCCGGGGCAAGCGCAGGAAGGACGACGAGGAACGCGTAGACGAACGCAGA
>JAEEGG010020328.1_pt1 | contig 13286 bp, 9 predicted proteins | sample 9134161 | NCBI WGS metagenome assembly JAEEGG01 (sample SAMN16246543, study PRJNA631951) | gut metagenome | biome: gut microbiome; feature: rumen; material: CR-attached | host: Bos | place: Iran: Karaj | collected 2018-10 | reverse complement strand
TAATACCTATTTCAGATAAACCTGTATAGGTATTTCATAAATTAACGTGAGTTCGACGAAAATAGTTCTAAAATAAACCTTTGATTATTAGGTAATTAGCGATATTTTTAGTAACTTTGTAGTACCACCCATAAAGTTGAACTAAAGAATATCGCTAATGTTTACCGAGGACAAAGTTACTGAAATTTTCTGTATGGCAGATGATTTTTGCAAATTTTATGATGCAATGATGGCAAAATATACCATTAAAGAGGCAAAAAAGAGGGTGTATCACCGTGATGGTACTCTTTCCAAGGCAGAAGTCATGTTGATTATGATTCTGATTCACGGCTCTGGCTACCGTTGCCTGAAGCATTTCTATCTGGAGCATGTCACCAACCATCTCCGACACCTGTTCCCAGAATTGGTATCCTATAACCGCTTTGTGGAACTGGAGAGAGAAGTTGCTATTCCCCTGGCCCTTTTCATCAAGAAAGTGTTGCTGGGCAAATGCACGGGTATTAGCTTCGTTGACAGCACGCCGCTCAGGGTCTGCAAGAATCAGCGTATCCATATTCACAGGACGTTCAAGGGTATAGCCCAAAGGGGAAAGTGTTCGATGGGCAGGTTCTTCGGATTCAAGCTGCACCTCATCTGCAATGAGAAGGGAGAGGTGCTCAACTTCATGATTACTCCTGGCGATGTCGATGACCGCAAGCCGCTTGAGTACAAGGCCTTCGTGGAATTTCTGTATGGCAAACTCGTTGGAGACAAGGGATATATCGGCAAGGAACTCTTCCAACGCCTCTTCGTTGACGGTATCCAGTTGATAACAAAACTCAAGAGTAACATGAAAGGCGCACTGATGAGCATGTCAGACAGACTGCTGACCAGAAAGAGGGCTATCATAGAGACCGTCAATGACGAGCTGAAGAACATCGCTCAGGTTGAGCATTCCAGGCACAGATCGTTTGACAATTTCATGGTTAACCTGCTTGGCGCCTTAGCTGCATACTGCTTCTTCCCTAAGAAACCATGCATCTCATGTGAAAGGGCTTGGGACAATCAATTAGCATTATTCTAAATTCGTCGAACTCACGTTAAATTATCATAAATCCCAAGTCACAATCTTCTTGCTATGGGATTTTCTTTGTAATTTTGCCTGTACTAAACTTATGCTACAATGAAAAAACGATTACTAACTATGATTGCCGCCTTGCTCACAATGGGCATGACGCAGGCACAAAACACAGAAGAAATTGCTAATTTTCGCACCTGGGCGATGACACCGCCTATGGGCTGGAACTCGTGGGACTGCTACTACTCGTCAGTAACGGAGAAAGAGGTGATGCAGAACGCACAGTACCTGGTAGATAACGACCTGGTGAAATATGGCTGGGAGTACGTGGTGGTGGACATCCGTTGGTACTGCAATCATCCGTCTTTAGGAGCAGGCAACTACAACCAGCGTGGCGATCAGGATTATGTGCTCGATGAGTACGGACGCTACCTGCCGTCGCCCTCGCGCTTCCCATCGTGTATGGTCGATGGCAAGAACGAAGGTTTCAAGGCGCTGGCTCAGAAGATTCATGATATGGGATTGAAGTTCGGCATCCACATCATGCGTGGCGTGCCCAAGAGTGTAGTGGGCAGCAGCTATAAGTTGAAGGGTAGTGAGAGCACAGCCTGGAATCAGGTGTACAACGGCACCACCTCGCCCTGCACGTGGCTGAAAGACAATCTGCTGGTGCGCAACAACGAGGCCGGACAGACCTATTACAACAGCATCATGGACCTCTATGCCGAGTGGGGAGTGGATTTCCTGAAGATCGACGACCTCTCGCGCCCGTTCTATACCGACGAGATTCACATGATTCGTAAGGCTATCGACCAGACAGGTCGCCCCATCGTGCTTTCGCTCTCGCCTGGCAAAACGCAGTACCAGTATGCTGGAGAGTGTCTCGACAATGCTAATATGTGGCGTATGATGGACGACCTGTGGGACAACTGGAGTGCCGTGGATGCCGTGTTCAACGAGGCCCATGCCTGGGAAACGGTAACCCGTCCTGGCAACTATGCCGACTGCGACATGCTGCCCTTGGGACAGATTGCCATGACTATTGGCGATGCAGGCTATACCGCTGCCGACAATGGCCGCTGGACCAACCTCTCACAAAACGAGCAGCTGACGATGATGACCCTTTGGGGCATCTGTCACTCTCCCTTGTTCTTTGGTGGCGAGATGACCAAGAACGATGCTTTCACCCTCTCGCTCCTGAACAATGAGGAGTATCACCAGATGCATAAATTTGGCGAGGAGGCTCATCAGGTGTTCAACGACGAGGACAACGGTCGTGTGGCGTGGACCTCACATATCGGCGACACCCGCTATCTGGCACTCTTCCAGCGCGACAATAACCGTTGGGTGGTAGGCAACAAAGCGCTCTACAAGAGCGAAGTGGTGGCCTATACCACCGATGGTCATGCTGTGGATGTGGATATCGAATGGCCCGAGGGCGAGAAAACGCTGGTGCTGGTGGTCGATGATGGTGGCGACAACTACAACTACGACCATGGCGACTGGATCAATCCCACGCTCGTGCTGCGCAACGGTACCGAAGTGGAGCTGACAGGCACCTACAAAACGCGCGACTATACCAAGTCTTATTTCAATCGCGTGTATGAGAACAAGAATGTGGACAATGGCGGCAAGATGAAGGTGATGGGCGTTACCTACGACCGCGGCTTCTCTACCGATGCCAACGCTGCCATCTTCTTCCAGATACCCGACGATATGGATGTGGTACGCTTCAAGGCAATGGCTGCTGCCGACGACTCAGGTATCGGTCAGCAGGGAGCCACCACGAGCATCCGCTTCATGGTGTTCTGTCAGAATCCGCTCACCGACGAGCAGGACGATGCTGCAGCTCGCTCAGGACTCATCAGTCGCACAGGCACGAAGAGCAAGACCTTGGAGGCCGACATCACAGGTGCCGAGCAGCTGAAGATTGTGGTGAGCAACTGGGGCGATGGCTTTGCTTACGACCGCGCCGACCTCATCAACCCTGTGCTCATCGATGCCGAGGGCAACGAGACCTCGCTCACCACGCTGAACCAGACCAGTTACCAGTCGGAGTGGGGTAGTCTGCATGTGAACAAGAACGTGGAGGGTGGCACCCTCAAGGTCGAAGGACAGAGCTACACCACTGGTCTGGGCATGAACGCCCAATGCACGCTTATCTACGACCTGCCCGAAGGCCACTCGTGGAAGACCTTCCGCGCCCTCTGCGGCTACGATTCTTCGTGCGATACCGACAATACCTCAACATCGGGCACCACGATGGAGTTCATCTTCTACGTCACCAAGAACGAGGCCTACACCTTCGACCTCACCCAGTTGGGCTATGGCGCCGAAGAAGCGGTTCCCGTCCACGACATCTGGGCCGACGAAGACCTGAGCGCAGCTACAGGCACCATCAGCGCCACCGTGCCCAGTCACGGCGTGAAGCTGTTCCGTTTGGGTGAAAAGGCTACGACAGGCATTCAGGACGTAAAGACAGGTCAGGCAACAAATCGCCCCTCCTTGGGAGGGGTTGAGGGAGGCCCCCTAATCTACAACCTGCAAGGACAAAGGGTAAGTGCCAATTGGAAGGGAATGCAGATACAAAACGGAAAGAAACGCATTCAGCGTTAATAAATCCCAGGCATACCTACTTTTGATTAACTTGCTTTTGCAGGATTATGCTGGTGCGCAATGCTTAAAACACTCGTTTTTAGGTATTGCGCACTTCGTTTATTTGCCATACCTTTGCCCACAAAATCAAAGGTAACGATGATGGGACTAATTAAATCATTTTTCAGTCAGTGTGCACGACCAGAGGGAGCGCTCGGACGTGTGATGCTGAGTTTCATGAATTATACGCATGCGCCGTTGACCAGTTGGGGACTGAAGCTTGTGGATGTGCAAGACGGATGGACCATGCTCGATGTGGGCTGTGGTGGAGGTTTTACGATTCGCCGATTGTTAAAACGGAGTAGGGGAGCACAGGTCTATGGCATCGACATCTCTGAGGAGAGTGTGGCGAAGGCCAAGAAGGTGAATGCAGAGGCCCTCGACAAGCAAGTCTTTGTCACTCTGGGTTCAGCCGAGAAACTGCCTTACGAAGATGCGAAGTTCGACCTCGTAACGGCTGTAGAGACCGTTTATTTCTGGCCCAATCTGCCAGGCTGTCTGCAAGAAGTGCTTCGTGTGCTGAAGTCTGGCGGTAAGTTCGCCATTTTGGTTGAGGTGGTAGATAGCGATTCCAAGTGGACCAGTGTTGTGGAGGGCATGACTGCCTATTCGCCAGGAGATCTGAAAAAACTGCTCGACGAGGCCGGCTTCATCCAGACAGAAATCCATCGCAAGAAACCAACGTATGCCACGATCATTGGAGTGAAGAAGTAATTGCTATCCCAGCGGCACCTTGAAAGGCGTAATGATTTGAGGGATTGGTGGATTGCATACATATATATAGTACAATCCACCAATCCCTCAAATCCGCCCATCAGACAAAACAATCATGAATCAACAAAAAGGCAGAATGACATTCAGTCATATGACCGAAGATCCACCCTCTGATTCAATTGCTGTCTTAAAGGGCATCGTAATCATTATCAACCTTTTCATCTGTACGATATAATTCGTCACTTTCAGCCAAAAGCATGTGAGGCTTTATCTCGACTACAGTTATACTTGGTGACAAATAAAGTCGTTTCTTAGAGACTTTTTCCATATTGTATTTCTTTTTCTTGTTATTTTTATTCTGCTCTCAAATAGATATTGATGATGGCTACGGCATCGGTGATGTCGATGACGCCATCATTATTCATATCGGCCAATGCCAGACTGATAGAACTGGTATCACCACTCAGGTAGGCATTGATGACGGCAACGGCATCAGTCACGTCAAGGACTCCATCCATATTGACGTCGCCCTTCATGTGGGTCTGTATGTCGCCTCCCTGGCTCTCAGGTTCCGATGGGTCACCAGGCTCAAAAGGCTGCTCTGGCTCTGGTGGTGTCTCGACAAAACGAGCTGTAAGCGTAGCATCACTATAGGTCATTAGGAAGTTGAATGACTTACTACTGGTAATCAGTTCATCGCCTTGATACCATCCAAGGAAATCGTAGCCCTGATTGATACCTGTAATGTTCAGTGCCACATAGTCGTCGGCATTGACATAGGCACCACTAGTGTGGTATAGACAGCCATGAAGTTGGCCGAGGTGTTATCGGTGGTGTACTGGAAACTGAGTGCCGTTCCGTACTCCTCGCCATTCAGCGTCCAGTGGCTGAAAGTATAGAACTGTTTCGGCGTGGTCTTGATGGTCACTGTGGTACCTGCCACATAGCTGCCCGCACCACTTTGTTTGCCAGCCCCTGTAGGGGAACATGCCACCGTCAGCGGCAACTTAGGTGCCTGGGGCTCTGGCGGCATACCAGGGTCGAAGTCATCCTGCGCCCAGGCCATTTGGCCTGAGAGCAGGAAAAGCAACGACATGATAATTCTGATTATGCGATTCATAGGCACCGGCATTTATTTGACACTAATCTTCACGCTCTTGTCATTCACCTTCACCAGATAGATGCCGGTGGGGAGGCTAATGAAGCCATTGTTCTGACAAGAAACAAGACTACCGCCCACGTTGTAGACCTCGACCGTCTTGCCCTCAGCACCAGCGACATTCAGGCCGCCTTTGGTCTTACTTATGGTTACGCCCGTCTCGTTAGCCAAATTGCGGATGGCCGTAGCCTCACCGCTGAGGCGCAACATGAAGCGGTTGTTGAAAGTGCCAGCCTCGGTAGAGAACTCATAGACACCATTTGACAGGTCGTACTCTGTGCCAGTTACAAGGTCAATGAGCAGCATAGGCAGATCCATGCGCTGGGTCTTGATGCTGAGTGTGCCCTTGTTCTTGGCTACATAGCCCAAGCGAATGTCGCCCTTTACGGGTCGCTCGTTGATAGCCATAGGCTGTCCGTCCTCCATCATATAGACCTGTGCAGTAGCATCGTCAGCCATGAATTTAGCAGCATCACAGTCCAGTTCATAGTTGCGCTGTGCCTTCTCGTTCAGCACCAGACGGGTGCGGTCTAAAGCCGCAGTATCGTTATCACTGATGACAATGTCGAGGAACATTCGGTTGCTCTTCACGTTCTCTGCACTACGTGCAAAAGCACGGCTGGCGGCTGCTCGATACGCTACGGACGCGAGAAGTACGACTATCAGGAGGGCACCAGGCATGACTCCGAATGCTTACAGATTAACAGCATAAAAACAATCAAAAGAATATAAACATGCAAGGAAACTTTTCCTACTACAATCCCACCAAGCTTTATTTTGGTGATGAGTCTTTGAACTTCTTTAAGGTCGCCTTGCTTGCATAGAACTACGGTAGAAGCTGTCCTTGTTGAATACCACATTATCCACATGGTTGCCCACGTACATGGGAATGTAGTCAGCGGTGGAGTACCACGCTGGCTTTCCCTCCATCTTGTCGTGCAGCAGCCAACCGTTGATCTTGATACCTTCGAAGGTGACGCCTTTTACCTTACGCTCATCATTGTAGCCGTTGATGATGGAAAGGCTGGGTGTTATGCCTTTATATCGGACATTCCTGAAGGTGACATTTTCCACGCCTCGGCCAGGGGCTGCGCAGTATTTCTGGTTGTGCGCTACCTTGACCTGTAGTAAACTTCCCTGATGAATCTGCTCAATGCGGATGTTCTCGAAAGTGACTTCGCGCACGAGATTATTGTCGCCGCAATTGATTGCCATGCAACCCTGATAGTCCACCTGCGGCTCTGCCTGTCCGAGGATGTCGATGTTCTCGTAGCGCAGGTTCTCGATGGTGTCGCCACGCTCGGCATCGCCGTGAATGCCGATGAAAATGGGGTGCGCCACGTCGGCCCAGAGCGTAGAGTTGCGCATAGTCACGTTTCGGGTCGAGCCACTGAAGCCCTTGCGTGTGGCGTAGGCCGTAGTGCAGTCATCCGAGTTGCGGCAGAACACGCGGTCGAAAAGGATGTCGCAGGAGCCACCAAAGACATTCAGTCCATCACCCCAGCCGGGATGCGAGATGCTGCGTACGTCATGCAGTGTGACGTTCTGCGACTCGCCAATGGGACAGGTGTTGAGCACCAAGCCGTCGATAAGCACATTTTTCGAGCGATAGACATGTGCACCCTCGTAGCCCCGTTCTGGTCGAGCGATGCCACGCCCTAGGATGCTCACGTTGTGAGCGTCGTTGATGGCAATGGTGGCTTTCAGATATGCGCCGCCGTCGAGATAAAACGTGGTATTGGAGGCTACGTAAATTGTATCTTCTTTATCATAAAAGCCCGGACTGTAATACCAGAACTCACGCCCTTGCGCCTTTGCTTGCTTCTCAGCCTCTTCCTTACTCACGGGCGGTTTGGAGGTGAAAACAAGTAAATTGTCAGAAATATTCCCGTCCAATTCCACACTCACATTTTCTGGTTGGAAAAGTAGGAACTGTACGGTGCTGTCATTCTGCACGTTGGCAATAGTTCCGCGATAGTCAGGACGGATGCGTGCCGTCTTGAACTTCTTGTGCTTGCTAATAACCTTTACAAAAACATCGCCCGTGAAGTCGAACACGCAATAGGAGATTTCTGAGACCCTGTGTCTGTTGTCCCCAATGGAGGCGTTTACTTTCGCCATATAAGTATCTATCTTCGTCCATTCCTTTACGCCACGCGGTTGCACGTACACATCGTAGTCGTGCTTCAGCGGAGCACCTTCAGGGGCAGGATAAGTAAAGACCTGATGCAGCTGCATTCCCTCTTTCACACCTTTCACAACAAACTGGTCAGTTTCAATGTTCTTTATAATCTCTCCTCTCTGCTCCGCTTTCCGTTGCAGGTCGAGGAGTTTCTTCGTATATGGCATATTCAGACCTTTCACCATCGTATAGTGCTCGTAGGCAGCATCATAGATACAGCGGATGCGTCCTCGTCCCATAGAACCGGGCTCCGTCCAGTCGCAGTATAGACCTGTGCAATCTTGCCACGTCTCAAACGGAACATCGTATCCCAGATTATATCGGGCATTATACTCTAGCCCCCTCATCAGTCGGTTATCGAATGCACCCCACAGGTCATCACCCTGCATCCACGCCATTTCACAAATGTCGCATAGTGCCCCAAGTCCTAGTTGAGCATGCGCCTGGTCGCGCCCTGTCTCCTGACACTGCCCCGTCTCGCTAATGTATCGGGGCAGCGCCCCGTTGTCGTTGGCATGAAGAAAATATTCGATGCTGGCCTGATAGAGCACGCTGTCCTCCAAGAAGATGGCGCAGGCCATCCTGCAACGGTTCACAATAGCCCCCCAGTTACCATTGGCGTATGGACTGTCGGCCTCGAACTTGTCGATGGTAGGAAGGATGGCACGACGAATCATTGCGAACCATTCTGAAGTCTGATAATCCTTTGCAACTATCATTGCCCGCACTAGCCAATAGGCCTGAATGGTGCAGAGCGGTGCATCGTGGCCGTCGAATCGCTGCAAGGTCTTCGCATACGCATTGATGATAGTCATTGCCTTTGCAGTCTCACCCTTCGTGGCGAAATCGAGTGCCGTCCACATGTCGCGCTCGCTGCCTCCCTTCGAAGCACGATGCTCGCCGTCGCGTGCTACCACCTCGTAGGGACCAGCCATTTGGTAGTTTACCTGTGCGCTGCTGCTGGCTGCCCACAGTATCATCACTACAAAAAGAATCTTTCGTATCATGTAACGATGTGCCCTTTTATTTTATAAAGACCTTCTTTCCATCAATGATATAGATTCCTTTTGGGAGCACAGAGTTTACAGGAGAAACTGAGGACAGAGAGAGAGGACGGCCTTGAAGGTTGTAGGCCACATTTCCCATTTTCCATTTTCCCTTTTCTATGTCCTTGATTCCCGTTGGATCGCCTACGGTCTTGCTCGTTGGTCTCTGGTCGGCCAGGGCCTGCACCTCGTCGGCGGTGAGAGCGGTGTTGTAGATGCGTAGATTATCAATGTAAGTGTTTGTCATGTAGGCATCGCTAGCGAAGGGCGAACGGCCAAGCCAGTTGTCGGTCAACTGGTAACCGAAGGTAGTTGGCTTGAGCGAGATGGTGGCGGTGCCTTTCTGCACACCGTCGATGTAGAGGGTGGCGGCGGTGCCTTTCTGGACGAGGGTGACGGTGTGCCATTTGTTAACCGTCAGGCTGGAGTTGGAGTTCACCTGATAGGCCGTGCCGTCTTTGATTTCGTAGTACCAGTTACTGCCGCCCGACTTGTTGACGAGGGCTGAGTACTGCGACGTGCCGTTACTGAAAGCCCATGCCCAGCAGAAATTGGAGAGTGAGTTGGGAGTGGTGACGCAGAGATCGAGTGAGATTGTGTAGTTGGTCTTCAGCTGACTCATCACGTCTGTACCGATAGCCTCGCCCAGGTCTATGTAGCCCTTGCTGCTGCCGGTGAACACGGCCCAGTTTCCATCGTCGAGAAAGCGACGCTTGGCTGTTCCGTAGAGCGTGGCTGGATAGAAACCAAGCGAGTCGGGCAGCAGTCCGTCGCCGTCGGGGGCTGTTTCGAAGTCGTGATAGTAGAGCAGCCCGGAGGTGGGGCGGTCGTTGTCGCGGACATGGATGCTGATTTCACGGGTGTAGGCGGCTCCGCCCTGATTGTAGGCCGTGACGGTGAAGGTGGTGTCGCGCTCTATCTTGCCCGTGGTGATGGTGGCTGCCTTCGAGCCTGTCCACCACTGCCACGAGCCATAGTTCACACCACTGATGCCAAGTGTCACCTTGTTGCCAGTGACCACCGTTGCCTCGTTGGTGCCCACGATGGCGTTGTTCACTTTGATGATGGTGGAAAAATTGTCGCTCGGTATGCAGTCGCCCTGCACTGCAATGCTGAAGGCCAACTGGCTCTTCACGCCGTTGCAATTCGTGTAGGTGACGCGGTAGATATAGCTCTTGTCGGCAGTGATGGCCAGGTCACGCATGGTTGCGCCTGTATTCCATTCCCACATCCGCGTGTCCTCCTCACCCTCGGGCAGTTGTGGCATGAGGGTGATGATAGTTCCTGCGGGTACGCCCGTCTTATTGTTCGTGGTGAAGGTGTTCACCAGTCCGCCCAGTTCGTTGTGACAGATGGTCGTGCCGACAACCAGCTTGCGTGTCTTCTCTTGTGCAAGCGAAGGGATGAGACTGGTGTTGACGGTACCGCCGTACTCTATCTTCGGTGTCAGCTCGGTAGGTGTCTGGTCAGCAAGGCAGAGCTGCACGTCGCGAGTATTCATCAGTACGGAAAACCCCAGATGGTCGTAGCCACCGCTGGTCGAACCTTCGCCGCCACCGTCGATGCCCATGTTCGCGTAGGCCTGCTCGGCAAAGGGCATATTGACACCCTTCACGCCCTCGTAAATGCCGATGACGGTGCCCCAGTAGGGACGCATCTGTGCGCCCATGGCCGGGCCGGTCATCGTCCAGCAGCGCGAGTCGGTGTAGTAGTAGCCGTTGGTGCCATAGATGTAGTCCACCCACGGTAGCCCTTCCACGCTGAGCGACTGTGCAGCCAGATATTCTATGCCGGCGGCCAGGCGGTGACCCATATAGGCAAAGAGGTCGTCGCCCTGATTCCATGCCACCTTCGCCACGTCGAGCATCACACCGAGCGACATCGACGAGTGGCCTGTGTCGCGTCCACTCTCGTTCAGCTGCCCTAACAGCCCGTATGCCCCGTTCTCAAGCTCGCTCTCGTATGTCGTCACCACGAAGTTGCCCATAAACTCCGTCAGGCCGTCGTTTTTGATGGGTACCTCAGTACGTGGGTCGCGGAACGTGCCGCACTGGTCGTACTTGATGTACGACATGCCCTGATTATAGATGAACACGTCGTCGCAGAGGATTCCGATGCTGATGACGCACAGGGCGTTGCAAAGGCCCCAGTTGCTCCAGTAGTGACCGGGAGCCTGCCACCATTTGTCTGCATTCTCCCACGTGCCGTTGCGTCCGCGCAGGAAGCCGATGGCCGAGGGATACCACACGGTGAGCATCCATCTTTTGTACTCGGCGAAGTCCTCTTCGGCCCAGCCCTCATAGTCGCGCATCAGCTCGGCAGCCTGCGCAAACTGGTAGCCATAGAGGCCGGCGGCCAAGGCGTAGTTCGAGTCGCCTCCGATGCCCTTTGTCACCCGTGCCCACTGCATGAGTATGCGCACGGCGGCATCTGCGTTGGCCTTCGTGCCTGCTATCTTCCAGCGCAGCGCGTTCTGGTAGGCCATTGCAGCGCCACGGGCTGCGTTCATATAGTTTTCGCCGTTGCCCCCGCCACGTACGATGATTTCTGTCGGGTAGGTCTGTACGCCGCTCTGACTATACTCCGATGCTGTTAACTTCTGCCAAGCCTGCTTCACCTTCGTGTTGCCAGACTCCAACTGTGCCTTTACGCGGTCGAAATCCTCCTGCGTGTGCAGTCCGCCGGGGTGGATGAAGCCTCTGTCGGTGTCATACTCAGCTTGTGCTACGGCCTGTCCCGCCATCAGCAGGAACAGCACAACGGTTGTCTTGATTCTCTTCATAACGTTACTTATAGTTTTTGTTTTCATGCTGCAAAATTACTCGTTTTTCCGCATATACAAGTGTCTCTTTCGTCCTAATCCCGCTGTTTCAGGCGTGCAAATGGCATTTTTGTACATTCCAGACACACTTTCTGAACGTTCCAGGCAGTTATTTCGATAAAAAAAAAGTACCTTTGCGGCGACAAAAACTGAAACGTTATGAGATATACGATACTACTGACAATAAGCGTGATGTTTTGCTGGATGGGCGTGAGCGCACAGACACGGCAATGGGGCGTTCAGGACGGACTGCCCACGGGCGAGGTGAGGCAGATTATCGCGCTTCCCAACCACCAGATGCTGGTGAACTGCGAGGGCGTGTTCTGCATCAGCAACGGGGCGGGGTTTACTGTTGTACCCTGCGACAGAAGGAAAGCGTATCCGCTGGAACACTATGCTGACTCCTTGGGCTACAGCCATCAGTGGCAGGGTGAATCGCTGCTGTGGCTACGTGACTTTTACCGCATCTATCTTTTCGACATGCGCACGCGGTCATTCCGCTATGACATAGAAGGACGGCTGTGCTCGCTTGGAAAGTTTACGCCATCACCTAAAACGGTTAACGACTGGCAAGGCGGCACGTGGATGGGGACATTGGGAAACGGCATTGCCTATACACCACCTCAGCGACAAATGGCGGAATTACTTGAAAATGATCCTATAATCGGGGTTGCTCGAGGGGCTGCAGAATTTAGCGTCAAGCTTGCTGACGGACGGCTGTTGCAGAGGCGTGGCCTCAACAGGATAGGCTATTTCCTGCCTGACGCAAACCGCTTCGACCCTCTCAACGAACGTCTTCCTCAGTTAAACGGCTATCGGAACATCGTAGGAGCCTGTGCACTGGCCGAACCGTGGGTGGTACTCTATTCGCAGAATGGTGCATGTCTGCTTGACACCAAAGCCGACACGCTGGCCGCTTTCAAACCTGCAGAATCCATTGGGGAATACTCCGACAAATATAATTGTATGTTGCGTGATGCAAGGGGATACTTGTGGGTTGGAACGCAGAACGGACTGTTTCAAGTGAAAAGTGAAAGAGTTATCAGAAAAAAATGGGAGGTTATCAGAATTGAGGGCCTTTCCAACAACTGCATCCGCAGTCTGGTGATGGATGCCCAGGGGAACATCTGGGCAGGTACGGCGTGCGGCATTTCGAGGATTACACCCGCTGTGGTCAATTATGGAGAGGACGACGGTATCCCACCTGTCTCCATGATGGAGCGTGCCGCCTGCCTGACGGACGACGGTCGCCTGGTGTTTGTCCATCATAGCTCGGCAGCAACGGTGTTTAGTCCCGAGTGGTTGAGCGACGATGCTAATCCGCAAGCTCCCGTACTCACTCTTCTACAAGTAAACGGTTACAATGAGGTCTTTGTACAAGACGCAGGATTGACGCTCCCATATAACAAGAACTATCTTACCTTCCAGTTCTCTTCCCTCAACTACGCCCATCCCTCGCACATCCGCTACCGCTATCGCTTGTGTGGTCTTGAGGATGAATGGCACACTGCCGATGAAACCATCGGTCTTGCCGAAGCCGATTACAAAGGCCTGCCGCCAGGGGAGTATGTTTTTGAGGCGCAGGCCGCATCGGCTGATGGCGATTGGAGCGAAGCATTGACGGTGTCTGTCACCATCCTTCCGCCTTGGTG
>JAEEGG010020327.1_pt1 | contig 13286 bp, 13 predicted proteins | sample 9134161 | NCBI WGS metagenome assembly JAEEGG01 (sample SAMN16246543, study PRJNA631951) | gut metagenome | biome: gut microbiome; feature: rumen; material: CR-attached | host: Bos | place: Iran: Karaj | collected 2018-10 | reverse complement strand
GTGGTTGAGCGGTTGGATATGGTGAAACCAGCAAAATAAGGGGTGTTTTTACAATAAATTGTGACAACTTTTGTTAAAATGAACGATTTTGGGGGGTATTTTAGCGATTGCTTGTAAAATAATGCGTACCTTTGCAACGTCTAAATGAAGCGCGCAATCATATTGAGACCCTAAAGAAACTTCTTTTAACCCTATGTTTATACACCCTAACAACCGACAAAACTGCTTCCTCTATTGGCACAAGTATCGTGATAGCCGACAAAATGCTTCCTTATTTCGCGCTAGTATCGTGACGGGCGATGGAGTACGCGATGCTACGGGATGGAATACTATATCGGCCGACAAAGTGCTCGATGCTGCAAGAGGGAATACCCTCACGGGCGACAGAGTACGCGATGCTACGAGATGGTATACCTCAACGGGCGACAAAGTACTAAATACAACTGCGGAAATACTCTCTCGACCAACAGAGTACTTCCACAATTTGTGCAAGCATCATAACGGCCGACATAGTACCCGATGCTACTGAATGCGCACTCCAACGGCCGAAAGAGTTCCCAATGCGATAGGATGGGATATTACATCGGCCGCCAGAGTTCTCAATGCTACTAAATGGAATACTCTAACAGCCGATATAGTAATTAAGCTGCAATTATCAGACTTTTGGATTTATTGGAAAAATTTGTTTTTTTGTTTTTTTGTAAAATTGTTTTTTTGTTTTTTCATTTTCTCATTTTCGAACCAAAAAACTCACTGTGCGTCCTTTCTCTCCCTATACTCGGAAGGGGGCAATCCGGTACGCTGCCTGAAGAAGCGGCTGAATGAGGTCGGCTCGTTGAAACCCAGCATATAGCCTATCTGCTGAACGGTGAGATGCTGCCGATCGGTGAGGAGCGTCTTGGCCTGCAGCGTCAGATAGCGGTCGATGCACTCGCTTGCCCCTATGCCTATCTCGGCCTTGATAAGCGTGGAAAAGTACTTGGGACTGAGGTTGAACATCCGTGCATAGTAATCCACATTGTGCGACTCCCTGTAATGACGTGCAACGGCCTCGAGAAAGCGCGTGGAGAGATCGAACTTGTCTTTCTCCAGCACATCGTCGGGGATGGGGGAATAATCGTAACGCATCATCAGGATGGTGTGGAAAACGTGGAGCAGCATATTCTCGTGGCATATGCCCTCTATTCCGCTTACGGTCTCCAGCAGGTCGAATGCCTGGTTCATCTGACGGGCCTGCTCGTCGGTGAGGTGGTAGCAGGGATGCGCCATATAATACCTGCTGTGGGCATTGAAATGCACCACATTGTACATCTTGTATTTTTCGAGGAAGTCGTTCGAGACCACTATCATACGTACTGATAGTCGTCGGAGAACCTGTGACTCTTGATGACGTGTCCCGACTGCATGATGCAGAAGTCATTGGGGCGGTAAACGACAGGCTTCAAATCAAATTCGGCTTCCACGAATCCCCGCACGCAAAGTGAGACAATGGTATAGGGGGATAGATAGTGCTCACCGATGATGGGTATTCCGGTTGCGTTATTCAACACTACCAGCCCCTGCTGCTCCACCTTATTGCCTAACAGCTTAAGCGGATTAATTGCTGACTCTTGATTGATTTCGCTCATGTGCATTAACTATTTTTGCGGCAAATATAATACATTATTTCCGAATAATTTGTTTTTTATTGGCAATTTTTCCTATATTCGACTAAATGCTAATCATTTCAGCATAATTGTTTATGAGATATAGGATATTTATATGTAATTTTGCAGCACGCACAAGGTAATTTTTTTAATACAAGGTAAGTTCTTTTTAAAACACGATTTGTTAAGACGAAGTATTCAGCCTAACTACTCTATTAACCTAAGTCATTCTTTAATACTTCTAATTAATGTGAACAGCCGGTGTATTGGTTACACTGGCTGTTTATTTTGAATGCAGAGCACTTGATTTTACTGCATCTTCTTACTCTCCCTATACTCCGAAGGGGGCATCCCGGTGCGTAGCCTGAAAAAGCGGCTGAACGAGGTCTGCTCGTTGAATCCCAGCATATAGCCTATCTGCTGAATGGTGAAGTGCTGCCTGTCGGTAAGCAGAGACTTGGCCTGCAGCGTCAGATACTGGTCGATGCACTCGCTTGCCCCGATGCCTATCTCGGACTTGATGATAGAGGAAAAGTACTTGGGTGAGAGATTGAAAATCTTTGCATAGAAATCCACGCTGTGCGACTCGTGGTAATGCCGGGCAATGGCCTCGTGAAAGCGTGCTGAGAGTTCGAACTTGCCAGATTCAAGCACATCGTCGGGAATGGGGGAGAACTCAAAACGCATCATAGCGATGGTGTGGAAAACGTTGAGCATCATCTCCTCGCGGCATATCTGACCGATTGAACTTACCGTCTCCAACAGGTCGAATGCCTGGTTCATCTGTCGGAACTGCTCGTCGGTCAGGTGGCAGGCAGGATGCGACATATAATACTTGCTGTGGGCATTGAAATGTTCGACATTGCGCATCTTGAACTTTTCGAGGAAATCGTCAGAAACAACAATCATCCGTACGCGATAGTCATCGGAGAACCTGTGACTCTTGATGACATGTCCCGAACGCATAATGCAGAAGTCTTTGGGGTGGTAAACAACGGGTTTCATATCATATTCTGCTTCGGCGGTTCCCCGTTCGCAAAGTGAAACAATAAAATTGGGTGAAATATAATGCTCATCTACGATGGGCAAACTGGTAATGTCATTCAACACTACCAGCCCCTGCTGCTCCACTTTATTGCCTAACTGAAGAAGCGGATGAAGTACCATTTGCTGATTATTTCCCTTCATGTGAATCAATTATTAGGTCGCAAATATAATACAATATTTCCGAAAAAATAAGTTTTTTCATGACATTTTTTCCTGTATCGGACAACGCGTCAAACTTTTCAGCGAAAATGTCAAACAAGGAATGGATGTTTTTTCGTAATTTTGCACCACCGTAAAAGGTAAGTTCTTTTTTATAAACTCTTTTCAGTTTAAGAATAAATTCAGTAATTACAAGCATTAACCTTTTGTCATTCTTAAATTGCTTCGTAATGCAAACAGCCGGTGTATTGGTTACACTGGCTGCTTTTGTGTACTGAGCGAAGTCATTCCTTTACTCCGATGATGGTAGAATAGGATGGTTTCCTTCGGTGGAGTTCTGTCTTGACAAAGCCTGCCCCTTCAAGCATCTCTTTCAGCTGCTCAGGGGAATAGGCGGTCATACCATCTACCACGTCGGTCCATACCGAATCGTTTTCAAGGACTTCCACCATGATGGCGAAACGACCGCCAGGTTTCACCACGCGCCTGACTTCCTTCAGACAGTTGGGGAGATCGGGCCAGAAATACACCGTCTCAACAGCCGTCACGAGGTCAAACTTATTGTCCTCGTAGGGAAGCTTCTCTGCAGAGCCTTGTGTGACGAATACCTGTCGGTCGAGAACTTTTGCGTTCACTTTCCTGGCCTTTGCCACACTCTCTTCTGAAATGTCGATGCCATATACCTGTGCGCCTTTGCTCCGCTTCAGCAATCGTTTCAGCGTGGCACCTCCACCACAACCGATGTCCAGCATCGTCCAACCGTCGTGTATCTCAACAAGGCTCAGTCCCCAATTGGTCAATGGGGCGTGGCCGAAGTTCATAAACCGCAACATTACCCGTCCGAGGAATCCCTCAGGACGTGCGCACTGACTGAAAAATGACTTAACTAATCCCATAGCTTAATCTTTCTTTACATTTTTAATATCATTGTTTTCTGGGTGCAAAGGTACGGCGAATAAACAAAGCGTGCAATACCTAAAAATGGGTGTTTTAGATATTGCACGCTTTGGAAATCCTATAGAATAAACCTATTTCCCGATGCAGAAGTTATTATTCTCTATTATTATAAAAGAAGTACGCTTGTATAATATGACAAAATGACGAGATTGTAGGTTTTCAAGTAATGTCATAAACAGTTATTTAATTTTGAACCCATGTTTTTCAAGCCTTCTATAAATACTTCCTTTTTGTGCTTTTTTTATAAAGGTCGGAACAGTTTCTTTAAGATATGACATAACGGCATCGGCCTTTAGATGCTGATCATTATATTGTTTATTAAAAACCGTCAACTGCTTTTCTATCGGTTTGCTTAATGAATTGTCAAGCATTCTGAGGGTAAGAATAATCTGTTCAATTAACGTACTTGTATTTGTAACACCGAGAAATACAGAATTGTCAGTTTGTTGATCTCCCAATAAATGAATATTATATGCCATTGAAGCAAAAAATTGAGCATATTTGGCATCCGTGCCTCCATGTGCGAAACCGAACACCTTCTCGGTTTCTTCATTAATCCTACGATTGCGTTTCTTTTGTTCGGCTTTAATCTCTTGTTTGATTTCTTCGATTGTAGATTCCTCGTCTATATAATTCAGTCGGCAATATGTCCGTATATGTCTTTCTAAATACGAATTCCAAGGTTCTGCATTATAGCCCCAATGAAATAACAATCTATGATAATTAGGATGGGCTATCCTAAAGTTAGGGTATTTTTTTTCTAAATAATGATGGAATTCTGTGTTATCAATCATGTCCGAACTAATAAATTTAGTCCAACTGGTATTATTTTTTGTATCTTTGTTTCTACTGAATAGTTTCAAGTTATATTCAAACCCAAATACTTCCATCATATCTTCACAATGGTCAATAAATGATCCATGTGCCTCTAAATCTGAGATACATGATAAAAAGCATAATATAATGGATAATAAACGTTTCATTTAAGTATATTATCTATTCGCTTACTGGTTTTTCAATCTTGATGGAAGATAACAATTTGATTAAAGAAGACTATGCATAATAAAACCATGAAGATTGTATATAATAATTAGTTATTAATTATTTTTTTCTTCATCTGAAGTGTCGTTCTTTGATGAAAACCAATTCCTTACAGAATTAATGGATTTACTGAACCATGAAGGCTCTGATTTTTCTGAATTATTTACAACAATTTCATTTCCTGGTTCTTTGTCAGCATTATCCTTTTCAGAAGAGAATAAACCTTTTATAAAAGACAAAATCTTGTCTAACCAAGAAGGGTCTTGATCGATTACAACTTCATTCTCTTGATAAGTGTATTCTGCTTCCGAATCCTTATCCCAGAAGAAATTATTACTACCGTCTGAATAATAATATGGCTCTATGTTCCCTTCATTATATTTATAGACGATTTGCATTCCATTATTTAGAATTATTCTTATATAATATCCTTCTTGTTTAATTGAATGGTATGGGGTATAAGTCAGGGAATCACCATAAAAATTTACTTCTATGTTTTTATAACCATCAATAACTTGTTTTGAACTATTGCTTTTTTTAAACAACAACTCTGTACCAGGTGATTTGGGATTAAAGTCTTTACAAAAATCAACAATATCATCTAAATCATCATTACTAAGAACAAATTCACTTTGGCGAGGCCATGTTTCGTCTTTAATCTTATTGATGTTTATATTTTTCTTAAGTTTATACACACCATGTGAAATAGTTTCCACATATAAATATTTCAAATTCTTGATACTTTTAAAACATTTAACATCGTTAATATCATCTTCCGAAATTGCATACTTATATGTTGGCTTCAATTGATGTATGGATACTTTGTTAGCATTGTGATTCTCATAATAAACATAAAAGTCATCTCCATTATACACTACATCATCTGGGAAGGTTAGATGAAATTCCGGAGAGAATTTCTTGCCAAACCAGCATGTGTACCAAGGCCTATAGTAGCAATTGCTAAATATATTCAATTCGTTCAAATGATTCCAAACTTCAGTACCGTTAAAAATCAAAAAGGTTACAAAGGAGTCATAATCCTTATCTTTTGAATTCTTAAAAGTATCTGATATGGCATTATATATGCTTTGATGATTTTTCATGGCAGGCAATAGGTTTGATGCTGCCATGTAAAGAATTTCTCTATCGCTTGCATGCGCATTATCTATTCCAGCCCTTATTAATCTAAAACCCTCTTCAACTAAACCTAATTCGTAAATATACACCATAGCGCATTGAAGAATAGCAGCGCTATTATTAGGCATATTTTTTATAGCCAGATTAATAAGTACTTTTTTATCGTCTGGTGATAAGCCTTTTTCATTTGCCAAAATTGCTAAGGCTATACAACCACTTCGTTCATCGTACCGTAAAAAAGGAGTGCGACGATACATCTCCAAATAATTAGAAAAGTTTGTTTTGGCTCTAGTATAATCATTTTGATCAAGATATGCCATACCTAAATGGTAATAGTATTCAGGTATATGTTTGTAAGTATCGGCATTATCTTCTAAAATTCGTATACGTTTAGCTGTATTTTCTTCTGAAATGTATTCGTTGAATAGGTTCGCAGTTGCTTCAGTCAATCGGTCACTCTCTTTCAAATGGTATTTATTATATAATTCAAAAACAATCCCTTGCGCAGTTTTTCTTAGTTCATTTATAGTCTGCATATCTTCTTTGCGAAGATCCCACATCGCCTGGAGTTCTTCTATATTTTGTTCACCTTGCATAGTCTTATATTCTATCGCCGTTCTTGCGGCCGTTAATAAGACTTGAAATGCAACTTGATATCCCATTCCTGCACCATTCCCAGTTAAGAGCATTGTCGGGTTTAATGCATTAGATAGAGCAGACCACTTCATATTGTCCCTTTTTAGGGACTGAACACGTCGCATAAGAGAACGCTCTTCTTCAGTAATTTCAAATTTGCTCACTGCATCCATAAGGTCAATTCTGAAATCTTTGATTTCATGAAGACCGATAATCTGTTCCATTGTCAAATTATTGACAAGTTGATCAGATTCATGTTCAAGAACAGTCATAGATTTGTTATGAATGATGTTTGTTAGTGTGTTTATACAATAATTCATCTGAACAACAACATTTTCATCTTTTTCAGATCTAGTTTGTCCTTTTACATTTAATGTAATGGCAAAAACTGCTATAATTGAGACGAGAATTCTTTCTTTCATATGTTTATTCCTAGTATGTGGAGTTTATTTTTGATTGCATTAATCATTTTACAAAATTAAAGCTAATAGCGTATATTGATTTGCCCCTAACGACTGTCTCTAATGAGTAGTACTCCATAACTGTTGAGCACACGATATACATATGCATGGATATTATTGAATTGCGTAATTGGTTCACTTGAATATATATCTCGATATAATATTTGTGTAAAATATGGAGAAATTTTCATTTTCCGATGCAGAAGTGCTTGAAGATGTTGTTGAGGGTGTCCTGGCTGGTGATGCTTCGACCGAGGACGCTGTTGAGTGCATCGATGACGGCGTGGAGGTCTTCGGCAACCAGGTCGCCACTGAGGTGTGACTCGAGTCCATCGATGACGTGCTGGAGTGCAGCGTGTGCCTCCTGCATGGCTTCGTAATGACGCTGGTTGGTGAGAATGACATCGCCCTGCGCCTGCGGCAGACGCGTGGCTCGGACGAGCACTTCGCGCAGATGGTCGAAGCCGAGGGAGTGCTTGGCGCTTAAAAAGACCCCCTCTAATCCCCCTGCATAGGGGGAGGAATTAAGTCCAGATTCTTTCAAAGCTTGCTGGAGGAGGGGAAGATTGGCGTGAAGGGTGTCGGAGGGGATGAGGTCAATCTTGTTGATGACGAGGAGGAGCTGCTGATCGCGCAGATAGGGCTGGATGCGGCGATAGACGTCGAGGGTGTCCTGGATGCAGCGCTGAGTGGAGTCGGTATCGGCAAGACGGGTTCCATCGATGAGCCAAAGCACAATCTGAGCACGCTCGAGACGCTGATAGGTTCGCTCGATGCCCATGGTCTCGACCTGGTCGCTGGTGTCACGAATGCCTGCGGTGTCGATGAAGCGAATGAGTTGCCCATCGAGGAGGATGGTGTCCTCGATGACGTCGCGTGTGGTGCCGTGCACATCACTCACGATGGCACGTTCGTCGCCCAGCAGGTGGTTGAGGAGGGTGGATTTGCCGACATTGGTTTCGCCGATGATGGCCACAGGAATGCCGTTTCGGATGGCCTGACCCGTGCGGAAAGTGTCGGACAGACGCACAACCTCGGCATCGATCTGACGGGCAATGTCGAGCAGTTCCGAGCGATCGGCAAACTCAACATCCTCTTCGCTGAAGTCAAGTTCGAGTTCGAGCAGCGACGAAAGACGGAGCAACTGGTCGTGCAAAGTGTCGAGCTTGCGGCTGATGCTGCCCTTCATCTGACTGAAGGCAAGACGATGGGCGGCAGCATTCTGTGCCGAAATGAGATCGGCCACGGCTTCGGCCTGACTGAGGTCCATACGCCCATTAGCAAAGGCACGCCGCGTGAACTCGCCCCCTTGTGCCATGCGCACACCGCAGCAGGAGGTGAGGACATGGAGCAGTTCCTGCTGGATATATGCCGAACCATGGCAGGAGATCTCGACCACGTCTTCGCCCGTGAAACTATGGGGCGCTCGATAGAGTGCCACGACGACTTCGTCGAGCACTTCCTGGGTGTCGGGATGAATGATCCTGCCAAAAGTAAGGGTGTGTGTCGGGCGAAGGTCGAGGGTATGAGCGGCCTTGAAAGGCTGGAAGACCTGGGCACATGCAGAAATCGCATCAGGGCCACTGATGCGAACGACGGCTATTCCGCCAATGCCCGAAGGGGTGGAAAGGGCGCAAATAGTCATATTTCCTCAAATTCTATGATTTCACCATCCGAAGGCTCATAGCGCTTGGGGCGCTGCACGGTGGGAGAGTAGCTAATATCGTCGGACTGACGTATGTTGTCGAAATTGCTTTCGCCATTGAAGGGGTTGATGACCTCCTTCTTCTCCTTGCGGAAAAGGTTGCGGAACGACTCCCACAGATACACAGCGCCTGCTCCCGTGCCATTGATGACACGCAGTACCGTATTGATGACGAATGCGGCCGCGAAGAGACCGAAGACGATCAATAGAAATGGGAGACAGCCGAAAATGTACATTTCAGTTAACGGGAGTTAGTGGGAGTTAACGGGAGTTAGTGGGAGTTAACGGGAGTTAGTGGGAGTTATCAGGAGTTAACGGACGATACATTCGCCTTGTAGAATATAGGGAACCAAAGAACATACGCCTTGTTGAGAATGGGACCCAAAGAACATACGTCCGTTAACTCCCGCGCGAAGCGCTAACTCCCGTTTACTCCAGTTTACTCCTTTTAAAAGATAATACTAAGCAGGAGGTAAAGGAGAATGATGAGGGCAGGAGAGGCGGCAAAATAGGAGAAGCCGAGGAACCAGGAGACCAGAAGGATGATGACGGACGAGGCAATCAAGATGTAGCGTGCCTTGTTTTCACCGAAACTGTTGTGACCAGGTTTCAGCTTGAGGCTGAACATGGGCAGTTCGCAGATGAGCAGGAAACTGCAGATGAGCATAATGAGGAAATAGACGGTGCCGCCCAGTGCCTGATGTACGGCAGGAATCTCGTTGAGATAGGTGAGACCAATCCAGAAGATGGCATTGGCAGGGGTAGGCAGTCCGATGAATGAGAGCGTCTGACGCTCGTCGATGTTGAACTTTGCCAAACGCAGTGCCGAGAATGCTGCCATAATGAAGGCAAGCAGGGGGAACCAGCTGAAGGGCACCGTGTGGGTGCCAAGGATGTGGAGGCAAAGCACCGAGGGAGCGATGCCGAACGAAACGACATCAGCCAGCGAATCGAGCTCCTTGCCGATGGGACCCGAGATGTGCATGGCACGTGCGGTAAGTCCATCGAGGAAGTCGAAGATGGCACCACCGAGGATGAACAGACAGGCAAGGCCAATCTGTCCGGAGAGTCCGAAATAGATGGAGAGGCAACCGCAATAGAGGTTGCCGCAGGTTACTATGTTGGGGAGGTTAATCAGTTTCAATTAACAATGAACAATTAATAATTAACAATTTTGTTTGCTAACTCTTAAATCTTTGCCAAGGCTGTGGTGTTGCCGCGAACTGTCTGCTTGAGCTTCACAAGAATCTGGGCATCGAGCGGCAGATAGACATCGATGCGCGAGCCGAACTTGATGAATCCGAGTTCGCCATCGACTTCGCAACGGTCGCCAGCCTCATAGTAGGTGACGATGCGACGAGCCACGGCACCAGCCACCTGACGCATCATGATGGTAGGCCCGGCATCGCTCTTGATGACGATGGTCGAACGCTCGTTCTCGTTGCTCGCCTTGGGCAGATAGGCCTTCTTGAAATTGCCGTCCTCGTGCTCGCTGACGAGCACCTGACCTGCCAGGGGAGCCCACTGGGCATGAACATTGGTCACACTCATGAACGTGCTGATCATGATGCGACGATCCTTGAAATATTCAGGTTCATATACCTCTTCGATGCAAACAATGGTACCATCACTGGGTGCTATGACGTCGTGCACCTTGTCGCCCTTGTAGTGTCGCTCGGGATAGCGAAAGAAGTTGACAATGACGAGAAAGATGATGGTCAGAGGCACCATCAGGAGAATCCATAGCCAATGTGGCGCGCGATACGCGTAAAGCGTGACTGCAACCAAGAGGATGAAAACGAAACACGTAACGAGTGTCACGCTACCCTCTTTGTGCATTTTCTTGGCTTTCATATATAAAAATTCACACGATTTCGTTAATATTTGGCTGCAAAGTTATGTTTTTTTTCGTAAGATGCCAAATTTTTCAGAAAAAAATTGTATATTTGCGGCGGCAAATACGTATTTTGACTATTATACTATTCATTCGGATGAAAAGAAACAATTCGAAAAGAGGACCGCGACGCTTCGGACCCGACCATATAGAGGTGTACAGAATCGACCAACCCTGCCAGCTTCTGCCCTTCCTGATGGAGACGCTGGCACCGAAAAGTCGAACGGAAATCAAGAGTTACCTGCAGCATGGCAACGTGATGCACAACGGACAGGTGACCACGCAGTTTGACGAACAACTCCAGCACGATGACGAGCTGGTAATCAACTTCACACGACCCTTCGCCACCCTGAAGAGCCGCATGGCCCGCGTGATCTGGGAGGACGACGACATCGTGGTGATCGAGAAGAAGTCGGGACTGCTGACCGTAGCCACAGGACCCAACAAGCGCGAGAAGACCGCCCAGCAGATCGTCGATGACTATGTGTACGCCGAGGACGGACATTCGCACGCCTACGTGTGCCATCGCCTCGACCAATACACTTCGGGCATCCTGATCTTTGCGAAGAATGCCGAGGTGCAGCAGATGTTCCGCGACTCGTGGACAACCTACGTGGTGGAGCGAATGTACATGGCCATCGTGGAGGGACGTCCCGCCAAGCCGGAAGGCGAGGTGAGGAGCTACCTGGCTGAAAACAAGGCGATGAAGGTATATTCGACCGACAACCCCGAGGAGGGCAAGCTCTCGGTGACACGCTACAAAGTGCTGAAGACCGTGGGAGACTACAGCCAGGTGGACATCCAACTGCTGACAGGCCGAAAGAACCAGATCCGCGTTCATATGAGCGACCTGGGCTGCCCAATTGCGGGTGACAAGAAATATGGCGCACAGTCGAACCCCTGCGGACGACTGATGCTGCACAACTATGCCCTGCAGTTCTTCCATCCTGTGACCCGCGAGAACCTGCGATTTGAATTGCCATTGCCGGCAATCTTCAAGATATAGTATGTCCTTCAAGATATAGTATGTCGAGGAAAAAGAAGCCGTCGGTCGTCATATCGATGATACCAGTGGTCCTGCTCGTGGGGCTGCTGAGTTACTGCATCACGGTATTTGGCGACGGCATGCTGAGCGGCCCTTCGCAACTGGTGCTGACGCTTTGCACAGGCGTGGTTGTGGCCATCTCGATGTTGGTCTATAAGCAGTCCTGGCAGTCACTTGAGAATGCGATGGTGGTGAGCATCAGCCGTTCGATGTCGGCCAACCTCATCCTCTTGATGGTGGGTGGCTTGTGCGGCACGTGGATGCATTCGGGCATCATCCCGACGATGATCTACTACGGCCTGGAAGTGATTTCGGCGCGTTGGTTACTGCTCACTTCGTGCGTGCTTTGTGCCCTGGTGAGCCTTTGCATCGGCAGCAGCTGGACCACCATCGCCACCATCGGCGTGGGATTGATGGGCATCGGACGCACCCTTGGACTGGAGGACGGATGGGTGGCTGGTGCCATCATTTCGGGTGCCTATTTCGGCGACAAGATGTCGCCTTTGAGCGAGACGACCAACCTGGCTTCGAGCATTTCGGACGTGCCGCTTTTCACCCACATCAAGAACCTGCTGCACACCACCGTGCCGACCCTGCTGATCACCCTTGTGGCGTTTACAGTGGTAGGTCTCACAGGCGGAGGGGGTGCTGACGTCGACACCAATGCAGCAGTGGAGATGCAGCATCATCTGGACGCGACCTTCCCCATCACGATGTGGCTGCTACTGCTGCCCTTGCTTGTGTTTTTCTTGATCTACAAGGGAATGGCTGCCACGATGGTGCTCTTCATTGGTATGCTGCTGGGCGGCATCATCGTCTGCTTCACGCAGGGCTTCGACTTTGCCATCGAATGTGCATTCGGCGAAGTGGGCTATACGACGGGCGTGGACACCATCGACTCGCTGACAAGCACACGCGGTATGGGCGGCATGCTCTACACCATCTGGCTCATCATCTGCAGCATGTGTTTCGGAGGTGTGATGGAACGCAGCGGCATGCTGGAGTCGATTACCGAATATCTACTGAAAGTCATCAAAGGACGAACGAGTGCGGTGGCCACCACGTGCATGTCGAGCATCTTCCTGAATGCCACGACGGGCGACCAGATCATCTCGATCATCCTGCCGAGCAAGATGTATGGTTCGGCCTTCGACCGGTTGGGGCTGCCACGAAAACTGATGAGCCGTTCGCTCGAGGACGGTGGTACGGTGACCTCGGTGCTTGTGCCGTGGAACTCCTGCGGCATGACACAATCGACGGTGCTGGGCGTGGCGACAACCATCTATGCTCCCTATACGCTGTTCTGCTGGATTTCGCCCCTGATGTCGGTCATCGCCGCATTCGTCAAGCAGTATGTAATGAAGAAGGAGGATCAGGAAAGCGACTTTGTCACGATATCCGGACAAGAAGAGGAGGAGTAGTATTTTTGGGGGGAATTCGGGTTTTCGGGTTTCCGTTATTACGGTATTACGTTATTCCGTTATTCCGGTATACCGGAATAACGAAAAAAAAAATAAAACACTATCCCATTGTATCAACGGGAAACTAAGTATGTCAC
>JAEEGG010020326.1_pt1 | contig 13287 bp, 10 predicted proteins | sample 9134161 | NCBI WGS metagenome assembly JAEEGG01 (sample SAMN16246543, study PRJNA631951) | gut metagenome | biome: gut microbiome; feature: rumen; material: CR-attached | host: Bos | place: Iran: Karaj | collected 2018-10 | reverse complement strand
ATCAAATGTAACGTAGTCATTGAAGTAGGAGGCGTTGTTGCCACCAAGGTGAAATCCCATGGCCCAATCAAGGTCCCAAACCGGTCCGAAGATGAATTTGCTGTTGGCATCAAGGATGTCTGCGTTATAACAGAATGTACTCTTGGGATGGAAAATTTCACTGTTGCAGATCAGTTCATTGGCCAATAAAAAACGTGCGAGATAATCAATGTCCACATGATTATCAAGTTCTTCACCGTTTTGTGCTGCCTCAACAAAACTGTTAAAACGCTGTTTTATGTCGTTCAATGTCAGCAGCGTCTCATCAACAGCGAATTCCGGGTCCTTGATATTGACAGGCAGGTTGTAGGGCGAAGACTTGAATTTTTGCTCATTTGCTTCATCGTAATAGAGGTCCAGCTCAAGAAGCGCGGCAGCAATTTCGCTGTCAAGGTCAATGCTGTTGTTCGCAAGACCCACTTTCTCGGTAAAATTATAGCTGCCTTTATAGGTGCCGTTGACATACAAATCTACAGGAATGATGTGGTTGGTTGCAGCGGTGCCAATCAGGCTTGCTGCTTTCATGCCATAGGCGTTGGTGAGCATCGAACCTTGAATCCTGTTGGCCAGCAATACCCAGTTTTTGCCCTTGGTGAGTCCCAACGGCTTCACTTTGTTGGCGAACTTGAGGCGGTAAGGGTTCTTTGCTTTGGGGTTTCCGGTCCAACTTGTGTTGCCTCTTCCCTTGACCTGCACCGAGTCGGTCATCGAGGGAAAGACACCCTTGCCATCGATGATGATCTCTGCATCCAAGTAATACTCTTTACTGCTGATGTCAACGCCTCCCACAGTGTTGATATCGATGCGAGGCACCTCGTTGGCCTGGTCAGTAAGGAACGTGACATCAACGGCATACTGTTTGCCGTAGGGTCGCATGTCGCACTTCCCGGACTCATCTCGTGAGAGAATGCGGTCGCCAGGATAACCGGCAGTCAGCACTCTGGTCCCGTCATAGCGCAAGCGACTCACCATGCTTTGTATCTCGTCGCTGCCGCAGTACAACCGGGCCTCATCGTCCGACAGTTCAAACGTGGCGGTCAAGCGCTTTCCAATACCAATCACTTGAGCTGTTATTTCATGATCTGTGATAGCTCCTGTAGCATCGGTAATGACTTGATAGTTGTGCTTTTTGTTGAATTTGAAGGATGTGATGGATGGCAGTTCACGGATAGGTGTTTCAGTTATGGATGCAACAGAAGACAGCGCATAGTAATACACACTTCCGTCAGTAGCAGTGAAAACGACGGCCTCGCCGGTGTTTACCATATTCCAAATGCACGAATCGGGGAAAACAAAGGTCTTGCCGTTGTTGAAGTTGACATAGCTGGTCGCCAATGCGGCTTGTGACGGAAGAAGTAATGCCAAAAAGACAATAAAGATGATTGCGCTTTTCCTGCAGTTAATAAGGCTATTCATCACACAATGTTTTATTTGGTTTATGGTTGCTTGTTTATTTCTTGTAAATCAGGGTCAGCCCGTCGCGCATCGGCATGACGACCTTCTCGACGCGCGGGTCCTCTTTCACGCGATCGTTAAAATCGATGATGCCACGGGTCTGGGCTTCGCGTTGAGCTTTGGGGTCCACGACTTTGCCGGCCCACAGGGTATTGTCGGCGATGATATATCCGCCGGGATTCAAATAGTCCATCACCAGGTCATAATACTCGACATACTGGCGTTTGTTGGCGTCAATGAACACGAGGTCATAGCGTTCGCCCAATGCCGGCACGATGTCCCGGGCATCGCCGATGTGGAGTCGCACGCGTTTGCCATAGGGCGATAGCGCCAGATGTTCGCTGATGAAGTCCTCTTGTTCATCGTTGATTTCGATGGTGTCAACGAAGCAATCGTCGTCTTGAAGTCCTTCGGCAAGGCACAGCGCCGAGTAGCCGCTGAAGGTGCCCAACTCCAGCACGCGCCGCGGCCCGATCATGCGTGTGAGCATCTTGATGAGACGGCCCTGAAGGTGGCCCGAGCACATGTGCCAATAGTAGTTCTGCACATGCGTGTCATGGTCGATGCGAGCCAATGCCTCAGGCTCCTCATCGATATGCCCCAAAATATATTCCTCTAACTCCTCATTCATACATTCCGGATTTATAAAGGAAAACAATAAGTACAATAAATACAAAATTACAGTCCTGTAAAATTGTACTTATTGTATTTATTGTTGTTGTTTTTGTAGTTCAACGTTGTTCAAGTTGTCTAGATGATGTCTTAGTTGTCTGAAAAGGAGTTGAGTGCGAGGCGGTAGCTGTCGAGGCCGAAGCCTGCTATGATGCCCTTGCACACGGGAGACAAGAGGGACTTGTGGCGGAATGGTTCGCGGCTGTAGATATTGCTGATGTGAACCTCCACCACAGGGGCAGTGATGGCGGCCACGGCGTCGGCGATGGCCACCGACGTGTGGGTGTAGCCGCCGGCATTCAGGATGATGCCGCAGTCGTCAAAACCCACGGCCTGTAGCCGGTCCACGATTTCCCCTTCGATATTGCTCTGATAGACGTTGATATCGTGCTGCGGGAACTGTTTAATCAGCTCCTGCAGGTATTGGTCGAGCGATCGGTTGCCATACACCTCGGGTTCACGCTTGCCCACGAGGTTCAAGTTCGGGCCGTTGATGATGTGGATGACCATCTTATTTCTTGAAATAGTACAAGAACGAGGCGATGCCTTGCAGAGCAGGCTTACGCTGACCTTCAATTTCCATCTTGAAGTCAATCTCTGCCTTGCAGATGCCGCGCAAGTCGGCGATGTTGTGCAACTTGGTCACCAGGCGCACACGGCTGCCGGTGATGACGGGCTGGCCGAAACGCATCTTGTCCATGCCGTAGTTGACCTGCATCTCCAGATTGTTCACCTCGATGATCTGGTTCCACAGGTGGGGTATCAGCGACATCGTCAAGTAGCCATGGGCGATGGTGCTGTGATAGGCGCTCTCGGCTTTGGCACGCTCCACGTCCACATGAATCCACTGGTGGTCGAGTGTTGCGTCGGCAAACATGTTGATGCGGTCCTGATCCAAGGTGAGCCATTCGCTGGCACCCAGTTCCTCGCCCAGATGCGAGGCAAATTCATCGTAAGAATTGATTGTAAGCATATTGTTCAGTTTATTGGTCTAGTCATTTGTAGTTTGTTTCGAGGTGAGGCGGCGCCGCATGATCAAGGCAGTGACCATGCTGGTCAAGAGACCCACGGCGGCAACAAGTGCCAGGGTGATGACCACATCCAGCCATTGCACCTCAACGGGATAGGCACTGATGATCATGTTGGCGGGGTCGCCGCTCAAGTGCAGCCAGCCGAATTGCTGCTGGCACAGGCACAAGATTAGGCCGATAACGACACCCGTCACGGCTCCGGCCAGCGTGATGAGCCAGCCCTGCAGCACAAAGATGCGCGAAATCTGGCGGTCATGGGCACCCAATGCCCGCAGGGTGGCGATGCTGTCGTCCTTTTCGATGATGAGCAGCGACAGCGTGCTGATGACGTTGAACGTGGCGATGACAAGGATGAAGGCCAACAGCAGAAACGCCATCCATTTCTCGATGTTCACCAGGCGGTAGGCCTCACGTTGCTGCATCAGGCGGTTCTTCACCTGATAGCCGTCACCCAATGCTTGAGCGATGCCGCGCATCACCTGCTGCTCGCTGGCGCCGGGAGTGAGACGCACCTCGATCTGGGTCGCTTCGGTCTCATAGTCAAACAAGTTCATCGCCATCTCGAGCGGCACAAAGATCAAGTCGGCATCATAGCTGTTCTGTTGCAACTGGAACACGCCCGACACAAACACCGAGTCTTGCCTGAACGCACCCATCGGGTTAGCAAGGTTGACACGGCCTTGCCGCTGCGGCGCATACAGGCGCACCATACCCAGCGACTCGGGCCTGACCATTAACCTCACAGCCGGCCCCGCTCCTGCCACGGCAAAGCGTGACACCTGGTCGCGCAGCTTCCATTCGCCGTCAACGATGATCGAGTCCATGCCGTTCATCGTGTTGTAGTCATCGGGCACGCCTTTGAGGCGCACAGGCATCTGCATCTGAGCATAGATAGCGAGAGCCTGGTCTTCAATCACCGGCACAGCACGCTCCACGCCAGGCATGGCGCTCACCACGTCGATGACGCTGTCGGCGTTGTTGATGGTCTTGCCCGTGGTGGCTGTGATGGCGACTTGCGGGTCAAGCATGGCCAACTTGCCCATGATAAGCCCACGGAATCCGTTGAACACGCTCAGCACGCAGATGAGCGCAGCAGTAGCCACCACGACGCCGCACACTGCGACAATCGAGATGATGTTCACCGCCTGATGTCCCTTCTTTGACACCAGGTATCGCCATGCTATCTTCAACGGCAGGCTCATGATTGGTTTTCAGTACCTAGTCCTTAGTCCCTAGTCCTCAGTGGTTAGCCGCTAGTAGGCGGATGCTCACTCCTAACTTCTCACTCCTAACTTCTCACTCCTCACTCCTCTCTCCTCTCTCCTCGCTTTTGTCAATCTTGTCCTTGGACAGGAGTTCGTCGATGTGGTCGATGTAGTCCAGCGAGTCATCGATATGGAACTTGAGCTCAGGGCAGCGGCGCAGCTGGTAACGCACTTGTTGGGCCAGCTGATGGCGGATGCTCTTCTCGTTAGCGTTGATGTTGTCCATGATGGCTTGGGCATTCTCGCTGGGGAAAATGCTCAGGCGCACGTTAGCCACACTCAGGTCGGGCGACACGCGCACGCTGCTCACGCTCACCAGGGTGCCGCGCGTCTTGGCGGTTTCGCGGCGGAAGATCTCGCTCAGCTCTTTCTGCACAAGGCGGCTGATTTTCTGTTGTCTTGTAGTATCCATTTTGTTGATTGTTATTCGTTTTGTGGCTGCAAAGGTAGTGCAAGTCGAGCGCAGAATGAACAAGTTTACTTGTTTTTATGCCGAGACGCAGCCTATCTTCGCCAAATTATTGGCAAAGGTACAACTTTTTCTAGAATATCTGATATTCTAGGACATCTAGAGCATAAAACAAGGAACCGGGGATGACCATTCATCCTCGGTTCCTGTCTCATGCGCCAGCACTGGCGCTATTCAGTTTGGATTACTCCTCGGGGAGCATGACAACCTCAACCTTGTTGCCGGCGCTCAAGAGTTCGCGGGCAAAGGCGGCAATCGACTCGGGAGTCTGGGCCTTAATAATTTGCTCATAGCTGGTGTGCTTATCCATGCCACGCTCAACATACCACTGGAGAATATTCATCCAGTACCAGTTCTCTTTGATACTGGTCTGGTAGTCCTTGAGCAGCATCTCTTTGAAGTCCTCAAGGGCGGCACCGTCGATAGTGGTGCAGGCATTCACGATTTCCTCATTCATGATCTTGAGGGCCAGATCGGTGAACTCGGGCTTAACAGGGCACCTTGCCGAGATTGCCGTGAAGGGATTGTCTCCATTGAGGGAGTTCCAACCGTAGGCACTCGTTGAGTAGGCGGCACCGGCATCCTCACGGATCTTCTGCAAGTAGATTTTGTCCAAGAGTTTACCCAGCAGGTCGGCCTTTACCTCATTTTCTACGGTGAAAGGCATAGTTTTGTTATACCAGTAGATGGCGCTGTTGGCCTTGGGTTCTTCCATCTTGCGGGAGAAGTGGTTGATGACCTCACCCTCAGGGTAATCGTCGTGATTGACCCAGTTGGTCTTGACACCCTTCTTGGCGGGCAGGCTGGCAATGTACTGCTCGATGAGCGGACGGATGGTAGCCTCGTCAAACGAGCCGATGAAGTAGAAGGTGTAGTTGGCGGCATTGGCCGTGCGTTCCTTGAGAATCTGCATCACGCGGTCATAGTCAAGTTGCTTGAGACTCTCGGCGGTAATGGGCTTGCTGCGCCAGCTGTGGCTACCCAAGGTTACGCTCAGCGAGTCACTGAAGGCGGTCTCGGGGAGAAGATCCCTGTTCTTGAGCGATGTCTCCATCATGTTGATAAAGGTGTTATAACCCTTCTCATCCTTGCGAATATCGGTAAATCCCAGATAAATCAGTTGGAACATGGTCTCCAAATCCTTCACTGTTGATGAGGCACTCACATCATCATAGTAGCTTCCCAGACCCACACTGACCGATGCTTGCTTGCCGGCAAGCGCCTTTTCTAACTCGGTGTTGGAGAACTCGCCCATGCCGCTCACCATCGAAATGAAGCCCGACATGGCAGCGTTCAATCTGTCTTTCTCTCCATAGAGTGAAGCGCCACCGCGCTGACGGGCGTTCATCATGATTTCGTCATCTTTGAATTTGGTGGGCTTGAGGATCACGCGGGCACCGTTGCTCAACTCCAGTTCCTTGTAGTCAAACTGGCTGTTGTAGGTCTCCTTTTTGATTTTGCCCTTCTTGGGCAGCTTGGGAATCAAGGGCTCCTGGCGCACGTTGTCCACAAAGGCCTCCACCTCGGCATTCAAGCCATTGTTGACAGCGGCCAACATGGTCTCGGGGGTAGCATAGACGGCATCGTCTTTCTCCTGATTGAAATTCACAATCACCATGTTCTTGCCATCGGTGGTAATTAACTCGGGCAGCACCTCGTTGACGGCCTCAACGGGAATCATGGGGAGAATCTGGTTGACCAGCTGATACTCCTGCTCAATCGATGGAATGGGCTCACCATCCAGGTAGTTGCGGTAGTATTCACTGGCAAGACTACCATTGTAAATCTTGTTGCGCTCGTTGTAGCGGCTCTCAAGGCTGCTCAAAATCTCCTCGCGGCAACGGGCATACTCGGTCTCGGTGAAGCCGTGCTTGGCGGCACGCATCGCCTCGGTGACGAGGGCTTCGGTAGCGGCTTCGACCATGCCTTCCTTGGGCATGCAGACCATGTTGAACGCACCCTTGTTTTGGGAGTACAAGTAGTTGCCGTCATAGGCATATCCCATCAGGAAAGGACAGTCAGGCTCCATTGCCTTTTCGCTCATGCGGGAGTTGAACATACTTGCAGCCATCGAATTGATGTAGTTGGTCAGCAGGTATTCTATCGAAGCCTTGTCTTCACGAGGCACGGCATCGTGCTTGAACATCAGTTGCACGGTGCTGGTCTGCTGCTCCTTGTCCTTGTCAATGACAATGATGGGTTCCTCGTTGTCGGGCACAGGCTCCTCAACCACCTGGGCAGCGTTGGGGTCGAGTTTGCAGTCCTTGAACAGTTCCTGGATTTGTGCCTCGATGTGATCGACATCCACGTCACCCACGATGACCAGGGCCTGGTTGTCGGGACGATACCACTTGTGGTAATAGTCGCGCAGTTCTTGATAGGGGAAGCTGTCCACCACGCTCATCAGGCCGATGGGCATGCGGCGGCCATACTTCGAATCGGGATACAGTGTCTCGAGCTGGCGTTCCATCATGCGCTGATTGGCGCTGCGGCGCAATCGCCACTCCTCGTGGATGACACCGCGCTCCTTGTCGATTTCCTCGTCGGTGAGCAGCAGGCCGTTGCTCCAGTCCTTGAGGATGAGCAGACACGAGTCAATGGCGCTCTGGCGCGTGCTGGGCACATCGTTGATGTTATACACGGTTTCGGCAATGCTGGTGTAGGCATTCAGGTTGCGGCCGAACTCCACACCCAGTGAGCGGGTGTAGTCCAGGATGGTGTTACCCTCACCGTTGAAGTGTTCACTGCCGTTAAAGGCCATGTGCTCCAGGAAGTGGGCAAGACCGCGCTGGCTCTCCTCCTCCTGAATGGAGCCCACGCGCTGGGCGATGTAGAAATTCACACGATGCTCGGGATAGTCATTGTGGCGGATGTAGTAGGTCAGGCCACAGTCCAGTTTACCGATGCGCACCTCTGGGTCCACTGGGATCGGCGGCATCTGCTGCGCCATCATTACGTTGGCACTGAATGCCACAATCAGCAGCAGCAAGGCAATAGAAAGTCTTTTCATGTTCATAATGCTAAATTTATTGTTGATGTTAATAGTATGTCTTGGATCAATGGTTATTGATTGGTGCAAATATAGTACAAATCATGTAGCCGACCAAATATTATGACCATGAGAAGCAGCAGAGAGCCAAGGGCTCACATGGAATCCTTGGCCCTCATGTAAATTGATTCTATATCAGGCATGTTTTACTCTTCGGGGGCATGATGAGCTCGATTGTAGATTACTTTGACTCACTTTTCAGCTTCTTGTCGCGGAAATTCGACAGGCGTTTCCCGATCTCATCAATGGTGCTGCCATTATTGCCGATTCCCATTGATTTTCTGCGGTCAAAGGAGAAGTGAGTTTCGCCCTTGATGACGTCGACGGTAGTCCAAACTTCCCCATCATCGTATTCATAATTATAGAAAGTCATATCGCCATGATGGGAAACACTCCAATGAGGAGCCTTCTCCAGGGCTTGGTAGAATTCCTCAGATGGTATCGTGTCAAATTCAAAATATATTGTCTCGTCGATTCTTTCCTTTTCGGTCAGCGGAGGAAACTCCACACCCAGCACTTTGGAGAGTGTGTCACGGTCAACGATGACACTGAAGTCTGCACGATTGTTCCTGAACACGACCTCAAATCCCTTCCAGGAGTCTTTCTTTCTGCATGGCATTTCTATACTGACGTGGATGCGGTTGCCTAGGATATCGGGCATCTTCCTATCGGCTGTCAATGTGGTGTCAAGATAAAAGTTAAGATATGCTTTATCCCTCCATTCGTCTGTGTACCATTGGGCATATTGTTGACTATCGACTTGCTCCACAATCTTTTGTACCTCGGCTGGGGAAACTTCTTTCATGAACTTGCAGCACACAACGAACAATTCGTCACCGTTGAGGAAATCGGTCTTGGTATAATACTCCTCGATGGTGTACTCGGGCAGGATGGGAAGATCAAGTAACTTGTCGAGTTCGGCCTTGTCCTTGAAGGGCAGCACGGTGCTGTCATCAATCTTGTGCTTTTTCGGGCCGCAAGAGGTGGTGAAAACCATTGCACCAGCCAAAATCAACAGGCCAAGGACAGTCAAGATGCACTTTTTTGTAGATTTCATAACGATAGCTTTTTTAAGTGGTTAATATAATAAGTTGTATTTGTTACCATCTGTTTAGACAATAATGAGCCAGGATGCTTCTCATCAGGAGTTCCCAGCTCATTATTGTCATAAACATTTGGTTTTAATGTTTACTTCTCGGGACTCATGACGAGCTCGATCTTGTTGCCGGCACTGTAGAGGTCGCGGGCAAAGGCTGTGATGCTTTCAGGCGTCTGGGCCTTCACAATCTGCTCATAGCCACTGATCTGGTCACTACCGTACATGAGATACTCATTGAGGATGTTCATCCAGAACCAGTTCTCCTTGACGTTGGTGTTGTAGTCCTTGATCATGTTCTCGATAGCCTCGTTCAGGGCGGTGGCATCAATGGTGTTGCAGGCGTTGGCCATCTCCTCGTTGAGGATGTTCAGAGCCATCTCCTCAAACTCGGGGTTCACGGGGCATACGGCGAGCACCATGGTCTGGGGCTTGCCACCCGAGATACCCACCTGACCCAAGGCTTGGGTCGAATAGGCAGCACCGGCGTCCTCGCGGATCTTCTGCAGATAGACGCGGCTCAGCACCTGACCAAGTATGTTGGCCTTGATCTCGTTCTCCAGGCTGTAGGGCAGGTTGTTGTTATGCCAGATGATGACCTCATACTCCTTGGGTGACTCCATCTTCTTGGCGAAGTGGCAGAGGGTCTGGCCCAGGGGCATGTCGATGTCGTTTACCCAGTTGCTCTTCACACCCTTCTTGGCGGGCAGACTGGCAATGTACTGCTCAATGAGGGGACGGATAACGGCCTCGTCAAAGTTGCCGACGAAGGTGAAGGTGTAGTTGGCGGCATTGGCGGTGCGCTCCTTAGCAATCTGCATGACGCGGTCCAGGTTGACACCCTTCAGGTCATCGACATTGAAGGGCTTGGTGCGCCAGTTGCGGTTGGTCAGGAGGTACTGCAGTGAGTCGCTCAGGGCACTCTCGGGCATGAGGTCCTTGTTCTTGAGTTGCGTCTCCATCATTGTCATCGTCTGGTTGAACTTCTTCTCATCCTTGGCCAGAGCGGTGAACTTGAGGTAGATCAACTGGAACATGGTCTCCAGATCCTTAACGGTACTGTTACCGCTCAGTTGGTCGGTAAAGTTATCGATGTTCAGACCAACGCTGACCTGCTTGCCGGCAAGCGCCTTCTTGAGGTCGGAGTTGGAGAAGTTGCCCACACCGGTAAAGTCATTGATATCATCAAGCAGTCGCAGGTTGGCCCAGTCCTTCTCGCCGTAGAGTGACTGGCCGCCACGCTGGAAGGCACTCATGCGGAGCTCGTCCTGCTTGAAGTCGGGCTTCTTGACGATGACACTGGCACCGTTGCTCAGTTGCAGTTCCTTGTAACCGAGCGTGGTGTTCTCGCTCTCCTTGGTGATCTTGCCCTTCTTAGGCATCGTGCTCATCAAGGGCTCGTTATTCACGTTGTCAACATAGGGCTCGATGTTGGCGCTGGCAGCAGCATTGTAAGCTGCCTGCAGACCTTCACCAGTGGGATATACGGCACCGTCCTTCTCCTGGTTGAAGTTGCAAATTACCAGGTTCTTGCCGTCGGTGCTGATGAGTTCAGGCAGCAATTCATTGATGGCCTCAACGGGAACCATAGGAGCAATCTGGCTCATGATTTGGAAAAGCATCTCGATCGAGGGGATGGGCTCGCCGTCCAGGTAGTTGCTGCAGTACTCGCGGCCGTAACTCTCGTTGCTGATCTTGTCGCGGTTGTTATAGCGCTTCTCCAGTTGGCTCATGGCCTCGTCACGGGCGCGGTCATACTCGCTGGCGGTGAAGCCGTGCTTTGCGGCACGCATGACTTCGATAATGACAGCCTGGGCAGCGGCTTCGGCCTGGCCTTCCTTGGGCATTACATCGACAGTAAGGGCATCCTTGGAATTGGCGAGAATATAGGGACCATCATAGCAATAGGCGTTGGTGAAGGGGCAGTCGGGCTCTTGTGCCAGGTCGCTTAGGCGCTGGTTGAGCATGCTGGTAGCCAGATCGGTAAAGAAGTCCGTAATCAGGTATTCCATGCTGGCCTTCTCCTCCTTGGGGGTGGCATCATGCTTGAACATGACGCTCACGTCGCTATACTGCTGCTCCTTGTCCTTGTCAACCACGATGATGGGCTGATCGTTGTCGGGCACGGGCTCAAGGGTCACTTGGGCAGCATTGGGATCAGGAGCGGGCATACCCTTGTACATTTCCTTGATCTTAGCCTCGATGTGGTCAACATCGACGTCACCCACGATTACCAGAGCCTGGTTGTCGGGACGATACCACTTGTGGTAGTAGTCGCGCAGCTCGTTATACTTGAAATTGTCAACAACGCTCATCAGACCGATGGGCAGGCGCTTGCCGAACTTGGAGCCGGGATACAGCGTCTCGAGCTGGCGCTCTAGCATACGCATCTGTGCGCTCTGGCCCAGGCGCCACTCCTCGTGGATGACACCGCGCTCCTTGTCAATTTCCTCGTCGGTGAGCAACAGGCCGTTGCTCCAGTCCTTGAGGATGAGAAGACAAGAGTCGATGGCGCTCTGACGGGTGCTGGGCACGTCGTTGATGTTATACACGGTTTCGGCGATGCTGGTGTAAGCATTCAAGTCGCCACCGAAGTTCACACCCAGCGAGCGGGTATAGTCGATGATACCCTTGCCCTCGCCGTTGAAGTGCTCACTGCCGTTGAAGGCCATGTGCTCCAGGAAGTGGGCAAGACCACGCTGGCTCTCCTCCTCCTGGATGGAGCCCACGCGCTGTGCGATGTAGAAGTTCACACGGTGCTCGGGATAGTCGTTGTGGCGGATGTAGTAGGTCAATCCGCAGTCCAGTTTACCGACGCGCACAGCATCATCCACGGGGATGGTCATTTCCTGTGCCGTCGCCATGTTGGCGCCGAAGGCTACCAGCATGAGCAGCAACGCTGCAAATAATTTTTTCACATTCATAATACTCATTTTAAGTAAATAATATTGATTAATTCTCGTTTTTGCCTTTTTCTGTTGTTTAGACGCAGTAGCCTTTCAAGAAACTACACATTTCAGTCATTTTTTCGGGCCGTAGTCGCTCACATGGTGGTGTGTGAGAGCACGATGCTGGTCACTAGGCTGATGAGGGCGACGGCGATGGCGGCTGCCGTGGCGACGAATGCTTGAGGTTTCATAACACGTTTGTTTTAAAAGTCGTAGTGATGTTGTTTTGAGAAAAGAAGACAAGAAAGACAGTCACAACACGGGTGGTGGATATGTTGATCGAGAGAGTCATTACTTATCGATGAGTTCATTGTCCTGGTCTTTCTTGTCTTGCATGATTCGTCCTTAGGGGGCCGTCAATTCGAGGCGTTGGCCCTGTTCAGGTAGTCATTATAGAGGTCCTGGAGTTCGGCGGGGGTGATGCCCACGGCCTTGAGTTGTCCCAGGAAATAGTCCATCTCGCCCTGCATGAGCAGGTCGCGGCGTGAGGCGATGATCTTGTCCTTAGCGTCGGCGCTGACGAAGTAGCCCAGTCCGCGCTTGGTGAAGATGATGCCGTTCTGCTGCAGGTGGTCGTAGGTGCGCGCCACGGTGTTGGCGTTGACCTCGATTTCGGCGGCCAGTTCGCGCACGCTCGGCACTTTCCCTTCCGGCATCAGTTTCCCCGAGAGGATCTGGTCGCCGATGCGGTCTGCAATCTGCAGATAAATCGCTTTATTATCCTTGAAGTTCATTGTAGTCTTATTTTTTTAGGTTTGCCGGTTTTGTGGATATGGTCTCTGTGAAACTCCCTCTAACCTCTAACCTTTAACCTCTAACCTTTAACCTTGAATTACTTCCACCACTTGAGTGAAACAACATCTTTGCGCTTGAACAGGTACCAAGCCAGACCCCAGAACAGGAGTATCTGGATGACATACCAGCCGATGGTCCAATAACTGATGTCGCTGCCGGAGAAAACACTAACGAATTTCTTGACATATTCTGTTACCACGCTATCGCCCACGATAGCCGAGAACACGATGCCCAGAACAACCACAACAATTTCAACGCCGTAGAGTGCGGCAAAGGTCTTGAGGACCGACAGGCGCGGCCACAGTACACTGCCCATCAGGAATAAGCCTCCACTTGCAATCACGCTAAGGGGCAGGGTAATGGTTAATGTTGACGAGCCGATAAGTTCCTCGTCACCAAAACTGAAAGGAGAGGATAAAATGTTCAGGAAATTGATGGGGCCGGGCACATTCATTCTATTGTGGAAGT
>JAEEGG010020325.1_pt1 | contig 13287 bp, 13 predicted proteins | sample 9134161 | NCBI WGS metagenome assembly JAEEGG01 (sample SAMN16246543, study PRJNA631951) | gut metagenome | biome: gut microbiome; feature: rumen; material: CR-attached | host: Bos | place: Iran: Karaj | collected 2018-10 | reverse complement strand
GGCAGTGGAAAAAACTATATTTTCCAGACCTTGCGAGCCCTTGTAATTACAGGGGTTTCCGAAGGCTGATAGGTTATCATGCTGTCTGAACCTCAGAAGAAACAGGTAGATTACGCCTTTTTTGAGCAAAAAAAGCAGCTTGACAAAAAGGAACAGTTTGCTCAGAGATGATGGGGCAATCCTTGAATCACCAGTGTTCACGATAGAATTCTGTCTGCCGGCGGGCTGATCGGGCACTGCCGGCACTTAAACTGATTTGTTCCTTGACGTCCTGGACTGTCTCTAGCATACACGCCGCGATATGCCTTGGGTTTCGCCGGCGAAATCCCGTTTAAAAAAGAACACCGGCATCCCCGCTGTGTCGGGATACCGGTATTCCTGCGTTATTTTACAGTTGAACCAAGCAATGGAAGTCCTTTTTTCTGGAGGTCTTCGTTTGCCTCCGCGACCGTTTTAAAGTCTTTTAGGGCTTCCTGCCATATGGCAACTTGGGGAAACGCTGCTCGTCTAAGGATCTCGTAACCTTCCGTTCCGAGCTCAAACGAAAGGCTTATCGCTGCAATCACTTCTTCTGTTGGATGATAAGTTGCACCCTTATCGTTCCAGTCGCGCAGGATTCGGCTGATCGTTGTCTCTGAGAGACAGCTCTTTGCCGCGAGGTCTTTTTGATCCATGACCTTCTCCTGCAACAGGTGCTTCACACATTGGCTAAAAGTCTTATCGGGGTTTTGCTCCGTCCATGCCATGAACGAAGCTTTGCTCATTGACGTTTAGCCTTACTTATTACATTTTACTCTGTTGGGGTTGTCGGAGCGGCGCGGGGATAGTCTGCGCAATTGGCCGTGATGGAAAAGGGTGCTAGGGTAAAGAACCCAGCGGATGTCTGACCACGACCGTGATGACCTTCACCGAAACTACTAAGCCGATAACTATCCCAGACATCATCAGCGGGTAAGTTAGTATGCGCAATTAACCGTCATCGATCATCATTTTGTGTTACCTGTTACTTGGGTTCCCAGGGTTCGCAGGAGCCAAATTCCAGAATATCAGCAATCCGCTTGCAGGCCTGCCCGTCTCCATAGGGGTTGCAGGCGCGGCTCATCTTGTTGTATTCCTCCTGATTCTCCAGCAGCAGCTTGAAGGTCCGATAGATTGTCTCCTCGTCGGTTCCCACCAGCTTCAGGGTCCCGGCCTCCACGCCCTCCGGCCGCTCCGTCGTGTCCCGCATGACCAGGACGGGCACGCCGTAGGAGGGGCACTCTTCCTGGATGCCTCCGGAATCCGTAAGGCAGAGATAGCTCCGCGCCTCAAAATTATGGCAGTCAAAGACCTCAATAGGCTCGATGATGTGGATCTGTTCACAGCCGCCCAGTTCCTCATCGGCAGCCTGCCGCACTGCGGGATTCATGTGGATGGGGTAAACGGCCCGGCACTCGGGATGCTCGCTGAGCACGCGACGGATGGCGCGGAACATATGGTGCATGGGCTCGCCCAGGTTTTCCCGCCGGTGGGCGGTGATGAAGATCAGCTTCCCGTCGCCCACCCAATCCAGCTCCGGATGGGTATAGCCCTCCCGAACCGTGTGCTGCATGGCGTCGATGACCGTGTTGCCGGTGACGTAGATGCTTTCAGGCTTCCGCCCCTCCCGCAGAAGGTTGTCCCGGCTCTGGGGTGTAGGCGCGAAGTTGTACTTTGCGATGATGGACACAGCCTCTCGGTTGAATTCCTCCGGATAGGGGGAGTAGATGTTGTAGGTCCGCAGGCCCGCTTCCACATGGCCCACCGGGATCTGGAGATAGAAGCAGGCCAGGGCGGTGACAAAGGTGGTGGAGGTATCGCCATGGACCAGGACCACCTCCGGTTTCTCCCTTTCCAGCACTTCCTTGATCCCGCCCAGGATATTTGTGGTGATGTCGAAAAGGGTTTGCCGGTCCTTCATGATGTTCAGGTCATAGTCCGGTGTGACGCCGAAGGTAGCCAGGACCTGATCCAGCATCTGGCGGTGCTGGGCCGTCACGCATACGACGACCTGCAGCCCCTTCCGCTTTTTCATCTCGTTTACCAGGGGGCAGATTTTGATGGCTTCCGGCCGGGTGCCGAAGACGCACATCACTTTTTTCTTTTCCATGTCCTCTTGCTCCTGTGTGTTCACTTGTAATTAATGCCCGGAAAGAAGGAAACGGAAAAAACTGCGGTCCCTTTCCTCTCTCAGCAGGCCGATCTCCACGCTGCAGGCTTCCATGACCCAGCCTGCGTTGGCCGTATGCATGGGATAGCTCCGGGATCTTCCGGCCTTGTCTGCATAATAGCGCAGATAGCTGTCCAGCCGCCGGGTGTCTTTGAACAGGGCAGCGGCATAGGCCATGACGCTCCAGTCGAAGGTGCTGTCCTCAATGGGACCCTTTTCCCAGTCGTGATGCCTGCAAATGCCCCCATACAGCGCCCGCTCCCGCCCTTCGGTCCCGCAGAGGCCGGCGATCGCGGGGTAGAGCTGGGCGATGCAGTCGGGATAAAAGCTTGCGTAGCCCTGGAAGGGGACCGGAGCCATGGATTTTGATATGCCCACATGATAGGTAAAGCTGTCCGGATCCCAAAAAAGGGTTTCGACGGAGCCTAGAATCTCGTCGGCCAGGAGGTCAAACCGTTCGGCCTGCCTGGCCGCATCCCTGTCGCCGGAATGCTTCCGCACAAGCTCCGCCGCGGCCCGGCAGCCCTGCCAGACCTCGGCGTTGTCCATGAGATAGGCCACCCGGAAGCCATCGTCCACAAAGACGCATCCCCCGAGGGACAGATCCTCCAGAATGCCCAGGAGGAGGGAGACGGCCTTGTCCCAGCCCCCGATCGCGCCGATATCCCCGCCTACCCGGACATAGGCGGCCAGCAGCGTCAGGTATTTGCCCGCATAGGCATCCACAGAGTCGGGCTCCTTTTCCGTCAGCGCCCCGTCCTCCCAGTCGAAGTCTGTGATCCTTCCATTCTGCCGCAGGAGCATTTCGGTATGCCAGCGGAGATAACGCTCCGCCGCCTTCAGCCGCTCCTCCGTGGGGTCGCTCAGCAGGCCTATCACGGCCTGGCAGGCAAAGTAGGGGTTGATATATCCGTGATCCCGCTTCTCCGTTTCATAGACCAGCAGAGCCCCGCAGTCCAGCTGGTTGCGCAGGATGTATTCGGCCTCCGCATCGGAGAAGGCGCGGTAATGGGCGATCTGCATCTCCAGCTCGGCGCGGCGGCGCTCATAAGCGTCGTGGGCGCCGCGAAGGCCGATGAACAGCAGCAGAAGGAGCAGGCAGGTACAAACCGCGATGGCCGCTTTTTTCACGAAAACCCTCCCCGGGATCAGTCGCAATTCTCATAAAGATCAGTGATGTGCGCGTCAAGAAATTCAAATCGCTGGACAATGGCTTCCTTCAGCTGGGCCATGGCCTCCTCATAGCTTTTCAGTTCCCGGCCCGGGTCGGCGAGCAGACCAATCTTAAAGGAGAAGTCCCATACCCGGAAGTTCCGGTCGGTGGCGCTTCCCAGCAGGGCCGTCGTCGAATCCAGAAGCTCTGTCATGTGCTCCGTGGAGAAGGTAGTCTCCCGCAGTTCATAATAGCGGGCCACCACCCGATCCACGAAGGCACGGTCCTGCAGCAGCCGGTCGAACCAGGGAGAATGGAGCAGGAAGAACTCCTCGAAGTCTTCACGGAACCACTGGTAATTGTCATATGCATTGTTATAGTCCCATATGACGAGCTTCAGCTTTCCTCCCAGTTCTTTATAAGCGTAGGTGGAAAGGAGGCTCGCGTCATGGTTCATGAAGATCTCATTGATGATGAAATAGTCCGCGAAGTTGTCTATGTCGATGTATGCCGCATAGCCCTTGAGCGGATCCTTGAAATCGCTGCCGTAGAGGACGCGCTCGAAGCGGCTGACATCCTCCGTGATCCAGCGGTATTCCGCATCCGTGAGGCTGTTTTTCCCGGGATACTGGACATAGAGGTCGTTGCTGGTATAACCGGCAGTCTTTCCGAAATTTTCCAGAGGTTTTGTGTCCGTGTTCACGCGGTCACGGCTGACGATATAGGCCGCTTCGCCTGAGAGTAGGCCGAATTTTGACAACCGCAGGCGGGTGTCCCCGTTGGTGACCGGCTCGACGGCCAGGTAAACGCCCTGATACTGCCCGTCGACAAACAGTTCAAGGTAGCGGCAGTCCGGGGCCCATTCCATGATTTCCCGGCCCAGCTGATAGGCCAGGTAGTTCCGTGCCAGGGTTTTATCCAGAAAGGGGCCGTTCAGCACCCATTCGGAGGCTTTGCCCATTTGCAGGAAATCGTAATTATAAGAGTTTTTGCCTTGGGCGTCCGTGAAGAATTCGATGCGGTACTGGCGTTTGTCAAATCTCCGGGAGGAAGCGCCGCGCTGCTTGATGCTGATGTCAATGCTCACATCCGGCTGTTCCTCGGGGGAGTGGAGGGAACCGTCGTTTCCGGCGTTGAGGATAGAGAGTCTGGCCATCACCGGCGTATCGCCGCTGATGGCGTTATTCCCCGTCTCGATGAAGAGGATCGGGAGATCCGTTTCAAAGTCGTCCACCCCATAGAATTCATTGAACTGCCGGTCCAGGCGGATCTCATCCGCCTTTTCGGTGATCTTCGACCTGGCGCGTTCATTCTCTCCCAGCCGGATCCATTCGTTGTGAAGGCACAGGGCCCCTACTGCGGAGACGACGATCAGGGAACAGGCAAGGACGGCGATCAGTGCTTTCCTCATGGCCTTACCTGGCAATGTCATCCTGCTGTTCGACGATGCTGACCCGGCTTACCCCCACAATATGCATGAGGCGCTGGGAGATCTCCCGGACATTCTTTTCGTCCGCCTTGACCAGGTCGCCTTCCTTGACGGAATAGACCATTTCGCACATGACGGCGTCCTGGCTCTTGGAGAGACGGTGGGCGCTGCGCCCGAAATGCTCCTCCACGATGGCCTCCACCTCCGCCTGGGCGTTGACCTCCGACTGGATTACCAGCAGCTGTCGGTTCGATTTGATGTCCCGCTTCGTGATGAGGAGGAACAGGAACATGGCGATGCTGCCGCCCGCAATCATCAGATACTGGGAAACGCCACAGCCGATGCCTGCGGCGATGGCCCAGAAGATGAACACCGCATCCCTAACATCCTTGACGGCAGTGCGGAAGCGGATGATGGACAGGGCACCCACCATGCCCAGGGACAGAGCCACGTTGTTAGAGATGATCCCCATGATGGTGGTGGTGACGATGACGATGGCGCCTACGGAGATATTGAACCTCCGGCTGTAAGCGGTACCCGTATAGGTGAGGCGATAGGCACACATGATGAAAGCAGCGACGATCAGCGCGGCAATATTGTTGATCACGATCTCCAGCAGGGAGAAGGTCTGCGGAGTCAGGTTCTCGATGATATATTCTCTCATGGTGAGGACCCCCTTATTCTGTGAGCAGTCGGGATTCGGAGTATTTGCTGTTGGCGGTGGGAAGTAGATCCAGGGAGGAGATGATGCGCTTCAGCGGTGTTACCAGAAAATCATTGTACTTCACCTCCAGTACGCCGAAGCCGGAGGGGAGCAAGGGATAGAGGGGCGTACTCGGGTCATAGAGGCCTCCGGGGGACATGCTGCCCCGGAGATTATGGTCATAGGTGATGCGTACGTTGCTGACGGGATACTGGTACGCGGTCCGGTCATAATCGACGACGGTTTTCGGCCGGTAGACGTTCCTCGTCATTTTGTCGTAGAGGAAAGTCGCCAGCTCCTCCTCCCTGGCAAGGAGAAATTCATAGGAGCGGTCTTCCAGCTTCCTAGCTTCGTCCCTGGTGATGTTCAGGGAGAGTTTTCGGGAATCCGAGCCGCTTTTGCATTTGTATTCCAACAGGGCGTAATCGCTGAAAATATCATAAGTGCGGACGCGGATCTTCCGCTTTTCCATCACGCCGTCCAGATTGTCGTGAAAGTCCCGGTCCCCAGCAGAGTCGAAATACAGGGAGCGGACGTGGTAGACCCCCCCGATGCCGTGGGAATCCGGCTGCATGAAGGCCAGCAGCCGGTCGTTGATCCGAAGGAAATCCCGATACTGTATGACGTATTTGATCTCTTTTCTAAACACCTGCCGCATGCTTGGCTTTCCTCTTTTCCAGCCAGTAGGCCAGCTTTTGGGGGTAGGGCTTGGGGAACATAGTCTGCTTGTGGGCGATGAGAAGCTGAAGGCCGATCCCCGCGAGGATGATGAGGATCAGGGCCCAGATGGGGAGGCGGTAGATCTCATAAAGCCCCAGTGCGCCGAAGAGTGGCAGGAAAACGCAGAGGGAATGGACGGGAAAGATCACGGCCAGCGTGCCGCCCGCCAAGGCGAAGAGAATGACCAGAATCAGCAGCGGAGAGATCAGAAAACCCAGCATCCCGCCAATCACGGCGCAGAAGATGATGGCCGCCACATGGTTCCAGCGGAAGGAGAGGAAGGAGAAGATGACCCCTACAACGCTGAGTGTCGCCACCGTGTTCTGCCAGGAGGTGCGGGGGGAGAGGAGCAGGATCGTCGCAGTCACGAACAGATAGAAGAAAGTCACGGAGAAATAGAGCTTGTAGATGTAGAAGCCCAGCAGGAAGGCCAGACCGAAGATCACGGTGTAGATCAGCGTACGGTGGTCGCCCAGGAAGGCGAAGCGTTCGCCGATCTGGCCGAGTTCAAGAAGCGCTTGCATGAGTTTTTGAAGCAGTGTATACATTCCCTTTCACCCCAATAATCCGTTCAGTGTCAGAGAGTAAGATTCATTACCGATCCTGTCGGCAGCCTGGATGACCACGATCGTCCCAACGCCGGACTCGGAAATAAGCTCCTTCAGCACGTCGGCGGTGCCGTTTTCGATATGCACAAAGAAAATGTCCCGGAAATTCTCCGTTAGATAGGGAACCACGCTCTGTCCCATACTGTCTCCCAGAACCAGGATACTGCCCCGCCCGTTGCCATAGAGCTGTGCTTTAATGACCCACGCGCCGATGATGCCAGAGTCGCCGCCAAGGACATGGGAGATCGCCGGGCGTTTGTATTCGCCGTCGGTGATGGTCATGACCGTTTCATAGTTTTTGAAATTCTTTGCATAGCGGAAGATAAAGGGATCTCCTGGGATCCCGGCCAGGGCCGCCACCGTTACGGGATCGATGTCTGCGGACTGTTGAAGCAGCGTCATCTCCAGATCGCCCGTGAATCTGTTGACATTGTAATAGTCAAAATAATCGATATCCCGGGGCTCCAGGCCCAGGGCGCTGCAGACGGCCTTATACCCGTAATACGCGCCATCCATGGTCCAGGTATCCTGGGTGCGATAGTAGAGGAAATGCTCGCTGTCCCCGGCAAGATCGCCCCGGATATCCTGAAGGAGGATATCCGACGGCAGCATGGCCGCCAGCTCCGCCATCAAGCTGTCATAGGCTTCGTCGGCGCTTTCCGCACAGTCCGGTTCGAACTGGGCTCGTTTCGGTGCAGGAATCGCGACGATCCTCGCTTCCTCTCCCGCCAATTTTCGCAGCGCCTGCAGCCGGAGGGCAAATCCCTCGGCTGCGTCCTCCCGGACGGAGAATCTGTGCACGATGCGGTCGGCATAGATCAGCGCGAACTCCGTGTCCTGGATCGGCTCTTCGGAGAGTGTCTCCGTACCCAGCAGCCCGAATCGGTTGTAGCCGGGATTCGTCTGCTGCTGGAAAGCAGCGTCCTTGTAATCCGTGACCTGCCGATCCGCGGCGCGGATGAGCCACACTACCAGGAAGAGCAGGACGCTGATCAGGACCAGGCCCAGGGGCAGGAGCCAGTAGGAAGCTCTCCTGCGTTTATCTTCTGCCGTCATACGATATAATCCACCTTCAGCTCCGGCAGGAGCTCCTTCAGCTCCGCAATGCCGGGCTCACCGGAGACGATCAGGGGCACGGTCAGGCTCCGGAGATTATCGCAGCCCCGGAAGGCACTGACGCCCACATGGGTCAGCGTCCTGGGGAATACCAGCTTTTTCAGCTTCTTGCAGTCGCGGAAAGCGTGATCCTCCAGGGAAACCAGCCTTGCGCCGTGGGCAAAGCTGACCTCCTCCAGCCCGCTCATGCCTGCGCAGGCACTGGGGCCGATGCGCTCGATGGTGGCGGGGAAGTCCAGACGCCGGAGTCCGGTGCAGTTTTCCAGGCCGGAGATGCCGATCTCCGTGAGGGCCGTGTCGGCCAGGGAGGTCATTTCCGTCAGCTCCGTGCAGTCGGCCAGACCGAAATCCTCGATGGCGGTAAGGGAAGAAGGAAGCACCACCTTTTTCAGGTTCCGGCAGGCGAAGAACATGCTCTGACGGATCCCCAGAGCCCCTTCGGGAAGGGCGGCGCTGCGGACGGTGTCGTGCTTGCGGAAGGCCGCGTCGTCCGCGAGCTCGAATTCCTCCAGATTCCGGAAGCTGACGTCCTCATATTCCTTCTGGAAGTCGATGAACTCATACGTGGGCTCGTGACGGGGCACGTTTTACTCGTAGATGGGGCAGACCATGCCGCCCGCCTCGCTGTTGACGTACCCGTAGATCACGACGTTTTCCTTGATGGTCATTTTGCCGCGGCTGATCACGGAGACAGAGGTACCCTTTTTGCCGATCAGCACGTCATGCTCGATCTCCAGTTTTTCCTGTGAAAACACATTGCCGGCCACAAAGCAGCCCGCCTCCAAGAGGATGCTGCCCTCCGCGAAGATGTTGCCCAGGACGCCCGCGCCGGAGCAGATGCGCACGCTGCCCATGGCGTGGATATCGCCCTGGAGGGTGATATCCTCCACGATCAGGGTCTTGCTGGGGGTCACGATGCTGTAAGGTGCGGTGCCCAGCTCGGTTGCGTTTTCGTTGGTGACGTGCTTAGCCTTGCGTTTGTCGCTCACCAGCGGCAGGGTGAATTTCAGGGGATCCCTGCCCTCCAGCGGGTCGATCAGCGCGTCGGGATACTGGCCGAAGTAGATCACGGGGGCATAGAGCCGGCGGAAGCTGACGTTTTTGCCGATGCTCAGGGCGTTGCCCGCCGTGGCGCTCACGCCCAGGTCGCAGTCGTCATAGACCGCCAGGGTGTCCTCCGCATCCACCCAGCGGATGATGTTCGTCCCGTTGCCCAGGCACATGCGCCCTGCGGAATAGGCGGCCCGGGCGGTGACCTCCGGCGTCCGGAAGACAGCGTTGCCGCCGAGGTAGATTTCCTTGTCGTAAGCCTTGATATTAGCCGGGCTCTTGAAGGACTCGTCCCGGATGATCACGAGCTCCTCCACCGTGTCGGACGGATGCTCCAGCAACTGCTCACCGTCGATGAAGTGCTCCTCCCGGGACAGCTTCAAGGTGCTTCCCTCGGCGGTGGGCAGAGCCTTCTCAATCATCCGCTTGAAGGAATGAGCAAAATACCGCTGATCCCTGACCTTGTCCTGTCGGATGGACATCACGCTTCCGCTAGTGCTCAGATAATAGATCCACGCAACCACGATCGGCAAAATGATGAGCACGACAAAGACGATGGAAAGTATAGCCAATGTACTCATGTTTTCACCTGATTCTGTTGATTCTGTGATTGTTTGTTGAACCGGACCGTTTTCGCCCAGGTGACCTTGCGCTTGGTGAGCAGATCCCAAATGGCGTCGAAGAACCCCTGGGTGATGGACCACATGTAAAAATAGAAATTGAAGAGCAGCAACGGCAAAAGGAAGATCTCGCCCTTGATGCCGTCCAGCATCAGGGAAACGCCGATCTCATAGAAGGGTGCGAAGTTGCCAAAGGAACAGTATGTACCCAGGAACAGCAGCACCCACCAGCCGCTGAAGAGCTGCATCTTGCCCATAAAGAAGAGCAGGTAGGACGTAATGTGCCCGAACAGCAGGATCACAGGGACGGCGTAGATTAGCAGGAGAAGGAAGCCATCCAGCTTCTCCCTGGCGGAAAGTTCGCGGGAGAAGAGCAGTGGGAAGGTCTGCCGCAGCATGACCTGGTTGTGGCCTCGGGACCAGCGGCGGATCTGTCGCGCCCGCACCGCCCAGGATTCCGGCGCTTCCTCATAGCACTCGGCGGAGTTGGCGTACATCACCTTCCAGCCGGCCAGATACATCTTGAAGGTCAGGTCCGTGTCCTCGGCCAGCACGGAGGGGTCGAAGCCGCCGAAGGAGAGCATGACGTCCTTGCGGAAGGCGCCCACGGTGCCGCCGTACTGGGGGATCAGGCGCATGTTGTAGCGGGCCTGCTGATCTACCTGGTAGCCGCCGGAGCGCTCGATGTTGATGAGCCGGGTCAGCAGGTTCTTGTTGGCGTTGTAGGGGATCACGCGGCCCATGACTGCGCCGACCTGAGGATCCTCGAAGGCCACGGCCAGCTGCTTGAGCAGGTCCTTGGCGGGGCGGTAGTCCGCGTCGAAGACGATGATGATCTCCCCGCGGGCCAGCTTCATGGCGTCGTTGAGGCCTACGGGCTTGCCCCGGTCCGGGCAGTCCCGGTGGAGGGGCCGGATGAATTCATATTTCCGGTGATATTCCTCCAGCATTTCCCGCGTCCGGTCGGTCGAGTTGTCATTGATGGGGATGATTTCCATCATATCCCGGTCATAATCGCACTGGAGCAGGGCGTTGAGCGCTTCCTCCAGTACCTGCTCCTCGTTGTGCATGGGAACGAGGATGCTGATCCGCTTCATCTTCGTGCTGTAGATGTCGCTGTAGTACATCCGCTGGCGGCCATGGAAGCGGTTGTAGGAAAAAATGAAATGCCGGATCGCATAGACGATCATAATGACGATGACAAAGCCAAGGTAGATTTTGAGGATCGTTATAGCCATTTCCACTCACTCTCCCCTTCGGGCGACTCGAAGATCTTCTGCATCCGGTTGGAATAGATGGAGTAGATGCCCACCAGATAAAGGAAGTCGAAGATCGGACCGGTCACAAAATACATATCCGCCATGTAAAGGGCAGACAGCCTCGCCAGGATATACATGAATACGATGTAGCGCAGTACGCCCAGCAGACCCGACCAGACCATGACGGTCAGGAATGCCAGGACCTTGTGAAGCACCCCTCGCCCGGAATACAAGGCCAGGACGACGCCCATGAGCACGACGAAGAGGATCCAGATCCCCAGTTGCTGCTTCATGAAGATCTCGGAAAATTCCCTGCCGGTGTAGACGATTGAGTTGCGCTCAAAGGCGAAAAACACGCAAGAGATGATATGCACCATAAAGGAGAACAAGAGATAGACCATCAGCGGCCTGCCCCGCATCCTACTCAGGGCCATGGCGGTGATAGCGGCAATCACGACAACGATGTTCACCGCGATCTCATTGGGTGTGGGAAGTCCGCACTCGAAAGAGAGGACGGAGATTTCCCCAAAGGGGACAAAGGTCGTAGTCTCGACCAGAAGTTCCTTTTGCGGGAGCTCGGCGCTGATGAGCCTTTGGGCGAGGTTGCACATGAAATAAGATATCCAGTCCAGGTTCAGGACGAGGATAATCAGGACCGGGATCACCAGGAACAGGGTGAACTTGGCGGCGGACAGTAGATCCGTCTGCAGAGTCCGGTAAGTTCTGGAATACCAGATCGTTTTCTTTCCGACCATGCGGAAGACCCTCCTTCAAGGTCAAAAACAGTATTCAGTCGTGTTTTAAAATATTATACAGGCGGATTTCAAAAAAATCAATAGACGAGCTTGAAAAGCGTCAAAGCCAGTATGAAATAATGAATATTCAGCTTTAATCGTAAATCAGAGACATTAACTGACATGTTGGAAGGATACCTTCTGGATGTAGAGCGTGCGGAGGTCCCTATCCCGAATGTCGTTCATGCTGTGCTTTGTTTGACGAATACAAGAGAATAGAAACGGGCAGAGGCAGGGATTCCCTCCCGCTGGGTTTTTCCAACAGCTTTTCCAACAAACCAGCTGTTTCAGGCTGAAATCAAACGGTTTTTGCGCACGAACCGGCATGATGAAACCACCTGGATCCTTGAAATACAAGGCTCCAGGCGGTTTTCCGGTTGCTGAACGGGCATGACCCGAAATGCTGTCGAGGCGATTGGTAAGGATGAGGTCCCCGGTCCGAATCTGGGCAGCAGCTCCAAAATCGCTGGTTTTCGAATGGAAACCAGCGATTTTTTGTTTTATTCTTGACTTTTTATCGACCGTCAAAAGTGCTGACCCACAGGCTGACCCACTAGACGAAATGAGGAAACAGCACCGGCTGGACAGGATAGGCTGTCTCAGCCGGTGCTGCGGTCTATTTTGGCGGTGTTTACAGGTTCTGGCTCATGAACTGACCCACGGTTTCCGCCGCCTGAATCTGCATGGGGTTCGTGGCGTGGGTATAGGTCCGCAGGGTGAAGCCGGGATCGGCGTGACCCAGCATCCCGCTGACCGTGCGGATATCCACTCCGTTCTGCAGCGCCAAGGTCGCAAATGTATGCCGAAGTGCGTGGAAGCGGGTATGCTCCAATCCCAGGTCTTGGAGCATCCTCGTGTGAAGCCTTGCCACCGCATCCGGATAGTACATCTCCCCCGTCACCGGTGACGGGAACATGTAGATGTTGTCCGGATGCTTTTCATGTTCCTTCAGGAGCAGGTCCACAGCCTCCTGCGGAATGGACTCGACCCGAATCGAGGTAGCGGTTTTCGGCGTGGTAGTCTTTACTCCCCCGCCCTTTACCCGCACCGCCTGCTTTGACACAGAGATTGTCCGCTGCTTCACATCCAGGTCACTCCAGAGGAGCGCCACCAGTTCCCCTTTCCGCAGACCGGAGCAGAGTTCCAGGAAGAACAGGGGGAGGACTCCGTGCTTCTCTGCCTCTGCCAGATAGTCCCTGATGTGTTCCGGCTTCAGGATCTTGATCTCCTTTTTGTCGTTCTTCGGAAGCACCACATTATCTGAACACACAGACGACCCCATATAACAGCTAAACCGCCTGGTTCCTTGAAATACAAGGCTCCAGGCGGTATCGCTTTTTATTCCCGTCTCTTGTAAAAGGGGCTCTGTATTCCGTTGACACGGATCTCTCGCAGATCCAGGCGGAGACAGAGGGCATTTTTGTTTTCAGTTCTTATGATTACCCTGTAACTGATGCGGGGGTCTCCTGCAACGCATAAGGATTTACCCGGATTTCCTGCCAAGCAGCGAGGGGCTGCCAGGGCCGGGGAATCCCCGCCCCTAGCAGCCGAATCAGTCCTTCTCATGGCAATCCGGCACTTGCTGCCTTAAATCGCTCAGCCACAGGGATGCCGAAGCATCGCTGGGCATGCGCCAGTCCCCTCTCG
>JAEEGG010020319.1_pt1 | contig 13289 bp, 10 predicted proteins | sample 9134161 | NCBI WGS metagenome assembly JAEEGG01 (sample SAMN16246543, study PRJNA631951) | gut metagenome | biome: gut microbiome; feature: rumen; material: CR-attached | host: Bos | place: Iran: Karaj | collected 2018-10 | reverse complement strand
CATTGCCAATCTGTTTCATACGTTTCTTTCCTCGCTTCTGTTTCTCCAGCAGTTTCCGCTTTCGGCTGACATCACCACCATAGCACTTGGCTGTCACGTCCTTACGTACCTGTTTGACAGTCTCACGGGCAATGATCTTGGCTCCGATGGCGGCCTGAATGGCAATATCGAACTGCTGACGCGGAATCAGCTCCTTCAGTTTCTCGCACATCCGACGGCCGAAAGTGACGGCATTATCCTGATGGGTCAGTGTGGAGAGGGCATCAACGGGCTCACCGTTGAGCAAGATATCAAGTTTGGCCAGTTTCGAAGGTCGGAAACCATCGACATGATAGTCGAATGAGGCATAACCCTTCGAGATGGACTTCAGTTTATCGTAGAAGTCGATGACGATTTCACCCAATGGGAGCATGAAATGCAGTTCGATGCGGTTTCCGCTGACATACTGCTGGTCAATCAGTTCTCCCCGTTTATCCAGACATAGTGTCATAATCGGCCCGATATAGTCGGCAGCGGTGATGATGGAGGCGCGGATATAGGGTTCTTCGATATGTTCGATCATCGTCAGGTCGGGTAATCCCGAGGGATTGTGAACCTCCTTCACCTCACCCTGCTTGGTGTAGCACATATAGCTGACGTTAGGCACGGTGGTGATGACATCCATATCGAACTCACGATCAAGACGCTCCTGGACAATCTCCATGTGGAGCAATCCGAGGAACCCACAGCGGAAGCCGAAGCCCAGCGCCACCGACGACTCGGGGGTGAATGTCAGCGAAGCATCGTTGAGCTGTAGTTTCTCCAACGACGCACGCAGGTTCTCATAGTCCGTAGGATCAATGGGATAGACACCGGCGAACACCATCGGTTTCACCTCTTGGAACCCTTCGATGGCGGCATCACAGGGACGAGCCACATGCGTGATGGTATCACCCACCTTCACCTCCTTCGAGTTCTTGATACCGCTGATGATATAACCCACATCGCCCGTCCGCAACTCCTTACGGGGAATCATGTCCATTTTCAGCACACCGATCTCATCGGCATCGTACTCCATACCTGTATTAAAGAATTTCACGTGGTCGCCCGTACGGATCATACCGTTGGTAATCTTAAAATAGGCAATAATCCCACGGAAAGAGTTGAATACCGAGTCGAAAATCAAGGCTTGGAGGGGTGCATTCTCGTCACCTTCCGGGTGGGGGATGCGCTCTACAACAGCATTCAGGATATCCTCCACTCCCTCGCCCGTCTTTCCGGAAGCCCGGATGATGTCAGAACGGTCACACCCAATAAGGTCGATAATCTCGTCCTCCACCTCGTCGGGCATAGCCGAAGGCATATCTATTTTGTTGATAACGGGGATAATCTCGAGGTTATGGTCGATGGCCATATAAAGGTTGGAGATTGTCTGTGCCTGTACGCCCTGAGTGGCATCCACCACCAACAGGGCACCCTCACAGGCAGCGATAGAACGGCTCACCTCATAAGAGAAGTCCACATGTCCCGGGGTGTCTATCAGGTTCAAGATATATTTCTCACCTCTTGACTCTGATCTCTCACCTCTGTATTCATACTCCATCTGAATCGCATGACTCTTGATTGTAATTCCACGCTCACGCTCCAGATCCATATCATCCAGCATCTGACCTTCCGTAATCTGGATGGTCTTCGTAAACTCCAACAAACGGTCGGCCAAGGTTGATTTACCGTGGTCAATATGGGCGATGATACAGAAATTTCTTATATGATCCATCAATAAAATGCGTACTTTAAAGTGCAAAGTTACAAAAAAAACATCGTATAACCGATATTTTTGCTTTTTTTTGTATCTTTGCAACCAAAAATAGCATTCATTATGAAAAAGTTTTGGATTATTTCCGCATTTGCACTGTTATTCGCCTCTTGTCAGGAGTCACTTGAAGACCGTTGTGCAAGAGAAGCGCAAGAATATACAAGAAAGAATTGTCCTATCCCGATGGATAGTAATACGACTTTAGACAGTCTGACCTTCGAACGTGAGACCCACACACTGCACTATCATTATAAACTGACGGGATTTGCCGATCAGGATAGTATTGTTAAGAATATCGATGCGGTGAATGTGCTGAAGAAAGAGTTGAAGAATACAACAACCCTGAAACTCTATAAAGACAACCACTATCGTTTCGCCTATACCTTCCGCTCAGAAAAGGATCCCGAAAAGATACTGATCGACGTGGTCTTTACCGACAAAGACTATTAAAACAGAAATCCCCGCCTGGCATCGGCGGGGATTCGTGTTTTATTCAGCTATTTCCTCAGGTTTCATGTTCGTGTAGACTGTCTGCACGTCATCGAAATCCTCAAGTTTCTCTACCATCTTGTCAATGGACTCACGCTGCTCAGGCGTCACATCCTTCAGGTCGTTGGGGATACGGGTGAACTCAGCACCTGTCACCTCAAAGCCGTTCTCCTCCAGATGCTTCTGGATAGCACCGAAACTGGTAGGATCGCCATAAATGGTGATGCTGTTCTCTTCCTCGTCCTCATCAAACTCATCGTCCACACCATAGTCAATCAGGTCGAGAATCATCTCGTCCATATCGAGACCGTCCTTCTTCTTGAAGGTGAACACAGCTTTGTGGTCGAAGAGGAACGACAGTGAGCCCTGAGTACCCAGGTTTCCATTGAACTTGTTGAATACAGAACGAACGTCGCCAACGGTACGGGTGGTGTTGTCTGTCAGTGTCTCCACAAAGATGGCGATACCGTGAGGACCATATCCCTCGTAGGTCACTTCCTTGTAGTCGCTCTGGTCCTTACCCATCGCGTTCTTGATGGCACGCTCGATGTTATCCTTCGGCATGTTCTCACGCTTCGCATTGGCAATGATAGCACGCAAAGCGGGGTTATTCTCCGGCTCCGGACCGCCTGCTTTCACGGCAATCGCGATCTGCTTACCGATTTTTGTAAATGTCTTGGCCATGTGGCCCCATCGCTTCAGCTTTGTAGCCTTACGATATTCAAATGCTCTTCCCATAAATTTACCTTATATATATTTATCTCAATTCTGCATTCAATTGTTTCTTCAGGTTGGCAATGAGTTTCTGCATGATGGCATCAATCTGTTTGTCACCCATAGTTTTCTCCTCATCCTGAAGGATGAAGTTCACGGCATACGACTTCTTGCCTGCAGGCAGCTTATCACCCTCGTAGACATCGAAGAGCTCCACCTTCTTCAGCAGTTTCTTCTCAGTCTGACGGGCAATCTGCTCAATCTGTGCAAACTCCACACTGTTATCCACCAACAGGGCAAGGTCACGACTGACTGCCGGGAACTTAGCTACCTCCGTGAAGAGCACCTCGTTCTTCTTTGTAACCTTCATTAGCTGTGTCCAGTTGAGTTCAGCATAATAGACAGGATTGTCAATACCAAACTGCTTCTGGAGTTTCTTGGTGATGATACCCATCTCAACGAGTTTCTTGCCACCACGATTCTCGATGGTGAGTCCTGCAGAGAACACATCATTCTCAGACTTCTTACGCACCGTCATACCCGGCTTCAGTCCTATACGACGGAAGATATTCTCCACATACGCACTCAACTCATAGAAGGTGGAATCCTCATTCTGATGTGCCCAAGAGCCTTCAACACGCTTACCTGTCACCCACAAGGCAGCATGATACTGCTCCTTATAGGCCTGCATCGGGTCTTCGTCATTCTGTTTCTCAGGCGAGAAGGTATATACATTACCGAACTCGAATAAGCGCAAGTTCTGACGCTTGCGGTTGGCATTATGCAGAATACTTTCCAGTCCTCCATAGAGAAGTGTCTGGCGCATCACATTCAGATCAGTAGAGAGTGGGTTCATGATCTTTACGACCGTATTGCTCTCACCATAATAGGCACCCTTGGTCAGCGAGTTGTTCAGAATCTCATTGAAACCCTCACCCACCAACTGCTCACTCACGAGGTTGGCCAGTTTATGCTTCTGATCTTCTTCGCCCTTGATGACAAGCGAACTTTTCAGCTGGGTAGGAATCTCCACATTATTATATCCATAAATGCGCAGGATATCCTCCACCACATCGCAGGGACGTTGCACATCCACACGATAGGCAGGTATCTCGAGGGTCAATGCCTCGGGTGTCTCGTTGAGCACCTTCATCTCCAGGCTCTCGCAGATGCCCTTGATCGTTTCTACCGGTATATCCTTACCTACAAGATTGTGCACATACTCATAGCCCAGTTCCACCACCGGATTCTTCATCGGCTCGGGATAGACGTCGCAGATTTCCATCGACACCTTACCGCCAGCCAGTTCCTGACAAAGGATGGCAGCCTGCTGCAAGGCATAAATCGTACCATTGGGATCGACACCACGCTCGAAACGGAAACTGGCATCTGTACTCAGACCATGACGACGGGCACTCTTTCGAATCCATGTAGGATGGAAATAGGCACTCTCGAGCACCACGTTCTTGGTGGTTTCATAGGTACCACTACCTTTACCACCGAACACACCGGCGATACACATCGGATCCTCGGCATTACAGATAGCCAGATCACGATCAGAGAGTTTGTGCTCCTCACCATCAAGAGTCTGGAACGGGGTACCCTCAGGCATCGTCTTCACCACAATCTGATGACCTTTCACCATATCTGCATCGAAGGTGTGCAGCGGCTGACCATAGGCCATCATCACATAGTTGGTGATATCCACGATATTATTGATAGGACGCAAGCCGACGGTTGTCAGCTTGTTTTTCAACCAGTCTGGAGATTCCTTCACTTCACAATCCGTCACACTGACACAGGCATAACGTTTGCAGGCCTCCTGATTCTCAATAGTCACATCGATAGGAAGACTGTGGTTGTCCACCTTGAACTTTGTGCAGTCCGGACGATGCAGTGATGTCTCGTAGCCATTCTGTTTCAACCAGGCATAGAGGTCACGGGCTACCCCCCAATGACTCAAGGCATCAGCACGATTGGCTGTAATATCAACTTCTATCAGCCAGTCGCTCTCCAGATGATAATACTCTGCGGCAGGGGTTCCCACCACAGCATCCTCCGGCAGCACGATGATACCCTCATGGGATGTTCCCACGCCAATCTCATCCTCTGCACAGATCATACCGTTGGACTCGACGCCACGCAGTTTTGACTTCTTAATGACAAACTCCTGGTCGCCATCATAGAGCACGCATCCGAGGTCAGCCACGATCACCTTCTGACCAGCAGCCACGTTCGGCGCGCCACAGACGATTTGAGAGGGCTCACCTTTGCCTAAATCTACCGTTGTCACATGCAGATGATCGCTATTGGGATGGGCCTCACAAGTAAGCACCTTGCCTACATAAAGGCCCTTCAGACCACCCTTGATACTCTGTACTTCTTCCAATGCGTCGACTTCAAGACCCGTTGACGTCAGGGCATCACACACCTGCTGAGCCGTGAGGTCGAAATCCACGTATTCCTTCAACCATTTGTAGGAAATATTCATTATACCGATTCTTTAGTAATTACCAACTTGTGAAATTTCAGCGTGCAAAGGTACTAAAAAATCGGTATATACACAAATTTTTCTCAAGAAAACTACTCAATGCAGTTCATTAAGAAATCCACAGCACCGTTTATGCCGAACTTACGGACATCTATAGAGATGTCATAATTACGAGCATCGGTCCAGTCTTTTCCTGTAAATGTCTTGGTGTAGAGCTCACGGCTGTAGTCGTTGTCAACCACCATTGCTGCTGCATCACGCATATCCAAACCATACTTCTCTGCGATCCTGCGCTTACGGCAATCCTCAGATGAATGGATGAAGATCTTCAGTGCATTGGGATGTTCGGCAAAAATATGAAATCCACAACGTCCGACGATGACACACGACTCTTTGGCTGCAATCTTACGAATGGTCTCTGCCTGAGCATCAAAGAGTTCATGCGACGTCTGATCGTGCTCCGTTCCATCATACTCCGCCTTGCTCATGTAGGTCTGATAGAAGTTTGTGAAGTCATCACGCCATAACGGATTCCTTGCCTCAATCTTCTCCATAGCCTCCTCAACCACTCGGTTCCGCTTCGCCACCTCGTTCAGGATCTGCTTATCAAGCAGCTTTACTTGAAGCCTGCGAGCCAACTCTGCACCAATCTCATGTCCGCCTGTTCCGAACTGGCGGCTGATCGTAATAACGAATTTTTCCTCCCTGTTCATAGAGCGTAATATTTTAGTTAAACTGTATTCTTGTTGGCAAAGATACAAAAAAGATTTGGAATCACCAAATCTTTTTCAATTTATTTTTTCAAATAGGCGGCTACCATCTCTGCACATCGTTCTCCATCAACGCCGGCTGAGACAATGCCACCGGCATAGCCAGCCCCCTCTCCACAAGGGAAAAGACCCTGAATACGAACATGTTGCAACGTATCACGGTCTCTTACAATACGTATCGGACTACTGGTCCTTGTCTCAACAGCAATCAATGCTGCTTCGTTTGTCAGAAAACCATGGGCATGCCTTCCGAAAGTCTTGAAACCCTCCTGTAGTCGCTTCGAAATCATCTTTGGCAACCAGAAATGAAGTGGGCTTGATATCAGACCTGGGGCATAGGAGGACTTGGGCAGATCATAACTCAGGCGTCCATTCACGAAGTCTGCCATCCTCTGAGAAGGGGCCGTCTGCTTCATATTCCCCTGTTGCCAACATAGCCGCTCAAGCTCTTCTTGAAACCGCATCACCTTCAAAGCGTCTTCTCCGCCGATATCCTCTGGACGAACCTCAACCACCATTCCGCTATTGCTCCACTGGGTACCTCGGCTGGCTGGACTCATACCGTTAACCACGATCTGTTCCTTATCCGTTGCAGCAGGTATGACGAAACCGCCTGGACACATACAGAAAGAATAGACACCTCTGCCATCGACTTGTGTCACCATCGAATACTCTGCAGCAGGTAGCCATTTACCCCTGCCGTTCTTGGAATGATATTGTATCTGGTCTATCAACTGCGAAGGATGTTCCAATCTCACTCCAACGGCAATACCTTTAGCCTCCTGTTCTATCTTTGCTTCAGCCAAATATCTGTAAACGTCTCTTGCAGAGTGACCTGTAGCAAGAATTACAGGACCGAGATATTCTCTCGAGGAAGGAGGAAAGAGGAAAGAGGAAGGAGAATACTCTTCTGCTTCAACTCCAATAACCTCCAACTCTTCTCCGCCTATTGGTAATCTCATTCCTCCTTCCTCCTTCCTCTTTCCTCGAAAAATCAGCCTCGTCATCTTAGTCTGGAAATGTACTTCACCTCCACACCTTATGATTGTATTTCGCATGGATTCAATAACCTTCGGCAAACAGTCTGTTCCAATATGGGGATGGGCATCAGCAAGTATCGCCGTCGACGCACCATGCTGACAGAACACATTCAATATTTTATCCGTATCACCACGCTTCTTACTGCGTGTATAAAGTTTCCCGTCGGAATAGGCGCCTGCCCCACCCTCGCCGAAACAATAGTTGCTCTCTGGGTCAACCTTCTGAGTCTTAGTAATATTGGCTAAATCCTTCTTACGATCGTGTACATTCTTTCCTCTTTCAAGAACAATCGGCCTCAGCCCAAGTTCTATGAGCTTTAGCGCTGCAAACAGTCCTCCGGGCCCTGCCCCAACCACAATCACCTGTAGGCATCCCTCCACATTCGGGTATTCTGTCTTGACATATTCATCGTCATACGGTTGTTCATTTACATAAACGCGCACTTTGAGGTTCACAAATATCTGCCTTTGACGGGCATCAATGCTACGTTTTAAGATTCGCACACCACTGATAGTTCTAACATCAAAACCAAACTCGTCAGCAAGCCAGCACTTCAGTCTATCCTCCTGCGCAGCCACTTCCGGCAATATCCGTATCTGATACTCGTTTGTCATACCTTTAATTAAAATTGTAATAGATTTTTCATTCCAATGATTTCAATCTCATGAGTTCTTTTACCCTACGACCAAGTTCTTCACCAACAACCTTTGCAGACTTATAGCTCCAATGAGAATCATCAAACAAAAACACATCCTTTTCCCCTTTTTCCAACATGGGTTTCAAATAGTATTTGCATAAGATGAGATTAGCTGTATCTCCAAGTATTTCTCTCACATCCTCATTGATGGTTTTTGGATGTGGATATGGATTATCTACAATATGATCCTGATATAGATCATACTTGTCAACAGGAATCATTAACAGAAAATCAATTCCCTTTTCATTTGCAAGATTCAGCATCAAATCAAATACCTCTTTTATTTTATGTTTGATGGGTTCCTCAACACTCATCTCTTCTAAATCCGCATAATAAAAATACAACTTACGAGGATCTTTACTATCAAAACAATCCTGATTAAGAGTGGCCGTATATACAGGACGACGAATACCTAAACGATAGATCACGTAATCACGAGCACGCAAAAAGGACCACTCGTTAACATTGGACCCTTCATCAGCATCGTCTGTAGGAACCTCCAGATCTGGTTTTTCAATCTTATCAACGCGGAAATCATCTATCCGGGCCAAGAAGTCACGTTCGCCCACCTCCACAATCATCACATCAATGTTCGTTGAGTCAACTATTCCCCCATCAAGAATATTGTAAGCATACAGTATAGGATTATAGTACAAGTTTCGTTTAGTATTGGCAACAGTTAGACCTTCTGCAGTCATATAATTCTGATAGCCATCTACTCCAAGCTGAGAGAAAGAATCACCCACTGTTAAGACATTTACATGGATAGCCTTCAGTTCATCCGTCGTATTAACAGTAGTATATGCCATAACCTTCATCCCTCGTGACACAAAACTCTTTCCATATTCATCATCCATTTCGATTAAGGCAAGATGTCCCAAATCACCAGTTGCCTTGGGAACCACACAGAGTGACACATAAGTAATCAACCCTAATAGTATCACAAATACTGGCAAAACCGTATAGGAAAGTTTAATGAGGAATTTCTTCATGGTGTCAGAATTGGAAATATATAAAGGTTTCAACTTCTCCTGCGAACAAGAATAAAAGAGTGGCAATCCCCGCATATATGAAATATCGGACAGCTGTATATTTGTATATCCCGTCGTTCGGTAATTGCAACGGGTGTTCACACTTTCGTGTCGTCCATTCAAGAACCAGCACGATTAAAATGAACAAAGGAATCCCTTTCTCAATAGGTAGGTTTGGTATAGAAAGAAGCGAAGTCGACAGGATACCTCTGTAAAAACAGAAGGCATCAGTCACACTGTCTGCATGGAAGATAACAAATCCGAGGGATACAAAGAAATAATTCAACACCATCTTCCCAAAATCCTTCAACTTAGGCAGGCCAAAATTATTAGGTCGTATCTTTTTGTTCTTGCCGAATGAACCTGATAACACCAAAGGCACATATAACATTGCATGATAAAGGCCAAATAGTCCGAATGTCCAATTAGCGCCATGCCAAAGACCAATGAGGACAATGTTAATGGTTACCGCCAGAAGAACGCCCCAATTTGCGAGATGACGGAAGGCGATATTCAGAGGCATGAACACGTAATCTGTAATCCATGAAGTGAGTGAGATATGCCAATGACGCCAAAACTCAGCAATATTCCGTGCTAACAACGGATGATTGAAATTGCGAGTGATGTTAAACCCAAGTATTTTCCCTACGCCAATGGCCATATTGGAATAACCATCAAAATCTGTATAGATTTGCATCGTATAAAGCAATGTCCATAAGAGGAGGGTTGCCCCTGAGTGGTTGGCGTAATCTGCCCACACATAATCAGTCACCGAAGCCAGGTGATCAGCAATACATATTTTTGTGAACATTCCCCATAGTATTTGTCGGCAACCATCAACAGCTTGAGCATAATCTAACGAGTGGGACTTCCGTAGTTGGGGAATAAATGTGGTCGGACGGTCAATTGGGCCAGACAACAATGTCGGGAAAAAAGCGATATATGTAGCGAACTCAACAAAATCCTTACTGGGCTCTATGTGTTCTCTGTGAATCTCAATCATGTAGCTGATAAGCTTGAATGTAAAGAAGCTCACACCTATCGGCAAGACGATATGAAGGGTTGTCCATGTTGCTTTCAAACCTATGGCACAGAGCAAATCTGCAATAGACTCTGCAAAGAAATTGAGATACTTGAAATATAACAGCAACCCAATACCTAAGCAAACACCCAACGTCGTCAAATGAGAAGCATTCTGATGATGCCGCTTATTCATCTCACTCTTCAGCCACAAGCCAAGAGTATAAAAAACGATCGTGGCCGCAAGGAGGAGGGGCACCATCATCCAGTCGGCCACGCCATAGAAAAAATAGCTTGATAGTAACAGCCACAAATTCTGAAAACGAGGGTGTTTCTTGCTGACTGGCAGGTAGTATATGGTAAATACCACGATGAAGAACAGCAAGAATCTGACAGAATTAACAACCATTACAGATCTTTATGATGACGTATTCAAATGCAAATGATTATGTGATTTATAGTTTTTCCATCATCGAGTCAACCATCTCGCCGACATTATTCCACTTCATAATCTCCAAGGAAGTGAATTTAATTTTAAATGCTTTTTCAATAGCTACGATAAGTTGGATGTGACTCAATGAGTCCCACTCCTCAATATCATCGGCACTGGTCTCGTCTGTCAGGTTACACTCATCAAGGTCCAACACATCCGTAAAAATCTCATTCAACTTCTCAAAAATCTCTTGTCTTTCCATAATTTCTATCTATTGTTTATTTACTAATTCTATAAAACCTATCTCCGAATTCCAGAAATAGCATATCTTTCGATTCCCAAATGCCGGAGCTGCCACAGGTTTGAACAATGCTGTCCAGTCTTCCTGTATCAGTTGCTCATACTCACTGTCCACATCATCCACCTCATAACAGATATGATAAGGAGTGACACCGCGCTTGGCAAGCATTTTCTGCATGGTCTTATTATCTTCGTAGGGCTCTACCAACTCTACTCTCACCTCGTCAGGTTTGGTCAAAAAGCAAATACGGGTTCTCTGAGTATCATCATCGACAATCTCTCCCATCTGATAGCCTAGTTTCTCAAAGGCTTTTGCAGTTGACAAAATGTCACCCGTCAGATAACCTACATGATCGATTCTGTTCTTCATACTATCTTGGCATCAATATAACATTCTCTGGGCTGATATGACTCCACATCGAGTTCATACTGTGCCGTATCAGCACCTTCAACCTTCGTAAAGCCTAATCCCGTATAGTGGTTTTCCACCATTTTATTTTTAGGCGTGGGAAGATATTCACCTACAATCTTCCTATATCCGGCTGCCTTGGCTCGTTCTACCATCGTATTGAGCGTGAAGTTCTCCATACCTCTTTTGAGAACTCTGCAACTCATAAACCAGGTATCAACAAACAAGGTATCTGCATCCTGCTTCTTCATGATAATAACAGCAATGAGGCCATTGTCGCCGAACTTATCCTCGAGCGTAAAGCTCAGGTCGATGACATTAGGATCCACTGCCAAAGCTGTAATATCTGCCTCTGTATAGCGAACCGTACGCAGGTTGAACTGGTTACTGCGTTGAGAGAGTTGAGCCACACGAGGGGTATTAAACTTAGTGAAGCCACTGACCGTAGACACCATGTTCAGTGATTTCAGGAAATCGGCCTCGTTGGTGAAGGTCTTGGAGAGCGACACACGTTTGGCTTCTACTTGATACTGTTTGGTTCGGTCTTTGTCGGCATTACTGTAACTGGCCGTTTCGAAAAGGTTCAGTGAATAGAGATATTCCAAGTATTCGCCAGGATCCTCAGGCAGTTCTGGTACAGTAATGCCCTTGATATTTTCACGGACTATATTCCGCTCGAATGGATTATCGTCAAGGAATACCATCGAATCAAATCCGATATTCAGGATACTCTGAATGGTACGAATGTTATCCACCTTCGTTTCCCAATTAGCTTGGAACACTGCGATATCATCCAGTTTCAATACCATATCAGGATGTTTCTCAAATGGTTCCTTGGCCGTTTCCTCATTATTCTTAGAAGCCACACAGATGATAATACCTCTCTGCTTGAGTTTCTTCACCCACATCTGAAATTCCGTGAAGGTCTTGCCAATACCCAGACCATGACCAAGCTGGATGCCTTCCAGTCCATCATCACCAATCACCCCACCCCATACCGTATTGTCAAGGTCAAGGATCAGACATTTCTTGAATTGCCCCCTGATGGCACAGACAATGTCCATCACCCTTGAAGCTACGTATGGGAGTGCGTCTACACTAAGAATCATCTCCGTGCTGACATACACATTCGGAGCAAACATGAAATCACGACCGAACTTATTCTGCAAACCGGCAATATCACATATAAAGAGGTTCGGATACTGCTGTGATAAGTTCATCAATTCATAGTTAAGCTTGCGCACCTGATACGATAGAGATGATGTCACCTTATTAGCATAACTGCCAAACACTGTATCTTCAATCTCCGGATAGTTGAAATAGATGATCTTTTTGTTGGCCAGTGTTGGGTTCTCACAAATGGAGGAAACAAACGACAATCGCTCGTCAGCGAGACCTACCTGCTGTTCCACAGACAGCAGACTGTGATGTTCTCCAAGTTTATGGGTAGACTGGAAAACGACGATGATATCTGCATCATATTCATAAAGTTCGCTGGTAGGATCCATAAACTGACGTTCAACTTGATTGTACTCAGCTTCAAAAAGATGAATATGATAGCCACGCTCAACACCCATTCCTCTAATGGATGTAGCAAGGAACTGAGTCGCAGTATCCCCAACCAAAGAAATCTTAACTTCAGGAAATCCACCGAGGTCTTTTTTCAAATTCTTCTTAAGTTCTTTATATTGTATCATACGTATGTGAGCAAATTAAAAGCGCTGCAAATATACTTATTTTTTATCAAATACCAATTACTTATACTATATTTTTTACTTAAATCATGTGATTTAAACAAAAACGACCACCCCAAAAGGAGTATTTTAGGGATTTACCACTCACAAATAGGGATATTCACTTGCTCATTAGGGAAATTATGCTTATCTTTGCAGCAGTATTGAATAAAACGTTGGATAAATAAAACTATATGCGTATGAAAAAAATGATGTTTACAATGGCACTGATGGTGGCTATAGTCACCTCTGCCTCTGCAATGACATTTAATGAGGCCCGTGAGCATGCCATGTTCCTTACCGACAAGATGTCTTACGAATTAGGACTCTCTCCAACACAATTAAACAATGTGTACGAGATTAATC
>JAEEGG010020318.1_pt1 | contig 13290 bp, 11 predicted proteins | sample 9134161 | NCBI WGS metagenome assembly JAEEGG01 (sample SAMN16246543, study PRJNA631951) | gut metagenome | biome: gut microbiome; feature: rumen; material: CR-attached | host: Bos | place: Iran: Karaj | collected 2018-10 | reverse complement strand
GCGCGCTTGAATGGGGTTCAAGAGGCCGCTGGTTCAAATCCAGTCACTCGGACCAAAACGCTGAAATCGTTGGTGATTTCAGCGTTTTCTTTTTATTCTCTTCTGAAAAGCAGCACGCTTGAATTTTCTACTTGAAGGGAGATTCAAGCGTGCTGTTTTTTTGTAAAGTTATGCTTGATTTTATTATACTTTTCGGTATAATAAAACGGAAGGATGTGATTTGCTTGGAGAGATTTATCGACCGCGAGCAGGAAATGGAGACTCTGCAGAGCGAATATGAGCGTAAAGGGAGTTCCCTCGTGATCCTTTACGGGCGTCGACGCGCCGGAAAAACCACACTGATCTCGGAGTTTATCAAGGACAAGAACGCCCTTTTCTTCCTGGCCAGCGAGGAATCTGAATCGCAGAACCGAAACGCCTTTAAGGAGAAGGCTGCGGACTTCATCGGCAGCTCCCTGCTGCATGAGGCCAGCGTCTCCACCTGGGACGCGATCTTCAAAGCAATCATGGAGCACAGCTTTGAAACGAAACCCATCATCGTGATCGACGAGTTTCAGTATATCGGCAAGTCCAACCCGGCTTTTCCCTCAGTGTTCCAGCGCATATGGGAAGAGCAGCTCAGGAACCGCGCAGTTATGGTAATTCTCTGCGGCTCGCTGGTCTCCATGATGGAGTCACAGACCCTGGCCTACAACAGCCCGCTCTATGGGCGGCGCACGGCGCAGATCCGGCTGGGGCAGATCCCGTTCCGCTATTACGGCAAGTTCTTCCCCGACCTCAGCCGGAAAGAGCTCATTGAGATGTACGCCATCACCGGCGGCGTCCCCAAATACGTGGAGATATTCTCCGAGAGCAAGGACATCTACCGCGCCATCGCGCGCAACGTCCTCAATCGGTCCGGCTATCTATACGATGAGCCGCACTTCCTGCTGCAGCAGGAAGTCAGCGAGATCGGCAGCTACTTCTCCGTCATCAGGGCCATTGCCGCAGGCAATCACAAGCTGGCGGCCATTTCCTCCGCCCTGGAGGTCAAGGCCACCAGTCTGACCAAATATCTGAAAACGCTGATTGATCTGGATATTCTGGAGCGCGAGATACCCATCACCGAGGAGAACCCGGAGAAGAGCAAGCGCGGCCTTTACAGGATCAAGGACAATTATATCCGCTTCTGGTTTGCCTTCGTCTATCCCAACATGAGCTTTATCGAGAGCGGCAACAGTCAGATCGTTCTGGACAAGATCCGCAAGGGCCTGGTCACCAGTCATATCGCCTTCGTCTATGAGGATGTGTGCCGGGAAAAAATGTGGGATCTGAATGCAGACGACGCCTGGCCTTTCCACTTCTCCAGGATCGGACGCTATTGGGACGCCGATACCGAGATCGACATCGCTGCCCTCGACCCGGAGGGACACAACCTCATTCTCGGCGAGTGCAGGTATTGGCAGGAGCCGGTGGGTGCGAACATCCTGCGCGAGCTGGAGCAGAAAGCCGAACACGTCTCCTGGAACCAGGATCATCGACAGACCTGGTTTGTACTGTTCAGTATGGGTGGTTATACTGACGAACTGAAGCAGCTTGCTGAAGGCCGCGCCGACTTACTCCTGGTGGACGACCGCAAGTAAGCCTGCACGCGAACGCATTGCAGGCGTACATAGTCCAGCCCATCATTCTTCCAAATCCGGAACCGTCCCAAGCAGCTCTCGAACGATAAGAAGCGATTCCTCCGGATGCAATAATTCCTGCCGATTTTCGGCGGATGAGCGTGTGCTTTGCAGCAAAGAGGGATGCTGCCTGCGATATTCTTTGGGCGTGCAGCCGTATTTTTCGCGAAAAGCCTTCGTCATGTACCGCAGATCCGAAAAGCCGCTTTCAATCGCAATATCCAGAATGGTTTTACTCGTCGTATTCAGAAGCTCCAGGGCATGTTCAAAGCGCTTTTCCTTCAGGTACTCCTGGAAACTGATTCCCAGGATATTCTTGAACAGATGAGAAACATAAGGCATCGTCAGCCCGTACTGCCGCGCGATGTCCTCCAGCAGCAGCTTCTGCTGGAAATGTCGGTCAATCTCATCGAGAATGGATACCATGCGGTCAGTCTGCCTTCGCATCATTTCATAATCATTCTGCGTCAGCACTTGCCTGGGAAGATTCCGGTCAAGCAGGAGAAGGAGTCTGGACAGGAGGTAGAAGCAGGTCATTGCGTCCTCTCCCCCGGCCGAAAGGTAATGGACTGCCAGATCCAGAACCGCTTCCCGCAGCTCCCGGGCCTTCTCGCTGCCCTTTGGGAAAAACGGCTCCAGCGGCGGTTTGACCTGGAAGCAATGCATGGATGCGTCCGGAATAAACGGCTCCAGAAATCTGGGTGAAACCTGAACGGCAAGTACGAGCGTTCCTTCCCCGACGGAAGTGAACTCATGCGGTTTCATGGAATTCACCAGATAAAACTCGTCTTTTTCAAGCCGGTATCCCTGGCCGGCATGGCGGAGAGTCAGGCGTCCTTCCAGAATCAGGCCAAGCTCCAGCTCGCGGTGAAGGTGGGGACAGCGGGACTGAAGCCGAACAAGAAAAAGGTTGAGGCAGGGATAGCTGCCGGTCGGAATCATCTCATATTCATGCGGCATACAGAAACGCCTCCTTCCCGGCCATCTTATACCGCAGAAACGTGACCGTCAAGAAGGATCGCAAACTTGTGCTGTAATTTGCCGCAAATTCATACGAGACAGCGGGAGATCGGCATGTTATCATGAACGCATAAAGCAGAACACTGCATCTATCGATATTTTCTATACTTTTATCTGAGGAGGATGATTCATGTCTCGCTTCAAGTTTTCTGTCGGCCCCTGGAATGTTCATACCGGTGCGGACTCCTACGGCCCCGACACCCGTCAGGCCATTGATCTCGAGAGCAAATTCGCCATGTTCAAAAAGCTCGGTTTCGATGCCGTGCAGTTTCATGATGACGACGCGGTTCCCAACATCAACGACTACACCGAGGAAGAGATCAGGGCCAAAGCCCGGGAGGTGAAGGCGCTGCTCGACAAGTATGACCTGAAGGCCGAATTCGTCGCGCCGCGTCTTTGGATGGATCCTCACACAAGAGACGGCGGCTTTACCAGCACCAGCGCCGAGGACCGGGAGTATGCCATGTGGCGCGCCTACCGCTCCATCGACATCGCCAATGAGCTTGGCTGCGACCTGATCGTGCTGTGGCTTGCCCGCGAGGGAACCTCGTGCGCGGAGAGCAAGAGCGCCGTCACCGCCACAAAGCAGCTTGTCGAGGCCATCAACTGCATGCTTCGCTATGACGGCAAAATCCGCGTCTGCATCGAGCCCAAGCCCAATGAGCCGGTTGACCGTTCCTTCTGCGGCACCGTCGGCCATGTGATGGGTGTTTCCGCCGCGACCATCGACCCGAAGCGTGTCGGCGCCAACATGGAATCCGCCCACGCCACCCTGGCCGGGCTGGATCCCGCCAATGAGATGGGCTTCGCACTGGCCTTCAACAAGCTCTTTACCGTGCACCTGAACGACCAGAACGGCATCCGCTTCGACCAGGACAAGTCCTTCGGCGTGGAGAACCTGCGCCAGGCCTTCAATCAGGTCAAGATCCTCATGGAGAACAAATACTACGAGACCGGCAACTATGTCGGCCTCGATGTCAAGGCCATGCGTACCACCTCCGACGAGGACAGCTACGCCCATCTGGTCACCTCGCTCGAGCTCTTCAAGGCCATGGAGAAGAAGGTCGAGAAGTATGACTACGCTTATGCCAACGAGCTGATCGCCCAGCGCAAATATGAGCAGCTTGAACTCTACGTCAACAGGCTGATCATGGGCATCGAATAATACCAAAGCTGAATCGGGGCTGCCGGAAGCGACAGCCCTGACTGTTTAAGGAGAACAGGATGAAGAAGATCATTGCGGCAGGGCATATCTGTCTGGATATCACCCCGGTGTTCCCTGCGCAGCGGAGCTGTCGGGAACTCAATGAGGTGCTGATCCCCGGAAAGCTGGTGCACATGGAAGGTGCCGACGTACACACGGGAGGAAGCGTGGCCAATACCGGCCTCGCACTGAAGCTCCTGGGCAATGATGTTGTCCTGATGGGTAAGGTGGGTGCGGACGCCTTCGGCACCATGGTGCAGAACATCCTGGCAAAGTACGGCGCCGGCGGCCTGCATGCGGACCCGGCAAGTTCAACCTCGTATTCCGTCGTGCTTGCCGTGCCCGGCATCGACCGCGTGTTCCTGCATGACCCCGGCGCCAATGACAGCTTTGTCAGCGCGGATATCCCGGACTCGGCACTGGAGGACGCTGCGCTGCTGCATTTCGGGTATCCGCCGCTGATGAAGCGGATGTACGCGGACGGCGGGCACGAGCTGGTCTCGATCTTCCGCCGGGCGAAGGAACACGGCCTTGCCGCCAGCCTGGATTTTGCGGCGATCGACCCCTCCTCGGAGGCCGGAAAGGCAGACTGGGAGGCCATTCTGCAAAACGTGCTGCCCTATGTGGACTTCTTTGTGCCCAGTTTTGAGGAGCTTTGCTTCATGCTGGATCGCCGCCGCTATGAGGCGCTCGCCGCACGCGGCGGAGACATGACGGCAAATCTCGATGTTGAGGCTGAATGCGCACCCCTCGCAGAAAAGCTTCTCGCGATGGGCTGCCGCTTTGTTCTGATCAAATGCGGCACCGCCGGGATGTTCTATCGTGCGGCAGGAAGGGAAGCCCTGCGGAAGATCGGCCGGCGGATCTGTGTCGATACCGAATCCTGGGCCGGCCGTACAGGGGTGCAGCGCTGCTTTCGGGCGGAGACGGTCCGCTCCGGAACCGGTGCAGGAGATACCAGTATCGCGGCTTTCCTGACGGCGGTGCTGGCCGGCAGGACGCCGGAGGACTGCGTGGCGCTGGCCGCCGCGGAGGGCGCCTGCTGCGTGACCGCCTACGACGCGCTCAGCGGTCTGAAATCCATCCCGGAGCTGGAGGATCGCATCCGGTCCGGATGGGAAACACGGTAACTCGGAGGATTCATCATGCTTGTGAATATGAACGACGTGCTTCTTCCCGCGCGGGAAGGGGGCTATGGCGTAGGTTTTTTCAACGCAGTAAATGTGGAGATGGCACGCGCCGTGATTGAAACTGCGGAAGAGCTTCATGCGCCTGTGATGGTGGGTACGGCAGAGGTGCTGCTTCCCGCCATGAGCATGAATCTGGTGGCGGACTATCTGATCCCCATGGCCGAGAGAGCTTCGGTTCCCGTGTGTGTTCACTACGACCACGGCCTGCGTTTTTCAACGTGCATGGAAGCGCTCCGTCTGGGCTTTACCTCCGTCATGTACGATTGCTCCACCGCCTCCTACGAGGAGAATGCCGCCGCTGTTGCCGAAATGGTGCGCATCTGTCACGCGATGGGTGTGACCGTGGAGGGCGAGCTCGGTCATGTAGGGGACAATGAAGGCAGCGGGAAGCTGGCAAGTCCGTCGGACTATTATACAGATCCCGGCGCGGCGGAGGATTTTGTGCGCCGCACAGGGATTGACTCGCTGGCTGTAGCCGTCGGAAACGCCCACGGGGATTACAAATTCCCGCCCAGACTGGATTTTGAACGGATCGAAACCATCGCCCGAAAAACCGGTCTTCCGCTGGTGCTCCACGGAGGGAGCGGACTGGCTGATTCCGATTTCCGCGAAGCTGTCCGGCGCGGGATCTGCAAGGTGAATATCTTCACCGATCTGGATAAGGCGGGGAAAGCAGGGATCGAGACCGGTCTTGCCGCCGGGGCCAAAAGCATGATGGGCCTGATCGCCTATGAAATCGATGCCATGAAGGCGGTTGTCAGGGAGAAGCTCGAGCTGTTCGGCTCCGTCGGGAAAGCCTGAAAAGCGTCTGCACGCAGGGTGCAGACGAAAAAAGCAAGGACTGCATCCAATACAAATGCAGTCCTTGCTACGTATTATGATCGGTCATTTCCCTTCGCGGTGAGAGAAGCTTTCATAGAACTCTTTCAGCATTTTCAACGCCTTCTTTCTGTTCTGTTATCGTTGTCCGGCAGCCGTCCCGGTTACTTGCCCTCGCGGTGAGAGAAGCTTTCGTAAAACTCCTTCAGCATTTCCTGCACCTTCTTTCTCTGTGTTTTTATCCTCATCTCTGTCCTGTTCCCTCAGGACGATTGTATGATAACACAGAGATTTCGAAAAAGGAAATACATATAATAGTCTGGTAATTATACGAAAAGGATATCTTGTCCTGCCATCCCGGGATTCGCGCCGGAGGAGGCGTTCTGCCAGCGTTCAGCCGTCACAGGCACGCTTTCATTTTTGCGATCGCCGTGCCGTCGATGATCCGGAACCGGTCCTCCGGCGGATACAGGCACCCGCCATAATAGATGGAGCGGTTGTTCACTGTGGAAAGATCCGCTGCGCTTCGGTGAACCGCAACGTGCAGCTGATGTGCGCCGGTTTCCTCCGCCACGCGCCGGAGATTCCGCAGGGTAATGCCCGCGCCGGGAAGAATCTGGATTCTGTCTCCGGCATAGGCGATCATCTCGCGCACGGTGTCCGCTGCATCGCTGACATCCGGAGCCTGTCCGCTGGTCAGGATCCGCGTGATTCCCAGGTCCGCGAGCAGGTCCACCGCCTTTTTCCAGTCCGGAACCACGTCAATTGCCCGGTGGAAGACGGTCTCCTTTCCGGCACGCTGCGCAATCCCGGCCAGCCGGCGCGTCCGTTCCGGGTCGATTTCTCCCTCGGCTGTCAGAAAGCCGAACACCAGTCCGTCAGCGCCGTTCTCGATCAGCAGTTCGGCATCTTCCAGACACACGCGGTACTCCGCTTCCGTGTAGCAGAATCCGCCCTCCCGCGGACGCACCATCGTCATGACGGGAATGTCGGTCTCCCGCTTGACGACTCGCAGGGTACCGACGGTCGGCGTCAGCCCGCCGTGAAACAGGTCGCTGTTCAGTTCCACCCGGTCCGCACCGGCCTGATATGCCTCTATGACGTCATCGGCGCTCCCGCAGCAGACCTCGAGAAGTATGTTTTTCATTTCCTTTTCATCCTCTCCGCCCGGTTATTTTCCCCATTTTATCACACAGATTTTTTCAAAACAACAAAAACAGTCCGTCTCCAAACAGCCTCTGCCCTTCTCTGCGTGAAGAGCCGCCCTTCCATGCGAAACTGTCTCTTTTCCCGCCCGGTAAAATTGTGCTATAATATCAATGCTGTTTCATTACGGCAGAAAGGAGCGCCGGAATCTCCCGTCCGGCGATTGACAATTCATGACCGATTATGTGATCGCAACTTCATCGACCTCGGATTTGCCCAGAACCTGGCTTGAGGAACACCACATTCCGTTTATACCCTATACCTATACCGTGAACGATCAGCTCTGTGAGGATGACTGCAGGGAGGAGTCCCGCGAGGCCGTCTACCGGGGGATGCGTGCCGGCGACAGGCTGAAGACCTCCATGATCAATGAATTTGTATACTATGACTTTTTCAAGGGCCTGCTCGACAGCGGGAAGGATGTCATCTTCCTCGACATGTCGCAGAAGATGTCCGTCTCGTTTGAGAACGCCAACAAGGCGGCCGAAAAGATTCGCCCGGAATACCCCGAACAGCGCCTGTATGTGATGGACACCCGCTGCATTTCCGGCGGTCTCGGGCTGCTGGTGGAAAATATGGTGCTGCAGAAGGAAGCCGGGGCCGGATGGGAAGACGTGATCGCCTGGGGTGAGGAAAACAAGCTGAAAATCGCCCACCGCTTTACCGTGGACGACCTGAACTATCTGAAGGCCGGCGGCAGGGTCTCCAACGCCTCCGCTCTGGTCGGCTCGCTGCTTTCCATCAAGCCGGTTCTCTATGTGCCGGACCGCGGTACGCTGGACGTTGCCAAAAAGGTCCGCGGCAGGAAAGCCGCCCTCCGTGCCATTATAGACGGCGTTCTGCATGACCTGAGCAAAATTGACCCCACGGGTCTTGAGTTTCGGATCCTGCAGGCCGACTGCCGGGATGACGCCGCCTATGTGCGCGATGAGATCAAAAAGGCGTATCCGCAGGTGGGCAGGATCACCATCACCGGTCTCGGCGTGGTCATCGGCGCGCATTGCGGGCCGGGTCTGCTGACGGTCTTTTACCTCTGCGAAAGCCGCCAGCCCGAATAAAAACAGGAAACGCTGAAGCTGACGTTTCAGCGTTTCCTTTATCTGCGCATCATCACCCCAGGCGGGATTCCGGCGCGGTCAGATCTGCCGCCTGATAGAGCAGCGCGTTCAGGATTGCCGCGGCGACGGTGCTGCCGCCCTTCCGGCCCATCGCGAGGATGGCGGGGACGGCGTATTTTATGCAGGCTGCCAGCGCGCGCTCCTTGCTCTCGGTCACGTTGACAAAGCCCACCGGCACCCCGATCACCAGGCCCGGCCGCAGCCCCTCTTCCATATACTCCGTGAGGCGCAGCAGCGCCGTCGGGGCATTGCCGACGGCATAGACCGCACACGGATAAAGGGACGCCGCATGCTCCACGGAGGCAGCAGCGCGCGTGACACCGCGCTCCCGCGCCGCCTGCGCAATGAAAGGCTCTGCCATAAAGCAGTGTGCCTCACAGCCCAGTTTCTGCATCGCCGGCCTGCTGATCCCCGCCAGGGCCATGTTGCTGTCGGTGATAATGGTGCCGCCGGCCAGTGCCGTATGTGCCTGCCTGACGGCGTCCTGCGTAAAGCGCAGATTCTCGGCATAGTCAAAGTCCGCTGTCGTATGGATCACACGTTTCACAACCGCCCCGGTTTCCGCCGGCAGCGTGATGCCGCGCGCGCGGAGCCCGTGCTCGATGATCGCCATGCTCTCCCGCTCGATCTCTGCGGGTCTGGTCCGTTCCATCAGGCATACTCCTCCATCATGCGATAGATCGCGTCCATATCCAGCGCTTCTCTCACGCCTGCCGCCAGCAGGTCGTATTGGCGCTCTCTGCTCTCCCGCCACGGCTCTGCCGCGGCGTTTTTCTTTTCCATCCCTCTGCGGCCGCAGAGCCAGTCGGCGAGCTTTTCCGTAAGCTCGCCGCTGTCGAACAGACCGTGCAGATAGCTGCCGAAGACATTCCCGCTGCGGCAGCCCTCCGCTCTTCCGTCCTCCAGGCGGCAGAAGGGCTCGCCTCTCACCGCCGTGGCGCCCATGTGGATCTCATACCCTTCCAGCGCCGCCCCGTCGAAGGGTCCGCCCGTCACGGCGGCACGGACCCGCGTGAGGGTTTTCCCGGCTTCGAATGCCGTCTCGCAGGGCAGCAGGCCCATGCCGGGCAGGGACGGGCAGCTCCCCTCCAGCCCGGCGGTATCCGTGATCATCCCGCCGAGCATCTGATAGCCGCCGCAGATGCCGAATACCGGCGTTCCGGCGGCGGCAAGATGCAGCACGGCGCTCTCCAGGCCGCTTTCCCGCAGCCAGAGCAGGTCATCGATCGTGTTCTTGGTGCCGGGCAGGATCAGCAGGTCCGGTATACCCAGATTTTTCGCATCGGCCACGTAGCGCACGCCGAGCAGGGGATGCGCCTGCAGCGGGGAAAAGTCTGTAAAATTGGCAATGTGCGGCAGGCGGATCACCGCGATGTCGATCGGCTTTCGCGCCGTCCGTTCCGCAAGGCGGGGGGCGAGGGAATCCTCGTCGTCGATCCGTACCGGCAAAAACGGCACAACGCCGAGCACCGGGACCCCGGTCAGGCTTTCCAGCTGCCGGAGGCCGGGGCGCAGAAGCGCCTCGTCGCCGCGGAACTTGTTGATGACAAGGCCCCTGACCCGGGCACGCTCGCGCTTATCCAGCAGCATCACCGTGCCGTACAGCTGGGCAAAGACCCCGCCGCGGTCGATATCCCCCGCGAGCAGCACCGGCGCATCCACCAGCTCTGCCAGGCCCATGTTCACGATGTCGTTTTCACGCAGATTGATCTCCGCCGGGCTGCCCGCTCCCTCGATCACGATCACGTCGTACTCTTCGGCAAGGCTTTCATAGGCCGCCAGGATTTCCGGGACCAGCTGCTTCTTGTACGCAAAATAGTCCGCCGCCGCCATCTGCGCGCGCACCCGGCCGTTGACGATGACCTGGCTTCCGACATCGCTGGAGGGTTTGAGCAGGATCGGATTCATGCGCACATCCGGCTCGATGCCCGCGGCCTCGGCCTGCACGGCCTGGGCACGCCCGATCTCGCCCAGCTGGGGCGTGACATAGCTGTTGAGGGCCATGTTCTGGCTCTTAAAGGGCGCCGCGCGCAGACCGTCCTGCCGGAAGATCCGGCAGAGCGCCGTGCACAGCAGGCTCTTGCCCGCGCCCGACATGCTGCCCTGCACCATGATGCGTTTTGCCCTGCTCATGTCAGAACCTCCCTCAGCGCCGCGATCAGGCGCCCGTTCTCCTCCTCCGTCCGCACCGCACAGCGGTACCAGCTTTCATCGAGGCCGTGAAAGTCGGCACAGCTGCGGATCAGGATCCCGCGCTCACGCAGTCCTTTATCCAGCGGCTGCCTGCTCTGAAAGAGCAGAAAGTTTGCCTCGCCCGGTATGACGCGCAGCCCGAGGGCCTGCAGCGCGGCAAAAAGCCGCGGGCGCTCGCTGCGGACAAGCGCGCGCACGCGTTTGGCGTAGTCCGGCTCCTCCAGCGCCGCAAGCCCTGCCGCCTGGGCAGGATGCGACACGCTCCAGGGCGGGCCGGAGCGGCGCATCGCGTCCAGGAACGCCGCATCCGCGCTCAGCCCATAGCCAAGGCGCAGGCCCGCCATGCCCCAAAGCTTGGTAAAGGCCCGGAGAATCAGAAGGGTCGGCTCCCGCGCCAGCAGGGGTTTCCCCGTATACAGCGCCGGTTCCTCCAGGAAGCCGAGAAAGCATTCGTCCAGCAGCAGGCGCGTCCCCGCCTCTCCGCAGCGCCCGATGACTGCACGCAGCAGGGAGGGGTTGATCGTGCGCCCCGTCGGATTGTTGGGGCTGCAGAGGATCAGCAGATCCAGCCCGGGATCAATCCGGGACAGGATCCGGTCCGTCAGCACAAAGTCTTCTCCCAGCGGAAACCGGCTTATTTCACAGCCGACAGCCTCCAGCGCCGCCTCGTACTCCCCGAAACAGGGGGCCGTCACCAGCGCGCGCTTCGGTCCGGCGGCAAAAACCGCGCGCCAGATCAGATCCGCCGCGCCGCTGCCGCAGAGCACCCAGTCCTTCGGGACAGCTTCCCGCGCCGCAAGGGCGGCGCAGAGGGCGCGGCACTTCGGGTCGGGATAGCGGTCCGCCTCCGACGCCGCCTGCCGGATCGCCGCCTGCACGCCGGACGGTACACCGAGCGGGCTGATGCTGGCTGAAAAATCCAGCGGCGCTCGCCCCTGCTCTTCCTGAAAGGCGGCCCAGTCGCCGCCGTGGTTTCCTGTCATCCGAATCTCCTCACAGCGATCCATCGCAGATAAGCGCAGGCAAGCAGCAGAAGGATACTCGCACAGACCATCATTCTGTCTGCGCGCAGAATATCCTCCGGAACGCAGGGGCGGTCTGCATCGCCGAGCGCTGCCTTCTCGACCTCTCTGCCGAAGTACCGCGCCGGGCCGCCGAGCTGAACCCCCAGCGAGCCTGCGCAGGCGCTCTCGGTCTGTCCGGCATTCGGGCTCAGGTGCAGGTTTCTGTCGCGCCGCCAGATCCGGTACGCACCCCGTGCGTCATGACCGGTCAGCGCCGCCGCGGCAATCCAGAACAGCGCCGCGATGCGTGACGGCAGAAAATTTGCCGCGTCGTCGAGTCTGGCCGATGCACGGCCGAAATACCGGTACTTCTCGGTTTTGTAGCCCAGCATACTGTCCATGGTGCTGACCGCCTTGAAGGCCAGCGCAAGCGGCGCTCCGCCAAGCGCCATGTACAGCAGCGGGGAGGCAACGCCGTCACAGAAGCCTTCCGCGACGGTTTCCACCGCCGCCTTCGCAACGCCCTCGGCGTCCAGGCAGTCCGTATCCCGCCCGACAATGCGTGCCACCGCTTTGCGCGCAGCCGGCAGGTCGCCTGCATGCAGGGCCTCAAAGACGCGCCTGCTTTCCTCTGCGAGACCCCGCACTGCGAGGGCCTGGGCGCACCAGAAGCTCTGCAGCGCGAGCTCGAAAGCAGGATGGATGTGCTTTGCGAGCAGGCACAGGCCCCAGGGCAGCAGAAAGCTCAGCAGCGTCAGCGAGACGGTAAGCAGTGCTCCGCCCCACAGCTCAAAGCGCGGCGTCGGCGGGAAAAGCGGCCGGATCCGGCGCTCGTACCAGGTGATGCACTTTCCCATCCCCACGACGGGATGGGGAAGCCACACGGGGTCCCCGAACAGGAGGTCCAGCATAAAACCGATCAGCATCGCATGGAGGATCAGCATGCCGCGCTCTCCCCTTCCCGGCTGACGGCCCGCAGCAGGCGAAGCTTCCGCTCCCGCTGCCACAGCGCTGCGTCATATTCAAGCACATAGCCTCCTCCGAAGGGCGTCGGCAGTGCGAAAAATGCGAACTGCGGCTCGGAAAAGCGCTCCATCACGGCGCGCAGGGTCCCACCGTGCGCGACGATGACGAGGCTTTCCCGCCCTTCCGCGGCGGCCCGCTCCACGAGGGCGGCGAAAGCGCGGCAGCTTCGGCCGCAGAACTCTGCGCGCGTCTCCCCGTTCGGGCAGCGGGTGCTGCAGCCCTGCTCCACCCAGGCGCGGTAGGCGGGGTCCCCGGCCATCTCGTCCGCCGTCCTCCCGTCGAAATCGCCGAAATCCATCTCCGCAAGGTCCCCGACCGTCACAAGCGCTGCTGCCGGAAACAGGATCTGCGCCGTCTGGACGGCGCGGCACAGCGGCGAGACGTAGACCGTCGCCGGCGAAAAATCCGCCGGTCTGAGCGCCCGTACGCCTTCCGGGGACAGCGGTGTATCCCGCCGCCCCTGATAGCGGCCCCGGGCATTATCGGCCGTCATGCCGTGGCGCAGAAGCCAGACCGTCATTTTCCTTCTCCTTTGAGTACCTTTGGGATCCCGCAGAACACCCGGATCACCGTATCCGCGCGCTCTGCAAGCAGGCAGGCAAGCCGCCCGGCGCGCTCACGGGCCTCCCTCTCCCGGGGGTCGACGGGCACCACGCCCCCGCCGAGCTCGGAGGCCGTCACGATCTCGTACTGTGTAAGCTCGTCCGCCAGCGCCTCCAGATCCTCCCGCCCGGCGGCCAGGCTCTGTACCTCGCAGGCACAGCGCGTCTTGAAGGCCGCCTCATCGCCGTGCAGGAGCTGTTTGGCAAGCTCCCGCTTACCGCTCGCCATCGGTCCGGTAATCAGAAT
>JAEEGG010020317.1_pt1 | contig 13290 bp, 14 predicted proteins | sample 9134161 | NCBI WGS metagenome assembly JAEEGG01 (sample SAMN16246543, study PRJNA631951) | gut metagenome | biome: gut microbiome; feature: rumen; material: CR-attached | host: Bos | place: Iran: Karaj | collected 2018-10 | reverse complement strand
ACGCGTCCTGCCCCATGAGGTGCCGAATAATTCCACTCCGGATTTCCCTTTCCCACGGCAAGAACGCTTCCGTCCCGCATGTTAATGGGGATCAAAACCTTTTCTCCCTGACGTGCCGCAATGGCACCCTTCCGAAGGATCATCTCCTCCGTATCGATATAGTTATGAATGGTGTGGAAGGCATTGCTGCCACTCATGCCCGTGCGCTCTAAAAGCACCTCCGCCATCTTCTCACGATTTCTTCTTGCAAAGCGCTGACAAATCTCCACATCATGCAGGTAATCCTCCAGATACTTCCCCTCTAAATAACAAAGGTCTGCTGGCATGTCAGGCTCACCATTGTATTTTTCCCATTTGAGGTTTTTCAGCGCCTGCTGGATCTCGCCCTTACGGCCCTGCTCCTTCAGCGTACGGATCAGCTCCTCCCTCGCCTCAAGATATTCCCCAATGCCTTTATGTAAATCAATGGCAAGCTGCTGATACCACTCCGCAACCTGCTTTCCAAGGTTTCTGCTTCCACTGTGGATCACCAGGTACTTTGTTCCGTCTGACGCCTCATCAATCTCGATAAAATGATTTCCGCCGCCCAGCGTTCCCAGGCTTCTCTCCAGCCACTTTGTATTTTTCAGCTCGCGATAGCAACGAAGGGATTCCATATCAAATCGTTCCGTCCGTCCCTCCCAGATATTCATGCCGGAAGGAATAAAGTGCGCCGCCTCGTCCACCTTTTCAAAATCGACGGCAGCCTTACCAAGCTCCACCGTATACATGCCACATCCGATGTCGACGCCAACCACGTTGGGCACGGCCTTTCCCGCAACCGTCATGGTCGTTCCGATCGTGCAGCCCTTTCCCGCGTGCACGTCCGGCATGATGCGGATTTTGGACCCCTCCGTGAAGGAGTAATCACACATCCGGCGGATCTGCTCTATTGCTTCGTCCTCTACTACTGTCGCGTAGCAGATTGCCGTATTTACTTTTCCCTTAATTTCAAACATTTCTTTCTCACCTCACAAAAAAACCGCTTACCCTGTCCCAAAACAAGATAAGCGGCTCACCATTTTTCTCTGATTCGTCCCCGGATTAAGCATTACCCTTGATCCGATCCGTTTGCCTATGGTCATCTTGTTTTCGGTACGCAAAACACATGCTCTGATTCCTGTCTTGAAGCAGCGCATACGTTGATTCCTTATCCATTCTACCAATCTGAAACAGTACCGGGATCATTGCTTTTCCTTTCCGGGCTACGCCCAACTTTCTTACCTAAATGGCATTATAACACACAAGCTTCCTTTTGTCCATTCTACCTGTGGTATAAAACATAATGATTCTGAGTCTTGAACAAAACCTAGTGTTTTGCAAATGTACGTCTGAATCTTTACCAATTTTGATACTATGCCCGAAGGATCTCCACAACCTCTCCAATATAGGCATCATGCGGTGCATCGCTTGCATAGAACTTCTTTACGTTCTCGTCCAAAATGTTATCCGGCTCCAGTCTTTGCATAAACAACTTTCTGCAAACCAGCGTCACTTCCGCCTCCTCGAAGGTCATCGTCTCCGCCTTCTCGCCATTCTCCTTCGTAACTTCAACCGTCTTAGCCGTCAAACCGCCGTCATGCATCTTATCCATGTCGCGCCCGGACTTGCTTCCCAGAACGCCAAGCACCTTCCTATACTCCTCAGGGAAAAAGCTTATGGTAAAGTACTCATTCTTGTCCAGGAATTCGTGCGTATATCTCGACGTGCGAACATAGGTCGTTGCCACGGGCTTTCCCCAAATCGTACCTAGGCCACCCCAGCTGATGGTCATTGTGTTAAAGCACTCTGCATCTCCTGCCGTGACTAGCGCCCACTTCTTGTCAAACTGTCCAAAAACATCCACCTGAAATTCCATACCTTGCCTCCTTTTCATGCAATCCATATCTTTTTAATTTTGCTTTTCCTTAGTTTGTTCGCCCCAAAAATATCCAATCAGTGTCAGAACTCCGCTGGCTGCCACGCAGATATAAAACATCAGTCCCCTGCTGATCAGCTCCACGTTATAGGCCATCTGCTCACCCATCGTACAGGAAAAACCATCAACCATGAGATAATCCGAGATTCCCATACCCCCTGGGACGGGAATGAAATTATATCCAATGGTGACAAGGCATTGCTTTGCATAGACCACAAGCATTTTGCCCGCCTGTCCTCCCAACGCCGCATATACCAGCATTGGCACCGTCATCTGACACGCTCTCTGCACCAGATTCCAAAAGAATGCCCCAAACAGAATTCTTTTTCTTCCAGAGATAATGGCGGAGCACCTCGCGTAATCCTCCCGGATCTTCGCCATCCTCTTAAGCTTATGCTCCTTGCCCTTTAATATTCTCTTATCGCAGAGAAAGGTGACGATGGCAGCCAATGGTCGAAAGATCAGGTCCTCCTTCTTAAGCAAAATAAAGAAGACCACGGAGAGCAGCGTAAGCCCAACAAATCCAATGCCAATCAGCACCTTCGAAGCGATGCCAAACTCCAAAAAGGCAGTTCGTTTCAAAAGGATCGATCCGATGCCTAAAAACACGATGGCAAAGGTATACATCATTAAATTCAAGATCAGTACTGCCGTCGCCATGCCACCCGAAATTCCATTCCTCATCATAAAAAAGGCGCTGGCGGGTTGACCACCTGTGGCAGAAGGGGTAATCCCCGAAAAATAAATGTCCGAAGTGCTGTATAGCAGCGTCTGCCATTTTCCATGCGGACATTTCGTGTGCTTTAAAATCGACCGAAGCGCCACACTTTCAAACCAGACAAACAATGCCGATGCCAATGCCCCCAAAAGCAGATAGATCGTCTTTGATGAACGGATCACGTCCATCAGGTCTCCCAAGGACATATCCTTGTTCTGTTTTAAAATATAATGAACCGTTAAAACCGCAAGCACGGTCGAAAGCAATGCCCATATGATATTCTTTTTTCTTTTCTTGTTACAGCCTTCCAATTGTCCCATACATCCTTTACGTCGTTACTTGCCTCGCCAAACAAGGCAGCTTACGTAACCTCTGTCATTACAAAAGCCCATAGGAAATCCCTACAGGCTTTTATTATAGCAATCCCTCCAACCCTCTTCAAGGCTTTTTGGCATTCCTTTAGAAAAGTTTAAGGATTCTCCCATCTCATTCCCTTTTAGGCTAGCTTCATGACTCTCCGAGCGGTGATCACCTTGGTCTGTTCCAGGTCGGGGAAGTTCCTTCCGAATTTGCCAATCAGCAGGTATCCCAGCATGCCGCCTGCGGTATTAAGGAGCAGATCATCCACTTCAAACAGACGATAGGAGCCCTTGAACAGGAAGAACAGACCACTAAACTGGCCAAACTCGATCAAGGTCGTCAGCGCCAGACTGTAGAGGAAAACCCTTTTCGCGTCAAGGCCAAAATAGTATCTCAGAAACATGCCAAAGGGAATCGTCATCAAAACGTTAAAGAGAATGACCAGCGTGCCCCTCACAGGATTCTCGCAGGCTTCCATAAGACAATGCAGCGGCATCAGCTCCACCTCATAGATCAGCCCTGCTGCCTCCTCGAGGCTGGGAAGCGGAAGAAACACCAAGGCGAACACACAACAAAGATAATATAAAAATACTGCTCGCAGTATCAATTTCACCGGGCGAAACGTTCTTGTCATCATCCACCCTGCCAACTCCATCAAAAGCAGCACAGGTCCAGCCAGAACTATAAAAATCTTACTTCCATCTACTATACTATTGATCCAAATCATAAAAAGCACCTCCCGTATCCCTTTGATAATCTTAGTATACGGGAAGTGCCCTTTTGATTCCATGGCTTCTCCTAACGGTTTCGCCGACAATTCTAACAAGAACGTAAGATTTATATCATGCTTCAGAACACAAATGCCGCAGGTTTCCTGCAGCATTTTGTGAATGAGGTTCTAAACAATTACATTTTCCGGTTACTGAATGTTAAGAATGTCCGTAAAGCCAGTCACTTCAAAGACTTCCATGATCTGCTCGCTAACGTTCTTTACAACCATCTCTCCCTGCTTATTCATTACCTTCTGTGCGGAAAGCAATACTCTAAGCCCAGCGGAAGAAACATATTCCAGCCGTGCCATGTCAACCACGAGTTCCTGAATGCCTTCCAGGCTACCCTTCAGCTCCTGATCCAGCTCAGGTGCGGTCATCGTATCCAATCTTCCCTCCAAAGCAATCGTCAGTTTCGTTTCTTCCTGCGTTTTCACAATTTTCATGTTTTTTCTCCTTTTCCAGATCGTTTTCTCAGTCATCAGGCCATTCTATTCAAAAGCCTTGCAAACAATAATCTCTACATTCGTTCCCACAATCTTCACCTTGACCTCATCCGCAATGTTTGCCACGATGGATTTTTCCAGTTCATCCCAAACCTCTGATTCTCCGTTCTTTCCAGCCTCATCCTTGCACTTTTGCATGGACCAGAGATAGGAGGTGCTTCCCGCGCCCATTGCCGTCGGACTCGCCATGCTCATCAGACCCATGGACAAGCCTGAAAACATCATGGAATCCGATGCCGTGTTGGCGAATAACGCCTCTGCGATCATGACCTTCAGTCTTCCCATAAATCCCTTCGCTGCAGCGTTTTCTCCACTGCTGGAGGCTGCCAGAAACTGCTTCCTCATTTCCTCCGTAAGACTTACGTCAGACTTCAAATGAATCTCAAAGCTCTTCGCTTCGTACTCCACCCAATAATCTGCTTCCACGACGCCAGTAATGCTTCGAAGCATGCCAAATAATTCTTCTGCCAGAAGACGAAGGCGACGCAGCTGTTTAACTTCCAGTTCCTGCTCCATGCCCAATCCTTCCGTCATGGCAAGGGCATCCTCCATGCCAAGCTCCTGATTGTTTACAAAAATTTTCTTTGTTTTCATGCCTTCTCTCCTCTCGTGATTTAGTGAAAACTCATCTACGTGTCATTATAATCGAAACGCGCTATTTTTTCTAGCTACTTTACCGAAAAATCTCATCCAGACGGTCATAAAACCAAACATACTTCTTCAGAATGACGTCCGTCTTCTTTTGAATGCACTGAACGTCTCCTTCCCATCTTCTCCAGCAGGCTCTTCGTGATGCTAAGGCCAAGACCTGTGCCTTCAATCTTTTTGTTGCGCTGCTCAACAATTCTCCAAACAACATTCCCTACACCTCATTATCTTCTGCGACCCTTTTTCCCTGATCTCTCATAAAACAGCTTCTTTTCTTCATATAAATTAGCATCAGCCAGCTGATACAACGTATCAATCGTGCTATCCTTCCCCTTCATTGCATAGCCTATGGAGCAGGTATAGGAAGTCTTCGCGATCTCAGCCTTAATACGCTCAATCAATACCTTCACGTCCTGCTCTGAGGAATTGACACACAAAATCACATATTCATCACCGCCGATACGATAGATGCGTTGCTTGCGCTGCGCTGCCCTCCAAAAGCAGTCCGCCAAGGTCTTTAGGGCAATGTCGCCTGCAGTGTGTCCCTGCGTATCGTTGACTTCCTTTAAGCCATCCATGTCAATGGCGACAAAGGCCGTGATCTCGTTCATGTGCTTTTCGGCATCACTATAATAACTTTGACGATTCAAAAGCTTGGTAAGCGGATCTCTTTTCGTAAAGGATTGCAGCAGATAGACATAATAGAGCGTGAGATCAATCGTGATCGTGATGTTAAACCAATGTGACGCCACATTTTCCATAAACAGCGGCATCGTCAGGCAAAGCACGGCCGTCGTTGCCAAAAAGATCAGCACGGGATAATCCTCCCTGCGAGCCTTGGTACCCTTAAAGAGATTGATAATAAAATACACCAAATATAATGCATTAACAATATAGGTCAGATATCCAAGCGGCCCCCTGTGGAAATGATTATACTGATCTATATAAAATACAAGGCCAGTCGGAATGGAAATCAAGCACAAAATGGCATTCAATACCGCCGGAACGTATAGATAGATTCTTTGCTCCGGATATACAATCATGATCATGTTCACCAAAGCAAACGTCACCAGACTATAATTTAAGACGCACAAAATGGGTCTCCAGCCAGAAGGCTCCGTCTGATTTCCAAGATATATCTCAATATAGCACAATACGGAATACACAAACAGCATGACGATGACGATAATCATGCGTCGTACCATTCTACGCTCCAAGTGCATGTCCGTATATAAGAGAAATGCTAAACCGATTAGCATGATCAGCATTCCCCAATGTTCCGTCAAATAACCTAAAATTGTCATACGCTGCCCCCCACGTTTCGATATAGCCAATCTTCCCCTGCTTATCTGAATCTCTCCGCATTCTCTAAGGCGACCTTTTCTGCCTCCTCAGCTGGCAACGGCCGACCCCAAAGGAAGCCTTGAATGAAGTCACAATGAATGCTCTGAAGCGTTTCAATTTGTTGTTCCTTTTCCACGCCCTCTGAAATGACGTCAAAACCCATAATGTGTCCCATGGAGATAATTGCAGCCACGTACTGCCTCATGGAATCACTGTCATTCATCTTATCAACAAAGGACTTGTCAATCTTTAAGAGATCCGCCGGAAAGCTGTTTAGATAACTTAAGGAAGAATATCCCGTGCCAAAGTCATCAATTGCAATCTGAACACCCATCTCCTTCAGGGAGTTAATACATTCCAGGGCTCTTTCCGCTGAGTCAATCATAACGGACTCCGTAATTTCGACTTCCAGATTCTTCGCAGGAATGCCGTTAAGCTCCAGAACTTCTTTTGTCTCTTTCAAAAAATCATTCTTCATCAAGTGCCTTACGGATACGTTGACACTCAGGGTAATGTCTGAGTTCGTCTTTTTCAAAAGCTCGCCAAAGAAAGCGGCAGCTTTCCGAAAGACGGTAATGTCAATCTTATCGACCAATCCAACCTTTTCTGCCACGGGAATAAATTCGCCAGGGCTGACCAGCTTTCCTTCTTCATCCTTCATGCGGGCCAGTGCCTCAAAGCCACGAAGCTTTTGATTCATGTCAAACTGGGGCTGAAGGAGGAAGAAAATGCCATCATTTTCCAATGCTGCATGGATCTTCTTTTCAATCTCCAGCGTATGCTCCTCTTTGAGCAGGTCAGGAGTAAAGCGAACAATCCTATCACTATTGCCAGAGTGCTTTGCCTCCATCATGGCAGCATCTGCATAGGAGATCAGGTTGTCCATCTTCTCCGAGTCCGTAGGGTATTCCGCATAACCAAAGCTAGCATTGACATAGAAATCGCAATTGTCTATCGTCAGCTTTTCACGAAGCACGGCCATGTACTGCCGAATCGTGTTGACAACCTCCTCCTCAGAATCATAGTCACGGATTACCAACGCGAATTCATCTCCGCTTAGTCTTGCGATAAAGTCCAGCGTACCTGAGAGGCCGCCGTCCGCGATGGCCTTCCATCTCGATGCAATGGTTTTCAGTGCCTCATTACCAGTGCCAAAGCCCATACTGTCATTGATGCTTTTGAAATTGTTCAGGTCGATGGAGGTGGCCACGAATTTCTTGCCCTGTTCTACGAGACTGACGAGCAATTCAGAGCAGGCAAAACGATTCGGGATTCCCGTAAGGCTATCCGTAACCGCCTGGTTACGAATCCTCTCCTGATATTTTTCTGATTGGCGAATGTTTATGTAAATGATAGAAATAGTGATCAGCGTCAAAATATTGTTAAAAATTCCTGGAATGCTATTATAGGTATGGCTCCTCAAAATATTCATGATAAGCACGGGAAACTGCATCAGCAACACAAATAGCGCAGCGAAAAAACCTAGCTTTCCGCAGAACACCGCCAGCAAAATGATGCAGGCGTTCCCAAGGGAAGAAATCACGCCCGCAAAGGCCGCCACGGGAATCTGCATCCCCCAAAGCGTTGCCATCGTTTGCGCCCTGGAAATTTGTGGAATTGTAACGGAAGTAACGGCGTGAATTAACAGCATTAACACCAAAAAGCTTCTTGGTGCCCTTCTGCTGGCATCCAAGCCGTCAAGCGTTTTCTGTAATAATCGTTTTTTCGTCGGTTCTGAAGTACCTTGTTTCATAAGAACAGCCTCCAAAAATGAGGATATTTATTTTTTTCTCCAGTTACGATATTGGCCCGTCGTCACGCGTCCGTCTTTGGGGCGCTTTGCCTCCCTGGGTATCGCCCAAGAATTTCCAAATTTCTGTACGCCCTCGATTAATCCGTCAGAGCACATTTTTTGCACTCTTCTCTCCGTCAAATTCCACAGGGAAGCGGTTTCCTTAATTGTCATAAATGCGTCCATAGTCTTGTTTACCTCCATGATAAAAGAGCATCTGAACTGGCCCTGTGGTTGTTCCGATGCTCTAACATACATTGCAACTGGCTACCATCTTACAGGCCCTACTAGCTTTGCGTCGCAGCCTTTCGGCTGTTTTGCTGATTCGTATTATTATTATGTTGTTGGAATTATAGTCATATTATAATTCATTCATCCGAAATCTGTCAAGTAGAATTTTGCCACTCCCCTCTGATGCAACACACGCATACAAGAATTTATTTTCAGCAAATTTACGCTTCTTCCGCTAATCGTCTTAGTTCAGCGACCTTCTCCCCGATCACCTGAAGATATGGCTGATAATCCACCTGCTTTTTCGCTCTTAAAAGCTCCGTCATTTCCTTTACGGGCTCAAAAATCGGCGTCAGTGAAAGATTTCCAAGAACCCCCTTCAAGGAATGAGCTGCCCCAAAGGCGGCATCCAGATTGCCCTCTGAAATAGCCTGCTCAAGAGCAGCAAAATTTTTATCTTCCAATACCTTTCCAACAAGTCTTAAATAAAATGCCTGATTATTCATGCAACGCGCAAGACCATCCTCCGTATCTGCGCCAAATTTCTTAAGTGCATCCATCGTCAACATTCGTATCTCTCCTTTCATCCCTCGCTAGCTTTTTTCTCAAGAAGAAATTTTTCGAATTCCCCTGCGGGCACGGGCTTCGAGAAATAGTACCCCTGGATAATTGCACAGCCCAGCTTCTTTAACTCGAGATACTGCTCCTGTGTCTCGACGCCCTCTGCGATGACGGGAACCCCAAGATAATCGGCAATATCAATGACAATGCTGATCATTCTCGTGTCGTTCTGCTTTTCGAAAGCGGTTCGAATAAACTTCATGTCAAGCTTTAGCGCATCAATCGGAAGCTCAGCAATCATGTTCAGGGAAGAATATCCTGAGCCGAAATCATCCATTTCAATGAAGAAGCCATGAGTTCTTAAATCCTTAACCCTTTCCACAATTTGATCCGCGTCTCTCACGTAAGCGGATTCCGTGATCTCCAGATATAAATCCTTTGTCGTGATTCCATTGTCAATTGCAATGCTCTCTACCAATTCAACAAGCTTTGGGTCATACATCTCCGCCCGTGAGAGATTCACCGATACGGGAACGGATATCCCGAGGCGCGATTTCCAATCAGCAATCTTCTCTGCCGTACCACGCCACACATACTCATCCAGCCTTGCAATCAAACCATCCTCTTCAAATAGCGGAATGAAGGTACCCGGAGAAATCATTCCAAGCGTGGGATGAACCCAACGGACAAGAGCCTCCGCACTTGCCAAAACAGGCTTACCACCACGCACGTCAAACTTCGGCTGGAAGTAAACCTGAAATTGCTTTTCTGACAAGGCCTTTGGAAACTCAGCGACCAATTTCTCCGCAAACAGCTCCTTCTCAATCAGAGCTTCCTGAAAGAAGCTCACAAAGGCGGAATAATTGTTGCGGATTTTATCTGCTGCAAGCTTAGCGCGGTCAAAGCGCGAATGGATGGCAAGCTTTTTGTCACAGCTTGCATAGACGCCAATACGAATTTTAATTGCCGCCGAAAGCTCCTCACATACCTGCGAAGCCCGCACGGCCACCTCCTCATAATCCTCACGATGAGGGCAATAGACAAGAAACGTATCTGCCACCTTCCTGCACAGAATGCAGTTGGAATCAGTAAAAATGGATCTAAGACGCTCTGCAATGCTTTTTAGAATTTCGTCGCCCACCGCAATGCCAAAGCGTTCATTCAGGACATGAAAACGATCCACGTCAAAGCAAAGCGCATCCATGTCGATCGTCGGATAGAACTTATCAAATTGCTCGCAGTAACGGAAGAAATACTCGCTCGTATAAAGCCCCGTCAGTTCATCGCTCTCCGTTGCACTGATGATCTGGCGATCCTCCGCAAGCTCTATGGCCTTTGAAATTCTGGCCTTTATGACGTCGGATTGAGGATATGGCTTCGGAATGAAATCAGCCGCTCCCTTTTTCAGGCTCTCAACCTCCGACTGCTGATCAGAGGTAAGAACAATGACGGGAATCCCCTTCAGTTCAGAATCCCCCTTAAGACACGCGAGCAATTCCAGGCCGCTCAGCTTCGGCATCATCAGATCTAGCAGAATCAGGGAAAGCGTATTTCGATTCTGCTTAATCATTTCATAAGCCATCTCCCCGTCTTCCGCCTTTAATATGTCATACTCATCCTCAAGAATATTCTCCAAAAGTTCGCGATTGATAAACTCATCGTCCGCTACCAAAACATGCCGTTTTCCGCCAGAAAAATAGTCATTGTAGCCGTTCATCCTTCGTCTTCCTTCCTTTCATTTATCATTCGTCTCGATCAGTCCATACAATGCCAGGCAGTAATAAATTTGAGAAGTTACCATTCCAAGACATCAAATCTATTATAACACGACTCGCAGAATCAGTCCATAAAAAACAACCCCCGCCATTCTCATTTACATTTCAAACGTCAAATGATATACTAGACACAGATTGGAAACTGGATTTCTTGATCGTTACGAAAAATGGAGGTTGCCAATGAATCCGAAAAAACTACTCTGTACAATTCTTTTAATTACACTTATCCCGTTCTACGTAGTGTTTACGATCCTTACCTCCTCTGGAAGGATAGGGGAAAATGTTGCCAAGCACAAGCAGCAGCTGAATATTCTTGTCGAAGACGGCGTAATCGCAGATGCAGTGGACTTTGTTCCATTTCTCATTCCGAAGGAAGGCCAATACCAGATGACACTTGATTTCACCACGGTCGATCCTGGCTTTTATACCGGCATGGTGCTCAAGGATGCAAGCGGAAATCCCGTACTCTACAATGGGTTTGACACAGTCCAGGGCTATACGGCCAATGTGACGCTCCCCGAAGGGCGGGCAGTATTAGAGCTCCACTACCTTCCCAACGAGCAGGCAATCAAGGATTTTTGCGCAGCTTATCCCATCTATTCGGAAGCTCAGCTGACCCACGTTGAAAGCAAGCTTCATTTCAATGATCGAATAAAAACTGGTAATTGGTATGCGAGCCTTAGCTTAAGCATTGATGAGTGTGTCAGAACGCCCCTTTACGTAAAGCTCCTCGTCCTAGCCTTCAGCATTCTGCTTCTTGTTTTGCTTGCCGTATTATTCGCCAAAGACCATCCTGCAGAAGCAGATGATTGCAAGACGCGCCTTACCTCGATGGGCATACGCTATTCCATCCTAATCTTTACGATTTTCGTGCTCGAGATCCTGTTGTCCATCGTGCTCTCCCTGCTCATTTCACCCCAGACGCTAAAGGCCAACAAGGCCACACTGAGCATGTTGTTGACCATTTTTATCGTTGACGTTATTGGCTTCTCACTACTCTATCTGATCACAAAAAACGTACCTGCTCAAAAACTGGAAAAGAAGCCCTTGGGCTTTGGAAGGTTTCTGCTGTTTTGGATGATGACGCTCGGCATGGCGTTTGTTGGTGCCGTGATCGGCCTTCTCACGGAAAAACTCTTCCCCAACAATCAAAGCGTTGACATTACCGGAGTCATGCTTGGATCAAGTATGTTTCTTCGCGTTCTTGCCATCGGAATCCTTGCGCCGATCTTTGAAGAGCTGATCTTCCGCAAATTCATGATTGACCGTCTGATCAAGCACGGTGAATTTGTCGCAATCTTCCTCTCCGGACTGACCTTTGGCCTTTTCCACGGCAACTTCCAGCAATTCTTCTTTGCAACCTTTATCGGCTGGCTTTTTGCTTTTTTATATATACGAACTGGCAACATTCTGCACACAATCCTTCTGCACATGACAATAAACCTTGGTACCTCCGTTGTCACGATGTATCTTTTGGGCAAGCTAACGGAGTCTGGCATTTTGGAATTCAGCGACCCAGCCGCACTTACGCAGGCTTTGATGTCCGACCCGAGCACCTTTGCATATGTGGGCTTGCTCGCGTTGTGGGTCATTCTCCTTTTCCTCGTTGCGTTCATCGGTCTGATTGTTTTCATTGTCTTTATGGCCCAAAAGAAGTTCGCTTTACGTCGCCTTGAAGATGAGCCCACAAAGGGACAGATTCTTGCTCAAATCTTCTCCAGTCCTTACATGTGGCTCCTTTTCATCATACTGCTCGGCCAATTCATTACGTCCTATTTGCCGTCAATAATGAAATAAAGAAAACCGAGCGATGACATTTCTCAAACGTCATCGCTCGGTTTTTAGTCCAAGTATATTCCTTTCTTCACTTGCCTGTCACACCAACGATCAGGCAACCTCCCGTAAACGTCCCACCCACTTTATTGCACGCTACGTAAAAAACGGATCATATTTCGATTGTAGCCCGTAGTCACAAGATATGCTTTTTCTTCTTTATGCGCTTCCATGAGTCCGCTGAGTACTCATCTCCATCACTATATACCATCTGTTCAAGATAAAAGATTACGATGGTCAAAAAAGCATTGATCGGGACAAGGCGGTAATACTTAAGTGCCTGTTCCAGAATCTCCCCGGTAATACCATTTGCGCTAAAATAAATATCCTGAATGAAGATGATGGTCAGTGCCGATATCAGACCAATGGAAATACTGATGATCAGTCCCTGTCCATATATCTCATCTGCACGTTTTTTCCTCATCGCACCGACTTCTCTTGTAAAAACAATACCAACACCCGTGGAAACAAGATCGCCAAAAAATGTTACGATACCGGTCACCGGCGTAATGGCATTGATGGCTGCAACGCCTGATTCTCCAATGAAATATCCCGCAATGATGCTGTCGCAAAGGAGCATGACGTACATGACAGCCTTTGTAAATGTACCAGACAAAAACATGGATCTGAATTTCTGTTCGCAGAACCCATTACTAAACTTATTAGCTATTGTTCTCACATCGCTATTCATCCGTTTATTGATTATCACGTCTTTTCAGCCGTTTTGCTCATGATTTGATTTGCATATTACATATCATCTTCCGTATATTTCTTACGAAGCTCTCCCATGTCACT
>JAEEGG010020316.1_pt1 | contig 13291 bp, 9 predicted proteins | sample 9134161 | NCBI WGS metagenome assembly JAEEGG01 (sample SAMN16246543, study PRJNA631951) | gut metagenome | biome: gut microbiome; feature: rumen; material: CR-attached | host: Bos | place: Iran: Karaj | collected 2018-10 | reverse complement strand
GACAGGCAGGACAGTCTTTGCCCCCTACGTGATGAAGCGTTTTGGCAACAAGAGGATTGCCTTTGTCGGGGCTTCCACACCCACCTCGATGGAGACGGAGGCATACGCCTTCCGCGACGATGAAGGCAACATCATCTACGACTTGCAGGTGAAGGACATCCCCACGCTGGTGCAGCAGGCAGTGGACGAGGCGCGCAGGGCTGGTGCCGACTATGTGATTCTCGACTCCCACTTGGGCGAGGAGGTGACCAACCGCAACTCCGACTCTCATCTGGTGGTGGCGAACACAACGGGCATCGACATCGTGCTGGACGGTCACAGCCACGCCGTGATTGTAGCCGACACGGTGATGAACAAGGCTGGGAAGCCTGTGATTATCTCCCAGACGGGCACCAAATTCCAGAACATCGGCAAGTTGGTCATCGCACCTGATGGCAAGATGACCACGGAACTGATTCCCCTGGAGAGCGTGACGGCGAAGGATGCCTGGGTGGCGCATGTGACGGACAGCATCCACGCGATGCTGGAGGCACAGACAAGCCGCGTGATTTGCAAGAGCGAAGTGCCGCTGCGCATACTGGACGATGAGGGCAATGAGGCGGCACGCATGGGCGAGATGAATGCTGGCGACATCGTGACGGATGCCTACCGCATCATGACGGGGGCCGACATCGGTGTGCTCAACAGCGGCAGCATCCGCAACGAACTGAAAAAGACGGGCGACCTGACGTATGGTGATATGCTCACCTTGCTGCCCTACGACAACTACATCGTGGTGACAGAAGTGAAAGGAAGCACCATCGTGAAGATGCTGGAGAAACTGGTGAGTTTCCTGCCAAAGCCTGACGGACAGTTCCCGCAGGTGTCGGGCTTGAAGTTCACCACCCGTGTGGCCGACCACAGCGTGAGCGATGTGCAGGTGCTGAATGGTGCCACACAGCTATACGAACCCATCAACCCCGACCGTATCTACACCATCGCCACGACGAAGTATTGTGTGACGGACGGTGGACTGCACAACACCTTGCAGGGATGCCCCATTGTGCTCGAGACGAAGAAGACCTACAACGAAATCTTCATCGAATACGTGGTGGACAGGCTGAAAGGGCACATCGGGCAGGAATATGCTCAGCCACAGGGACGCATTACGGTAATTAACTAAATACATTTACTAACTTTTCAGATTTATGAAGAAAATCATCACAATGATGGCCGCTATGACTATAGCAAGCGGCATGACAGCTCAAACACACACCTTCGACGTGAACACCACGAAGGTGGGAAGTCCCATCTCCAAAACCATGTACGGCATCTTTTTCGAGGACATCAACTACGCTGCCGATGGCGGTCTGTATGCTGAACTCGTGAAGAACCGCTCCTTCGAGTTCCCTAACCACTTTACTGGATGGGACATCTCAGGAAAGGTGACGCTGAAGGACGACGGCCCCTTCAACAAGAACCCTCACTATGTGCGTCTGGAACCCTCTGGCCACCGCGACAAGCACACCATGATTGAGAACCACGGCTTCTTCGGCATGGGTGTGAAAGGTGGTGAGGAATACCGCTTCTCCGTATGGGCACGAGTGCCCGATGGTGGCACGGCAAAGTTGTGGGTTGACCTTGTTGACAACGCCACGATGAGCGATGACCAGAAACTGGGCAACGCGGGTGTGGAAGTGAGTGGTAAGGAATGGAAGAAGTACACTGCCATCATCAAGCCCAAGAGCACTTTTGCCAAAGCGCACCTCCGCGTGTGGGGCGACAGCAAGGTGACCACCGATGTGGAGCACGTGAGCCTCTTCCCTGTGAACACCTACAAAGGACATGAAAATGGTATGCGCAAGGACTTGGCAGAGAGTCTTGAGCAGTTGCACCCAGGTGTGTTCCGCTTCCCTGGCGGCTGCATCGTGGAGGGCACCGACCTCGCCACACGCTATCAGTGGAAGAACTCTGTGGGACTGGTGGAGAACCGCCCACTGAACGAAAACCGCTGGCACTATACCTTTACACATCGCTACTTCCCCGACTACTTCCAGAGTTACGGTCTCGGTTTCTTCGAGTATTTCCAGCTCTCCGAGGAAATTGGTGCAGAACCACTTCCTGTGGTCAGCGTAGGTCTCTCCTGCGAGTTCCAGAACGGCAGCAACCGCAGCGACGCTCACGTGCCTGTTGACCAGTTGCAGCCATACATCGACGATGTGCTCGACCTCATCGAGTTTGCCAATGGCGACCCTGCCAAGAACCAATGGGCAAAACTCCGTGCCGACATGGGTCACCCTGCCCCCTTCAACCTCAAGTATGTGGGTATCGGCAACGAGCAGTGGGGAGCCATTTATCCTGAAAACCTCAAGCCTTTCGTGGAGCAGGTGCGCCAGAAGTACCCCAATATCAAGATTGTGGGTACCAGCGGTCCCGACTCTGAAGGTAAGGAATTTGAATATCTGTGGCCAGAAATGCGCAAGATTGGTGCAGATTTGGTGGACGAGCACTATTACCGCAACGAGGCATGGTTCCTCGGCACACCAGATGCCAAGCAGCGTTGGGGCAATTGCGGTGCCAATCGCTACGACTCCTACAAGCGTGGCAAAGGACAGCCCAAAGTCTTTGCAGGTGAATATGCATGTCACGGTGCTGGCAAGAAGTGGAACCACTTCAATGCTGCCCTCATGGAAGCTGCTTTCATGACAGGCTTGGAGCGCAATGCAGACATCGTCGAGATGGCTACCTACGCACCGCTCTTCGCCCATGTGGAAGGCTGGCAATGGCGTCCTGATGCCATCTGGTACGACAACCTCCGCAAGTTCAATTCCTGCGCATACTACGTACAGCAACTCTACTCTGTGAATAAGGGAACGAACGTGCTTCCTCTCACCATGAACGGTAAGCCCGTTGCCGGCAATCCTGACCAGGACGGTCTCTTCGCATCGGCCGTGCTCGACAAGAATGCCAACGAGGTTATCGTGAAGGTAATCAACACGAGTGACAAGCCACAGGATGTAACGCTCAATCTGAAAGGCATGAAAGGCAGCCACGAGGCGCAACTCATCACCTTCCACAGCGACAACCTCACGGCTGAGAACACGTTGGACGAGCCAGAGAAGATTGTGCCTAAGACATCCTCTCTTTCGGTAACCGCTCCATCACAAAACGTCATCATTCCTGCACATACATTCTACATCTATAAAATCAAGAAGTAGCGGTTATTTTAAAAGGAATTAGAGAAGTTAAAGAAGTCAGAGAAGTTAAAGACGATACCTTATCAACGGCATAATATTCGTCTCTAACTTCTCTGATTTCTTTTTATCCGAGACTGACCCAAAAGCAACGGGAAAAACCTCTCACACAGGCTGATGATTGGAACAAAAGCCAGCACAATGCACATGGCAAAGACACCATCCATCAGCGTTCGTTGTTGCACCAAGTTGCACACCCCCTCCACCAGATACATGTGAAAGCCTAAGATCAAGATTGTGCCACGAGAAATGATGTCGACAAAAGAAGGGCATGACGAACCCGACCACAAAGACAATAGCTTTGCCAAACTCCACACCGACACTGTGCCAGCAACGCCGCCCATCAGAAAAAGGAACATATTATCTCCATATCCACAGAGATTCATCCACACCACACTGTTGAAATGGCCACTCACCCACACAAGACCACACCCCAACAGGCCGATAGCCACAAGCATCCAAGGAGAAACCACGGCACAAAGATGTGAACACAGACGCTGGAACAACTAAGCGTCTGAAGCGTCCACCCACATAGGTCAAAAGTGGAGTTTGACGCATCTTATCCAGTGAAATGAACCAACCACTCATCAGCATGAACAGTGGCATCTCGATGGCAATATCCAATCCTTTTCCACCTAGGAAGTCCGTCCATACTGAACCGACAAGACATTGGGCGCAATGGGCACATGTGACCAAATAGATGGCCACCGTTTTTACATGCATCAGGATAAATGAGCCTCATCTTGCTATTTCTTCACGACGAGAAGGATATCTGAATCTCTCTCAATAGAGGATTTTCTTGCCTTCGTGAATATAGATGCCACCTTTGCGTGGATGCTTGACAAGACGGCCATCCAATGAGTAGAACTTCTCCTTACCGGTCTTGTTGGCTGATGGTACGTAAGGGGCTGTGACATCCACCACGATGCGCTCTCCAGTACCTGCATTTTGAGGCTGAAGCGTCATGCCATCCACATTAGGCATCCATGCTGATTTGTTGTAGAGACGGATGGTGTTCTCACCTGGCTGAAGAGTGATGGTGACAGTTCTGCTGCTCACTTTATCCCAACTTCTAGAGTTGCAAGCAGAGAGGGTCTTGACATCTTTTCCGTTGACGGCAACTATCATGTTACGATTCTCCCCTGAGACATAACTAAGTTTCATCGTATAGGAACCACCATTCTCACTATAGACATGACGCCATTGCAGGTCATTCTCTGCATCATTACCTAACCATGTGGCGTATGCTCCACCTGAACAGACTGCTTTATCCTCATATTTGCCCACATTGCCCTTGATTTCTGAGTATTTGCCTAAATAGGCAGTCTCAGCCTCATATACATTGCGCTCAAGACGCTTTTCTGCTGTCAGGCGATAGATGCGAGCACCATGAGCAGGAACGGTGGCTGTCAGTTCACCCGTTTTCTCACCCAATTCCTTCTTGGCATAGAGGTCACGCACCTGTACAGTGCCATCAAGGTCAAGGGTTGTGAATGGAACACTCATTTCCACCTCATCATCAGAAGCGTTGTAAAGTGCCACCGCACGGGTTGTTCCATAAAGAGTCTTGATATCTTTCACCAACACATAAGTGTCGCCCACATGTTGTACCACATATGCCTGCAAACAGAGGTCATCTTGGTTCAGCGCAATGAGTTCAGTGTTCTTCAGCAAAGCGAGCGTAGAACTAGTCACGGAAAGTTGACTAACATTACAGCCAATGAGCAAAGGACTGGACATGATACACCACATGCCGAAGTGAGTCTTGTCCTCTTCTGCGGTCAAACGACGACCCACTTCGAGCATATCCATGTCGTTGTAGTGACCATCGTAGCAGTAAGCAGAGAGATAGAGATTATCATGGATAATATTTCTGATGGATTCCCATGTGTCAGTAATGTCTCCCGTTGTACGCCATGAAGTGGCAATGTCATGTGCCCAATTGCCTGGATAATCCCAACGACAGATGTTCAGACGAACATCTGTGCGTCCCGTCTTGGCGATGGCGTTAGCAATGGCTGTGTAGCGTTCTTCTTCGTCCAGCACGAGATGGTCTTGATTGTGATAGTATGAACCACCACAGAAATCCACTTTGATGAAGTCGAAGCCAAGTGTATTGAAGAAGTAGTCACAGTCTTGTTCATCATGCCCATAAAGTCCAACACCAATACCTGTTGCATCATTATTGAACATACTACCACAGGTGTTGTAGCCACCATCGGAATAGATGCCAGCCTTCATACCCTTCTCATGGATGTATTGTACCACAGGCTCCAACCCATGGGGAAAGCGCGTGGGATGAATGAGTAACTGTCCTGTTTCCGCATCACGCCCTCCAAAGTAGCCATCGTCAATATTGACATGGTTGTATCCCACTTTCAGCAAACCCTTGTTCTTCAAGGCCAAGGCTTGATTCTTGATGATGGATTCACTGATACCAACACCATAGGTGTTCCAAGAACTCCAACCCATGGTGGGTTTGTCGGGCACTACATTCTCTTGTGCCGCCACATTTCCAGCATACCCAACAGCCGAACAGAGAGCCATGAGGTATGTTGCTATTTTACTTTTCATATCGAAATAGGTTTTATATAATAGGTAATTTCATCTTGATGAACAGATTATCTCATTTCTATGGTTATCTGTGCCTCTTCCAATCCTTTTGCCTTGACGTGGAGCGTAACTTCACCTGCCTTGTCTTGAGGTTGTACAATGGCAAGCGCCTTGCCACGGAAGGTGGTGGGACGAAGCGTGCGGAAGGAACGCATATCATAGGGGTGTCCTGTTCCTGCCACCACTTTCGCATCGCCCGACACGGCTATCTCAAGAGGTATCTCCGCTGTAGGACAAAGATGCCCCTCTGCATCTTCCACACTTATATTTATATAGGAGAGGTCGTTGTGAGAGGCCGAAATACTCGCACGGTCGGCATGAAGGACAATCCGTGCAGGTGGGAGAGCCGTGACAAACTCCAAAGTGTCGGGCTTGGCCTTCTTCACTTGCGGAACGGTCATGGCCTTGAGAGAGCCAGGCTCGTAAGCCACAGTGAAGGTGGCTGTATAAGTTTCGGGGTCTGTTTCTTTCTCGCCCACGATGGAGTCGTTGATGAACAATTGTACACGAGGTTCACGACTATAAACATTGACACGAAGGGAATCACAACGATGAGCATTCACGTTGTGCTGAATGTTCCCCACCACATTCGTTGTCCGGTAGTTTTCCGGACGCAGTTCAATCGGAAGATACGCTCCCTTTCCGTTTTGTGCCTGCCAGTTCCAATGGTTCTCTTCAGCCGTCCATCCCCATCCATTCACATCCTCGTGTTCACCATCAGGCAATGAGGGGCGAACAGCCATAGCAATAGATGCGCGTCTCCATAGCACATCGCGGTAGTAACTCTGTGGTTTCTTGTCGCCAATCAAGTCGATGTCGCCACACCATGAGTTGAACCAAGGCCATGAGAGGAACTGAATCCATTTATTGTCTGAACGCTCGAAAGTGTGACCCAAACCTGCCTCGCCAAGATAATCCACAGCCGTCCATACGAAATCGCCAAGAATATATGGATGCTTTTCCACCATGTTCCAGTTCTGCGCCATCTCTTTAGGGAAAGATTCAGAACCATACATGATGCGGTCAGGGAAAGAGTCGTGGTCGGCTTCATAATGCCCCCATTCGTAATTGTAACCACCCACTTCCACATTCTCGAAAGCACGATAGGAGTCTTTCTCCCACTTGAATTGCGGTCTGTCCCAGAAAGAGTTGACAGCCAATGTGGTGGGACGAGTGTGGTCTTCGTTGTTGGCGGCAAGATTGAGTTCGAGCGCTATCTCCTTGCCACGAGGAATATCGGCACGTTGGGCTATTTCATTACCAATGCTCCACATGATGATGCTGGGATGATTGCGGTCTCGACGCACCATAAGCGCCATGTCCTTCACATGGTCACGCTTGAAGTATTGGCTGTAATCATTGGGGCGTTTAGATTCTTCCCACTGGTCAAACACTTCGTCGATAACCAACATGCCAAGGCTATCACAAGCATCCAGAAACGCTTCTGTAGGAAGGTTGTGGCTACAACGGACAGCATTGTAACCTTGCGCTTTCAGCAGTTCCACCTTGCGGATTTCAGCACGGTCGATGCCTGCTGCTCCCAGCAATCCATTGTCATGGTGTACACAACCACCACGAAGTTTCATCCCCTGACCATTCAATTTGAATCCTTCTTCAGCAGAGAAAGTGATGCTACGAATACCAAAACGAATAGACAAGGCATCTCTTTCTTCACCCGATTTCGTAAGATAAACCTTCGCCGTATAACGGTAAGGCTGTTCTACTGACCACAAGTGAGGTGTCTTCACCACCAGTTCCGTGGACACACTCACCTCTCCAGCCTGAAGTTCATTGCGATTCAATCCTGAAACTGTAAAGTCTTGTTCATTATGTGCCACAAGTGTTCCCTCCTCATCAAGCACATCAACACAGAACTGCCCAGCCGTAGCCTGGACATCATCATTGAAAACCTTGGCAAAGACCTTGACGCTGGCTTCCTTGCCCTTATTCATCAATTCAGAAGCATCCACGTAAGTATCCCACTCGTCGAGGTGCAGTTTGTTGGTGGTCTCCAGCCACACATGGCGGAAAATACCACTACCGGCATACCAGCGAGAGTTCAGCCCCTCATTGATGGCCTTCACCACAACGGTCACTTCACGCTCTTCGTCAACGTGCCGATGTGCCTTGTCGGCGAGAATCTTGTTAATATTCACGACGAAAGGCATATATCCATACACATTCGATGTCGCCTTCACCCCATTAACCCACACTTCCGACTGGTTGTAGATTCCGTCAAAGCGCAGATTCACGTTGGTCTGAGACAGGAAGGTATCCACAGACGTATTACCCACAATGGGCAAAGAGAAAGTCTTACGGTACCAACCTTCACCACCTACCGTCTGTCCTGTATCCCAATCGCCTATGCTAAGACGTGAGAATGGCCCCACCTGAACTTCTTCCCATGCAGGAGTTTTCTGCCGATAGTCGTGTGCATCCATCACGGCATCCATGCTAAAGTCGTGCGGAACGGTGAAAGTGACCCACTTCGTGTCGTCAAAATCTACTTGCTCGGCATTGATGACAGCACCGCGATGAAATTTCCAACCAGTATCAAGACTGGTTTTCCGCTGTGCATGGACACAAAGAAGCGGAAAAAACAACAGGAACAGGAGGGTAATCTTCTTCATACAAGTATTTTTTCAGTTCTTAAAACTATGAATAGGTGCGGGAATACGTCCTCCACGGTCTACAAATCGCTGACTAGAGAAGGTGTTGACAGGCATGATGGGTGCATAACCCAAAAGTCCACCAAATTCCACGGTGTCACCTACGGTCTTTCCAACTACAGGGATGATGCGCACAGCGGTGGTCTTCTGATTGACCATGCCAATGGCACTTTCGTCGGCTATAATTCCTGCGATGGTGGTGGCAGGTGTATCGCCAGGTATGGCTATCATATCAAGTCCTACGGAGCAGACACAGGTCATGGATTCGAGTTTCTCGAGGGTGAGGGCTCCAGCCTCCACTGCGTCTATCATGCCTTGGTCTTCGGACACAGGAATGAAGGCTCCAGAGAGTCCTCCCACATAGGAAGAGGCCATGACGCCACCCTTCTTCACCTGGTCGTTCAGGAGGGCAAGTGCAGCAGTAGTGCCTGGCGCACCAGGATGTTCCACACCAATACATTTCAATATGTCGGCCACAGAGTCTCCAACAGCGGGTGTAGGAGCCAAACTGAGGTCGATGATACCAAAAGGTATGCCCAAACGACGGCTTGCCTCCTGAGCCACCAACTGACCCACACGGGTAATCTTGAAAGCAGTACGTTTGATGGTCTCACACAGGAGTTCGAAGTTGGCATCAGGAATCTGTTCCAAAGCGTACTTCACCACGCCAGGGCCACTGACTCCGACATTGATGATGGCATCGGCTTCGCTCACACCATGAAAAGCACCAGCCATGAAAGGGTTGTCGTCGGGCGCATTGCAAAGCACCACAAGTTTGGCGCATCCCAATGAGTCCACCTCCTTGGTTTCCTCTGCTGTCTGCTTGATGATGTCACCCATCAGACGCACGGCATCCATGTTGATGCCTGTCTTGGTGGAACCGACATTGATGCTGGAACAGATAAAGGTGGTGCAAGCCAATGCCATAGGAATGCTACGGATAAGCAGTTCATCGCTTTTTGTCATGCCTTTCGACACAATAGCCGAATAACCACCGAGAAAATTCACGCCCACTTCTTTGGCCGCCTTGTCCAATGTCTTGGCTATCTGCACATAGTCGCCAGGTGTACGACAACAGGCACTACCGACCAATGAGATGGGAGTAACGCTGATACGCTTGTTGACAATGGGAATACCGAACTCTTTCGAGATGTCTTCACCTGTTTTCACCAAGTCGCATGCCAACGTGGTGATTTTTTTGTATATCTTATCACACGTGACCTTGAGGTCGTTGTCGGCACAGTCGAGCAGACTGATGCCCATCGTAATGGTACGGACATCAAGATTCTCCTGCTCAATCATCTTATTAGTCTCTATGACTTCCTGTAGATTTATCATCTTATCGTTTCTTTCTCAGATTCTGTGCATTTTATCAAATATATCTTCTAACTGGCATTTCACTTGAACCCCCGTGTTATTGCCAATCTCTGCGAGTTCGTCACTCAACACATCAAAAGCCTTCACCGACTTGGTTAAGTCAACAATCATCATCATGTTGAAAAACTCCTGTACAATGGTCTGCGAGATATCAAGAATGTTAATCTGGTTGTCGGCAAGATAGGTGCACACCTTTGCGATGATGCCTACAGTATCTTTACCCACCACTGTAATAATTGCTCTTGTCATTTTTTATGATGCTTAATTGGTTTATGTTTCTTTATGTATAACTGTCAATTGTCAAAACTTCTTGTGTATATTCCGTCATATGTATAGACGGAGAAGGTCAGTTCTTCCACCCCTTCGGGTATCGGCATTGACATGTATATCTGTTCCGTGTAGGACTCGGCATCAGCGTATGGTCTCAGATGCACCAATGAATAATGCCCAGGACTATCCTCGCAAAAAGCGTACTGATGGACACCGTTGCCAGTTGTCATCAAGCCTAAATGCATGTTGATGTATCCACCACTCTTCCACATGCTCACCACCTTCATGAGGTCGCGAGGTATGTATTCCTCACCATAATAGGGCACCCCGTTCTGCACCAATACAAATGTAGATGCAGGAACTGGTTTCGGTGCAAAAACCTTACCCACTCCATAAAGTGTGAGACGTCCTTCCTCAAGAACATAGTTCGCCCTACACCTCAGAGTTGTATCGGGATAATCCGTCATCTTTTTCTGTGCTTCAACGTGGTATGTACTTCCGTTGTCCAATGTCACCGTAGTAATATACCCTTTGGCATCCGTACTCACCAACATGAAGTCGGTGATGTAGGAAGGGAAATCTTCCTCATCATCTTCACCACATGCCGCCAAACAGAATGACAAACATGCTACACAGAGCCAACTCCAGAGCCTATTGAACGGCCGCTTCATAATTACGAAGTGGATTAGCATACATAGCCGTTATCTTTTCTCGCAAGAACGGAACATCGGGGTTCTCCACATCCACCATCTTGATGCGGGACTCGATGTACTCGTTGGTGCGTCCAGCCAACGCATCACGATTGATGTCGTAGATGCGATAGTTCTTGTGTATCTCTTGGTCGATGTGCTCTGCCACCAGACGGAAAATGTCAGCCTTCTCAATGGTCGTTGGGTCAAGCGTGTCAAGCCATGTGTTGATACATTCTGCCGCCTGATAGTGCACATGCCCTTTTTGTCCCCAAATGCCTGTCTTCATGTTGTCAAGGTCATCTTGCTTAGCTTTTTTCCAACCAGGAATGTCACGTTTGCATTGAAACTCCTTGGCTTTCAGGTAGTCACACGGATCATATTCATAGGAGATGGCCAGCGGAACGATATTCATGTTGCGCAAATTCTCAATGATGTCAGCCACCGTCCTACCTGCAGTCGGGCCACCCATGTTCAGCATTTTCAGCACAGACTCTTGGGTACGGTCGTCAGAGTCTTTGGCACGTCCTTCGCGTTGGGCAATCCAGATGTTCTCCCCTTTCTCGTTGATGGCAAAGTGCATATACTGGCTCATGTGGATAGACGACTTGAGCATCTCTTTGGGAGTCAAGCCACGATTGACCGTAAACGACTTGTTCATCCTCACCAATGTCTTGATCCACGGATAAATGAGCAGATTATCACCTATGGCTATCTCAACCGTCGTGGAGAAACCATCTTTGAGCAACATCGTGTCGAGAAAAGCAGAATCCAGCACTATGTCACGGTGATTGGACATGAAGGTGTAATTGCCCATCCTGTCCAATGACTTAGGAAACACATACGAATGTCCCGTAGTAGCCTTACGGAACACATGATAGACCAACGGCTTCATGAAGCGTTTCTGGAAATCAAGTGGTGTCTTGATGCCGATAAAGAGCATCTTCAAGAGTCCGTTGCGCAAACCTTTCGGAAGCGGAATCAGCCCATGCAATATCTTGTCAAACTGCCTGTCAGCCAATAGGCTATTGAAGGCGGCCTTCATCTCACCTTCCGAACAAGGGCGAATATCATCAAAATCTGATAGTTCCATAATCTCACCATTTATCATTATGCATCACCCAGTTTGTCTGCAATAATTTCATTCAACACGTCTTTCATGTCGTTGCCATCGGCACGCACTTGTTGAGGAATGAAACTTGTCAAGGTCATACCTGGTGTCGTATTGATCTCCAGCATATTAATCACATCATCACCCTTCTCGTTTTTCGTGATGATATAGTCGACACGGATAATGCCTGAAGCACCTAAGATGTCGTAGATGGCAGCCGTCAGTGCCTGTACACGTTTGGTGGTATCGTCCGACAGGCGCGCAGGCGTGATTTCATCCACCAAACCATTGTACTTGGCATCATAGTCAAAGAAATCTGTCTTTGGCACCACCTCAGTAATGGGCAGTACATGCATACCACCAGCCTTTGTACGATAGACACCATTGCTGATTTCCACCCCCTTCAACTCATTTTCAATCAACACCTCTGGACATTCCTCCATTGCCTTTTCAATTGCAGGAAGTACACCTTCCAAAGTTTTGCAGTGAGTCACGCCAAAACTTGAGCCACCCCCATTAGGCTTGATGAAACAGGGCAACCCCACCTTATCAACGATTTGTTGTACATCGACCTCCTGTCCCTGACGCACCAACACATCTTCAGCCACCTTCACACCAAATCCCTTCAAATACTGATTCAAAGCGAACTTATTGAAAGTCAACGACTCCACCAGAACACCGCTTGTCGAGTATGGAATGTCTAACAGGTCAAAATAACCTTGCAAGATGCCATCTTCACCAGGTGTGCCGTGGATTGTAATATATGCGTAGTCAGGACGTATATCCTTGCCCCACTCATCCTGAAACGAGAAGTTATGGCGATAGACAGGTGAGCGTTTGCCGTTCGGCAGATGTGCCTCCCAGCCAGCATGGCTCACCTCCACAATATACACGTCATACTTCTCTTTATCAATCCAAGAATCAATTCCAGCCGCACTTCTCAGCGACACATCATGCTCGGAACTGTCGCCCCCAGCCACGATTGCAATTACCTTTTTCATCTTTATCTTATACTTTGAATATTATCTCTTTACATACAGGGCCTACAGGCTACCCGTTCCTCCAACAAGCCCTTTCCACTTGTCCAGCAATGCCACCATATCATCGGGCAGGGGTGAGTTAAACATCATCTCCTTGCCTGTACGCGGATGCACAAAGCCCAATGTCTTGGCATGCAGCGCTTGACGCGGACAGAGTTTGAAGCAGTTGTCAATGAATTGCCTGTATTTGGCCGTGTTCGACCCTTTCAGCACTTGGTCACCTCCGTAACGTTCGTCGCAGAACAACGGATGCCCGATGTGGCGCATGTGAGCACGAATCTGGTGTGTT